>Ga0209224_1000144_pt1 | contig 17173 bp, 18 predicted proteins | sample MonGeyMetagenome_FD_184731 | JGI IMG/M metagenome (GOLD analysis project Ga0209224, IMG submission 184731) | Hypoxic/sulfidic aquatic microbial communities from Monarch Geyser, Yellowstone National Park, USA - MG (SPAdes) v2 (version 3) | ecosystem: Environmental > Aquatic > Thermal springs >...
TGGGATGAAAACAGAGAGATAAACATGACGTGCTCTGATGCCCTGATCGTTAGAGGGGGTCTGACCACTATAGGAGAAGGCATAATTTACGGAAAACCTATGGTGGTTTTTCCCATAGCTCTCCATGGGGAACAAGAACAAAACGCGCACAGGGTCCAAGAGCTAGGGATTGGTCTTTATATGGATCAGTATAAAACAAAACCCGGCGATCTTCAATATAGTTTAACACTTCTTTTGAACGAGGATCAATTTAAGAAAAAAGTAGAAAAACTTTCTAAGTTTGCCAGATCTATAAATACTCCAGAAAGGGTAAAAACTATCATGGAGGATCTTGTTTATGGCAAATATCCCTGAAAGTGGCATTTATGAAAAAGGTAAGCTAGATTTAATCAATGTTCTATCTGAAGCTTTAAAAAGAGATCCGGGGAAGGATGGTATAATACTTTATTATGTAGGAACGGTGAAAGATCTAAGCAAAGATGGGAAGAAAGTCAAGCAGCTTTACATAGAGGCTTACGAAGAGCTTGCTAATAAAAAACTAAAAGAAATATGCTATGATACAGTAAATAAGTTTTTGGTTAATGAATGTAGGATCTATCACTTTACTGGTTATTTTTTGCCTGGAGAACCGCTTGTGCTTGCTATAATATGGAGTAGAGATAGATCGCAAGGGCTTTCTGCTCTTCCTTATGTTATAGAAAGGTATAAGAAAGAACCAACTATATGGAAAAAGGAAATTTATGAAGATGGGACGACAAAGTGGTTAGAGGAATGATAGGGCTAGGAATAGAAAGCACTGCGCATACCTTTGGAGCTTCCGTAGTCAACAGTGAAGGAAATATACTTTCAAACTTAAAAGACGTTTACAAACCTCCTCAGGGTTCTGGGATTCATCCTCGTGAAGCATCGCGTCATCACTCTGACGTTGCCCCCAAGATCCTTAGGGGCGCGCTCAAACAGGCAAAAGTAACTTACCAAGACCTTGATTTTATAGCGTATTCAGCTGGACCTGGACTTGGACCTTGCTTGAGGGTAGGAGCAACCCTTGCAAGGTTCATTTCCGCCTACTATAATAAGCCTCTTATCCCTGTGCATCACGGGATAGGCCATATAGAGCTTGGGGCCCTTCTTACAGGCGCAAAAGACCCGCTTGTGTTATTGCTTTCTGGAGGTCATACGATGATACTTTCAGCTCAAAGGAAAAAGTGGAGAGTTTTCGGAGAAACTCTGGACATAACTTTAGGACAACTTATAGATCAGTTCGGAAGAAGCATAGGCCTTGCCTCTCCCTCAGGGCCACAGGTAGAGGCGCTTGCCTTAAAGGGGAAAAAATTTGTTCATCTTCCGTATGTCGTAAAGGGTAACGACCTTTCGTTTTCAGGAATCTTGAGCGCAGCCAAAAAAGCTTTAAAAAGCGTTAGCGTTGAAGACGTTGCGTATTCTTTGCAGGAAGTCGCTTTTTCTATGCTCGCAGAAACAGCGGAAAGAGCGCTGGCTCTAACAAAAAAATCTGAGATAATGATTGTGGGTGGTGTAGCAGCTAACAAAAGGTTAAAGGAGGTTTTTGAGAACGTAGCCGAAAGACACAAAAGCAGGCTTTTGATAGTTCCTCCAGAGTATGCAGGTGACAATGGCGCTCAAATAGCTTGGCCCGGCTTGCTTTATCATAAGCTAGGCTACAGCGTTGAACCCGAAAATGCAACTATAGATCAGTCATGGAGGATCGATGAGGTAGAAGTGCCTTGGAGAAATTGATAAGCCGGGGAGCTGAAGCAGATATATATCTCGGAAAATGGGGGTTTTTGGACGCTGTTTACAAGGTGAGAGTTAAAAAACCATATATGGTCGAAGACCTTGATGCTTTCCTTAGAAAAAGCAGGACCATAAGGGAAGCAAAGATGTTAAGGGCTGCAAGAAGCTTTATTCCAACTCCTTACGTTTTTTACGTCGGATTAAAGACTTACACCATAGTAATGCAGTTTATCGAAGGGCAAGCAATGAAGGACATAATAAAAAACAAACCTGAACTTTCTTATGTTGCTGGGCAGTACTTGGCAAAGCTTCATAACAACGGGATAGCCCATGGCGACCCTAACACTTCTAACATGTTGTTTGACATAAAAAGCAACACGTGGTTAATGATAGATTTTGGACTTTCATACTATACAGAAAGAATAGAAGATTATGCTGTTGACTTTCATCTTTTCAAAGAGATCCTAAACGTACAGCATGTCGAGGTTTATGATCAGGCGCTCAACGCTTTTTCTGAAGGTTATTTTTCAACCAGTAAGATAACAAAGGATAAATTCCTGAACAAGGTAGAAGAAATAGAAAAAAGGGGAAGGTACGCAAGAAGAAGAAACTTTGAGTTTTAGCTTCTGTAAATAAGCAGTGGCACAAGCTGTTCTTCTTCTGTTAATCCACCATGATGACCTTTAAAAGCTATATAATCTTTGTCCCCTTCAGGTCCTCTGTAGGAATATATTAGCGATTCAGGAACCTTTGGTACGGCCAAAATGTCTCCAAGTCTGTCCTGAAACCTTGGGTCAACGTACTCGCCGAGTAATTCTTCCTTAAGGTATTCTTCCCTCGTAAATAGTTCAAAACCTTTCAGGTTTTTTTCAAAATATTCCCTTACTTTTTCTTCATTCTTTACCTTCATAAATGCAGCTCTTGAGTCTCCCCACGGTGGCATTTCGAGCATCTCCATTAGGGAATCATCCACTACATGGCTTACTAGATTATCTGTCTGCCCGTGATCTGCGGTAAGCAAAAGAGTTAAACCTTTGATGCCTTCTAACGATTTTAAAAGCATTTTTAGAAGATCTGATGCTGAAGATAAAGTTTCAGGAGAGAATGGACCGTAATGGTGCGATAGAGTATCAACAGTAGGTATGTAAAGGTTCAGGAAAACGCTTTCGTTTTCCTGGAGTATCTTTCTCATTGCTTGAAAAGCGTCCCATGGATAGTAGTACTTTATCCTTTCAAGGCCCCTGTGATAGAATTGATTAGTTGGCGTGTCATATATGTTAGCTGGAATTACAGAATACCCCCTTATTCCTTTTTCTGTAAGCCTGTCCCCTATTGGAACTGCTTTTTCTGAAATGTATTTAGTAAAGTTCTGATATATAAGCGGTAACGGAACTTCCTGAGAAGGGTGAGAAAGGTTTAACATGTTGACTATAGTGCCGAGTTCTTTTACGTATGTTGTAAATCCCATTACGCCGTGTTCCCCTGGCGTCAATCCTGTATAAAAGCTGAGCATTGCGCATGCTGTTGTGGATGGAAATATGCTTGTAATCGTTTCATGTTCAAAATTTTCAATCAATTGTTTATCAATAAAACCTTTTTCTATCCCTTTCTCAAGCGTTTTTTCTCCAAAAGCGTCGAAAATAACGAGAACAAATTTTTGGCTTTTTTCAAAGCTTTTCCTTAGAGGTTTCCTCTCGCTGTTCAGGTCAAAGTTTTTTAGTATGCTTCCATAAATGTTGGAAATGCTTCCTCCATTATAATCGGGTTTTAAAAAGTTCATTTTAGAAAATTAAATTGGAGCCCTAAAGAATTTAAACGTTACTCTAACATCTTCCCGCCTTATAAGGCGATGGTTCATTCAAGGCGGATCATAGGTTCGTGGTTTATAGCCTTCATTCTCATGACTTCATAGCTAGTGGTTACCCACCCCGCTCCGTTTATCCAGCGATAGACCACAGGCTGTGCCTTCAGCCACTTACCCCTATCCTTAACGGACTCGGGGATATGTAGAGCCTTCTTGAAGTATTCCTTTCGGCACAAGCTTTAATACGCTTTACAACGTTTTATTACTAAAATTTTACCCCAATAGAAGAGGCGAGGCTTTCGTTCGTTTTGTAAACTCTAGAATAGCCTATAAACAGCATTCATAAATATATTTGAGATGCCTGAAATATGGTTACCGTACGGGGAGCAAGAAGTATCATTAAAGCTTAAAAGGGAGGATATTGATGAAGTTGTTTCTATTAAGCCTCCTGAAAGCATTTCTGAAAAAACAGAAGTTAAATATTACATTACTGATGGGTCTGAATTTTCTGAAAATTTAATAAAAGAAAGGATGCCAGAGCTTAAGCCTTTGGAGGTAACAAACTTTAAAAAAGAGGAAATAGTAGATGGTTATCTTTTCAGTTATCCCGAAGCTCTTAAAGAAACTCTTGTAGTCTGTTCCGTCAGGCTGGATCCTGTTTACTGGTTTAAAGGACCTCACAGCGTTATCGCTGAGGCTTTTGGAGCAAGGGAAGAGGTTATCAAAAGAAAAGAGAAACAAGGAGCATGCGAAGAGGACGGAGCCGTTTGGTTTTCTAAAAGGCTTTTGGAAACCAGCGGCGCAAAAGCTTTTTGTTATTTTGGTAACAAAGGGAATTTTATCATGGGAGATGGCGTAACTGTCTATGAAAGGTTGAAAGAATTTTTTACAAACCACGTACAAAAGCACAGACAAAAGGAATTTGTCATAGCTTCTGCTGGAGGCTTCCCTTACGATATTAACCTAAAAGAGTCTTTGCTTTCTTTTTATGGCATTTTTGGCGTCCTAGAAGAAGGTTCAGACGTTTTGCTTCTTGCAAAATGCAATAATGGGTTGGGCGATGAGGGGCTAAGGTCTGCTATTCTCGGGATTAACAGTGAAAGTCAGGCGTTGAAGGTTTTAAAAGAGTTGCAAAGTAAAGCCAAGGTTCATATGGTGACTTCTCTTCCTTTTGTTTACTTAAGAAAGCTAGGAATAGAAGGGTACAACAGCCTTACCGAAGCTTATGAAAAGATAAGAAAAGAAAAGAAAAAGGTCTTTTTGGTTGAAAACGCTTACCTTTTCTGTAAAAGATAAAAGCTCAGTATGGTCCTTTTTCTCCTTTGCAGTAAACAACACCCTTATACCTTCTTATAAAAGAAGGACACAGGTAACATACTATAAAAGGGACCTGTTGTTTTACTACCGGACAATCAACGTACTCTTTTTTCATTGATGATATAAGTCTGTTCCCTATTCCTCTTAGTTCGTTTAACTTTTCCTCAGGAACTTTAAGTGATTTTGTAGCCTTTTTGACCTCTACTTGCAACGCTTTTTCCATACATCTATCTGAAACCTATAGAGCCTTAAAGCTTTCGCTCCACTTCAAGTAAGCCATGATCATTTCTGAACTTACGCTTGGTTTTCTTTGTTTTATCACCATTTTGAAGTCGTTCATGTTTATCGGTCTTGGTTTGCTGTTGGGCTTTAAGGCTTCACCTGATTCAAAAAGCTCCCTCACGACGTTAAGTTGAACCGCCTGCACTATATCCTTTATGTCGCTGCCAGTATAACCTTCAGTAAGTTTTGCAAGTTCGTCAAGCTTTACATCAGGCGCTAAAGAAAGCGGCTGGGTGTAAAGCTCAAACATTTTCTTCCTTGCAGCCATAGTAGGCAAACCTACGTATATTCTCTTTTCAAACCTTCTCAAAAACGGAGGATCAAGAGACCAAGGCTTGTTTGTTGCTGCAAGTATGTAAACCGGCGTTTTCTTTCCTTTTTCACTTATTCCGTCCGTTTCTTTAAGGAACTGGTTTCTAACTCTTATCTCTCCTCCTACTTCTTGAGATCTCGTGCCGAATAGCGAATCAACTTCATCTATGAATATTATTACAGGTTTTCCCTCCTGTTGAGATATTTCTCTTGCTTGCTGGAAAAGCCTTGCAACGTTCTTTTCAGCTTCACCAAGCCACTTGCTCATTATGCTTGCTGCATCTACTGAAAGAAAAACAGCGTCTATTTCAGCTGCAGTAGCTGCGGCCAGCATAGTTTTACCACATCCCGGGGGACCATACAAGAGTATTCCTCTGGGCCATCCCAAAGGAAATAGGTCTGGTCTTTTGTTTGGATATATTATTGCGTCCTGAAGTGCCCTCTTCGCTTCGTCAAGACCTATAACCTGGTCGAACTTAACTTCTGGCTTTTCTTTTATTACAAGGTCATCAAAGTTTGCCCTGAGCGTTTCAACACGCCCTCCGCTTGTGGATAGCGTTCCTTCTGTTTCTCCATCGTTAAGACCCCTTATCCTTTGAATCTCTGCTATCCTGCGTTTGTATGCCTGCGCTCTTTCCATATATATCTGGTTTAGTTGATAGTTGGGGTAAAGGTTTATCAGTTTCATCAGCATTTCGATAGCCTTCTGGTACATCAAAATAGCCTGTGGATAGCTACCTTGGGAATCAAGCTTTATGGCTTCGCTTGCGTACTTAGCCGCAAGACTTTCTAGTTCTTGAGCAGCTTGGTAGCTCATTTTATATCATCTCTGCGTACTCTCCTTCTTTTGCTGCTTTAATAAGGAAGCTTCTTAATTCTTCCTGCTCATTGTTGATCTCCAAAGACCTTTCTACGGCTTCTTCAAGTATATTTTCTGCGCCCATACCTGAAAACAGCTGTAAAGATTGCCCCTGTATAGTTATTGTACCAAAGTACTGAGCTGCTTCGCTTAGTTGTTCAAAAAGAACAGAATAAGCTTCAGAAAGTGCCTCAAGATCCGGCTTAAGCTTAGAAATAGCCTGGTTAGTTTCCTTAAAAGATTCTATTACAGAATTTAAATCGCTGTAGCTATCAAGCCTTAGCATAACCTTCAAGAGCAAGGCGTCCAGCTTGTCCACCACTTCATATATTTGACTAAGAATCTTGGCTTCTCTAGCATATATTTCTCTTTCTTCCTGGCTCATACTCTTTTCAGCTCTTATGCTAAATGTGTCGATTTTAACTTTAATCCTCCACTTGACGGTAAGGAGGTTGTTCCTGTACTTTGATAGCTCAAGGTAAGCATCCCTAAAAGCTGGCTCCTTTTTCTTAAAAGGATTTATACTAAACTTCATAATAATACACCAGTTTTTAATAAAAGATCAATTTATCAGAAAAGGTCATAAAAAATTAACAAAAAGAAAAAATAGAATTATTCAAATTATGCTTAAATTTGGTGCTTTTCTCCTTCGGGTAGGCCGATTGACCCGAGGTCTGGTAGTTTTTCTTTCATCTTCGCTTCTGCTAGAGTGCTTGCTTCTGCAAGTATTCTCTCTGCATCTTCGTTTGCAGCTTCGAAGTTAAGCGTGGATCCTGTAAGCTGTCCAGCATCCACGAGTATGCTGCTGAGCAACGAAGATATCTCTGATATTTCTTGTTCTGCTGATGGCATTACCTGCATCAGCCCTGCCCTTACGCTCTTTATTACGGCCATTGCTGGAGCAAGAGTTACCACTACATCTCCTAGGTCTGTTACCGTAGTTAGCCTTGTTACGATCTGCTCGAGAGCTAGCTTTGCCTGGTTTATCATCTTGTACATTTTTCTGATCTCGGCCAGTTCATTAGCGTATACAGTTGCGTGGTCAGAGTCGTGTTTCTGGAGGTAGTTTACGATTTTCTGGAATAGCTGTGAGTCCTTTTCCTTAAGCCTGTTTGCGGCGTTATCGAGCTTTGTTATCTGTATCTGGAGCTGCCTAATGGCCTGTTCTATCCTTGGCTTTAATGGTCCCTCGGGCCTTACGGCTCCTTTTATTCTGTCGCCTAGACTTTCTCCTTCAGGTTGATTCCATTTTTTTACAAATTCGCTCATTGTACCCTTTAATTAAAGGAAAGGAAATATGAGGTTGATGTAACCGAACTTTACTGTCACTTAAGGTACATGCTTTACTAGTGACAAAAATTTGAGGATTTTGTAAAAAGGTTTTATCATTTTATAATAAAACTTTATCCTTAGAATGCTTCTATATGTCTGAATACTCTAAGCTTATTCTTAAGCTTATGGAGCTTGGTTTTACCGAATATGAGTCTAAGGTTTACTTAACGCTCCTTACAAAAGGGCCTCTCTACGCTAGCGAGCTCGCTCTTTATTCTGGCGTCCCAAGGACAAAGATATATGAAGCCATCAAGGGGTTAATAAAAAAACAGTTAGTTGAAGCGTATGGCAGCCCAAAAAAGTTCTCAGCAACGGCTAACCCAGAACCGTTTGAAATGATTCTGGCAGAAGAAGAAAGAAAGTATAAGGAGGTTAAAAGCCTGATAAACGAAGTAAAGGATCTAAGCCAGAAGAACGGCATAACACAGCTTAAAGGAAACCTTCAAATTCTTGGAGAGGACGCTCTAGATAATGTATTTAATGATTTTCTTAAACGTGTTAGGTACAGCCTTTATATAGTATCTGATCAGCAAATATTTCAACTTTTAAAAAAGCGTGAAAAACAGCTTATGTCACTCATGCTTTCAGAAGTTAACCTAAACATCTTAATACCATACACCGATGAGGACATGATAAACGAAGCGGTTTCACTGGATCTCCCAGTGAGGGTTGGCAAGCTTTTTGACCAAAAGGGTATGGTGGCCGTTGATGAAGAAGTTTTTCTGATCCACAACCCCGAGACTGGAGCTTCTACAGTAATAATTCAACCATATATAGTTAAACTCATAATAGAAAACTCGCTTAAAAAAAGCTTTGATAGCGCCCTTGCGCTTAAAGAATACATAAAGTTCCTGCATACTGGCTTATCGGAGGACATTATAAACTTAAAAGTAGAAAGCGACGCTTACAGAATCTTTTTTTACAGCGCTCTTAAGACGCTGAAAGAGGATGAACTCAAGAAAATTTCTTACAAAATGTTAGAAATCTACAAGGGCAAAACAAACATTTTTGAAGCAGAAGCAAGATCAGCCCTGCCTGCTTTTGTAGAGCTTATTAAAACTGACATAAAGAATGGAGAAATCAAATATGATGAAACAACAAAGATGATTACTGTTGAGCTAGAAGATTCACAAGAACTGCCACCTTCCCCTTGGTTTTTTATGATGAAAGCATACCTTAACTCTCAGGGTAAAGATCTTGAAAAAGTAGCCAGCATAAACGGAGAAAAGAAGACGATTTTACAGTTTAAAGTACCATGGGAGATAGAGGATATATTGTTCTGAGATTTTACCTATTCTTTTTTTGACTTTAACTCTTGAAGATAAGCGTCGTATACTTGTTTTACTTTTTCTGCTGAAGGTCCCGTACCCTCAACAACTCCGCTTTTGGTAACCTTTATTTTATCCATAACTATTATGGCCCCTATGTCTTCCCTTAGCTTTACCATGTTGGGAAAAACCTTGTTAAGCCTGTCCGCAAGCCCTTTAAGATCAAAAAGCTCTTCAAGTAATGTTATTTTCTTGACAACTTTAGAAGAATAAACAATCCTTATTGTTGTTTCTGCCTTTATTTCAATTATTAAGTTCAGTAAAGGGTCTACAGCTATAAGGGTTCCCTCTACCTCCCCTTCTTCAGTATCAACCCTAACCCTTTTACCAACAATTGACGAAAGCTCCTCAATATACTTTTTTTCAACTAATGACGACAATCTAACTTATTATGATTCGCACTTTATATAAAGCTTTTACTGACACTTCGAGTTTTTATAAAATCTGACCTCCTCACCGCCTTAAAAGGCGAAGGTTCCCGAGGTCTTGATGGTTAAACCCCTTTAACGGGTGCTACTCCGCTGTGAAACACAAGATATGAAAACAGCTTTGCAGCGTCCAGAATCAGCATTCCGGTTGCTTTTTTCGATATGTTTAGAGCCCCGTTTGAGGTCTGAATAAATCTTATGACCTAAAGGGCAATTTATCACTCCTCTAAGACTGTGTGTTGCTTTTACACCATGATAAGCACACAGCCTTGATGCGTTGTATTCAATCGCTTCATACGCTTTCATTCCGTATTCCTGGGCTTCAAGCCCTATGGCACTCATCAACTCGTAGCTTAGCTTTCTTTAAGCGCTTCCTTTTGGCAGAAGCCTTATCTTGATAGTCCTTCTGTTGCTCGGTTTTATACTAACAGCTTTTTCGGCGCGAACAGGTATAGCCTGAGAAGTCGGCTCAGGCACCCCACCAGCTATAATTTGACCAACCAACCAATGAAAAAAAGAAATCGAAGTGCTTATAAAATGTTTTTTATCTATTCATGCTTGAAGCTTTCAGTCTATGTAAAATATTGTTCAAAAAATATGTCTTATTTCTTACGGGTTATAAGCCAACGGTCCAAAACCTGCACCAGAAAGATATATCCCGATTGCAAATATTGCCAACAATATTATTATAGCAACTATGTCTATCCTTCTTATTTTAGGCTCATTATAATAAGTCCTCTTTGGCATTGCCCTGAACCCTCTTATGTCCGCTGAAATAGCTATATTCTCAGCAGACCTCAAAGTCCAAATAACTACTGAAGCTACTATAAGTATGACCAGCTTTGTCTGTTCCCACGCCCTTTTAATGAATTTTGCAATGTTACCTTCAAAACCACCTGTAAATTCAAAACCCCTAGATCTTGCGGCATCAGTTATATTTATTGTAGATTCAAGTATCTTTGGAATGGATGTTATACCAACAATTAAACCAAACCCTATTTCTACAGGTATTTTTGACTTTTCAAGAGAAATAAGTATGTCTGAAGGAGAGCTTGTGAAAACTAGAAGAAAACCCGAAGCTATACCTGTTGAAGCCCTAAATGCTATTTGTAATCCGTAAAAAATGCCCTGTATAGAAAAACCATAAGCTCCAATAGCTTGAAAAGCTGCTGGGAAAAGAATCAGGAACGTATCTCTACCAAAAAGTTGAGCCAAAGTCTCTGGAGGTGTGAACATTCCTTCTGTCCAGGCTGTACCTATAAAAGTAGCTAGAGTAAGGGGAATCACTATCCTGTACTTTGCAATAGGGTCTGTAGTCCATAAGTATAAAAGAAGCAAGGCTATCAAAAATATAGCAGAGATCCACCATATAGTAATAGCTCCTATGGTTGTCAGTATTATAGCTAACAAAATTTTGGTTCTTGGGTCTAGCTTATAGAGAAAAGATTTGCCTGAAACGAACTGGAATAACGACATATAACCCCTAAAACCTATTATTTTCCAGATAAGGTATATTGTTAGAGCTGGACCCATCGTGATCAGAACTATAGCCAATACCCATGCTTCTACTACTTCCATATATGATAAAAATTAAGGAAAATTATATATAAATTTTTCTTGATAACCTAACTGTCTCAAACTTTTCAGAAAGGTTAACTGATAAATTATGCAGCATTATTATAAAAAATAATGAATTAATGTATTTTAATTTGATTATTTATTTCTTCTGCCCCTTCTTTAGGTGCCGTTAACTTAATCCCATAACCTGTTCCATTAATGTTTGCAATTAATAAAATTGGCTTAATCCATTTAGAGAGCTGATAATTGGGGAGTAATGCTGAACCAATTTTCTCATTCGTATGACATCGTGTTTTCTAACGTAAAATGAACCAAATATAAAAGAATACTTCTGAATCCATTTCAATAAGTTTCCTCTTAATTATCAGCTAGAGGACAGCTTACTCAAAGATAAGTTGTAGAAGTGCTATAGGAGTCATTTTTCTGGTTACATGTTAATTTAGCCGAAAAAATCAAATTTAAAAATAAATTTTAGTGCAAAGTTAACAGTATCAAAAAATAATAAAAAAGTCTGGTTTGCTTTACTTTCTATTCTGCTTTATGATTAAATAAATGTTTAATAGCATTATCAATAGTAAAAATAGACCAAAGCCAAATGTTAAACCCCAAACCATACCTTGTACTGATTTTGCTAAAGCAGACGCTTTACTAGCATAGAAAACATAATATGGGCTTTTATATGATATTATATTGAATAAATATAAATGATATTGATTTAATGGGGAACCATATGAATTATATAAGAATAGCATTATTAATCCGATTATTAATAGTATAACTGATATTGCGATTCCTCCTTTATTATTTCTTTTTTGAGTATAATCTATAGCAGAAAGTATTATAATTATTATTGCAATTACTGAACTTATTTCAAAATCTAAGTAATTAAAATGAGTAACTCCTTTGTACACATCTAATGACAAAGCGATTGGTATAGTTATTAGGTATAATATACCAATTACTAGCGCAGTTAAAGACCATATTTTTGGCGATCCTAAAGGAAGTTCAAGTTCTTTAGATTCTTCTTCAGACATTTCGCCTCGTATAATTAGTTAGATTTTATCGTATTTAAATATTTCTATTCAGATTGCTGTGTTGAATAATTATTTATAGCGCGGCTGTCAATTCCTTGCTTATGAACCCAAAAGACAGCCGCAATAATAATAACAAAAGATGGGGTAATAAGTTTATCGACAAAAGGAACTGGAAGAGTTACAATGAAGAGCTTGTAAGAGTGAGTTTTTGCTGCCGATAGATATGTTTGAAAACTGGTATGAAGAATTGGATAAGATGAATGAGGGCAAGAAAGGTGGCAATATGAATTTCTGAATTTTATAAAAATTCAGGCTGTATGGCATCAGTGTTGGTTAAAGGGGACTTGAGGGTATAGCAAGGTCACTGAAAAGGTTATGCTTGATACCTTACCATGATGATTACACAACAATATGGCAAAGAGTACATAACATGAGACCTGAAATAAAGCTACCAACTTACGAAGTTGAAGCTGGTTCAGACGGAACTTGGTTTAAGTCTGGCAATGCTGGAGAATATAGGACTTTTGTGTATGGAAAAATAATGAGAAAGTACGTTAAGGTAATAATAACTGCTGATGTGAGGACTAAGAAGCTGATTACTGTTGATGTAAAGATAGGCGAAATATCTGAGCCAAAGGTTGTTGCGAAGCACATAAAGCTGTTAAAAGAGAACGGGATAAAGCTGAAGAAGTTCTACGGAGATGGTGCATATGACACTAACGAAATATTCAATGCAATTGGCGATGCAGAATCAGCTATAAAGATAAGAACGCTACAACTTATCGTTGTAGAAGAAGAAGGCAAGAAGTTAGGGAGTACATGAAGTTAGGTTATAAAAATGGGCAAAGAAGGTTAAGTATGGCCTTAGGTGGGCTATAGAGGGAATATTCTCATCTATAAAGAGAAAGTTTGGAGAAGACCTTAGGGCAAGAAGCGTAATTGGTTTGCTAGCGGAAGCTATGCAAAAAGTTTGGGCATACGATGTAATGGTCAGTTATGCTAAGAACGCAATGCCAATGGCATGAACAATTAAAGCCTATTGGTTAAGATAATAAATTATTCAACACGGCATATTCAGATCTTAAATTGGCTTTAGCGTCGTTATCTAAATTTTTATATAAATACGTTCAGCTTGAAGTAGTTACCTTAACTATTATGTTAACAGGTCCAGAATATGATACAGCCGGAGTTGCGACAGTTACGTACAGAGTTTTTGACTGCCCTGGACTAACTTCTAAAGGTAAAGATTCTGAAAGGTACGTTGTAGGTATTGCAAACCCTGTTGTGTTGGTCGTAACGGACTGTACATAAATAGGAACCTTGCCTTCATTCGTTATGTTGAGTTCGTAATCAAAAAAGCTGTCAGCCTTTATAGCGAACGTTGAGCTCGGTTGTAAAACGCGACCAACTATCACTGCGCCTGCGCCTGGAGGTTGGTATACTATCAGGTTTATACCTTTTACATATACTTCAGGCGTTGTGACATAGTTCTGGTATATTACGCCGCTTATTATTAGCAGTATAGCTACTACCGCCGCTAAAGTAAAAATATCTTTGTTCATCTTACTCACCTACTGCGCTTTTTCCATACTCTTTCTTTACTATTCCAGTACTTTCAAATAGTAATGAAATCTCGTTAAGCTTTACCGCAGGGGGTTTTATCCTTAGCTTGTAGGTCAGCTGAAATACCTGAGGTGGGACTACTGACCACTCTTTGTGCTCTAAAGCTCTAATAAAGGCATCACGGGGTGTTCCTTCATAGGCAACTTTTCCATCATAAAAGACAATGGCCTTGTTGCTATAGTCAGCCGCTTGCTTTACGTTATGGGAGACCATTATCACCGTTATTTTATAATTTTTATTAAGATCCTTTACGTACGATAAGATCTCTTCTCCAGTTTGCTTGTCCAACCCTCTTGTAGGCTCATCTAGCAACAGTATTGCTGGGTTATTAATCAAAACGCTGCAAAGAGTTAGGAGCCTTCTCTGCCCTACGCTTAGCATATGCGGGCTTGTGTCTTTATAGGAATAAAGACCGAACATCCTAAGCAGCTCTTCTGCTTTTTTTTCAGCCTCTTCTTTGCTTTCCCCTCTTAACCTAGGCGAAAAAGTCACTTCGCTCATAACAGTTGTGTTAAGTATCATCTGATCAGGATCCTGAAAGACATATCCCACAATCTTCGCTATTTTTGCCATATTTAACTTTGCTACATCAGCACCGTTAAGTATAACTTTGCCTTTCGTAGGCTTCTGTAAACCAGCTATTATTCTTAATGCCGTTGTCTTCCCAGATCCGTTGGGGCCCATTATCGATGCAATTTCTCCTCTTTTAACGGTAAAGTTTATCCCCCTTAAAGCAAATTCTTTACTTCTTTCATACTTAAACCATACATCGTTAAACTCTATTACGTTTTCTGTCTCATTAGAAAGTAAAGTGTCAGGGTCTATAAAAGGCAGGTTTTTATCCCAAAGCTTATCAACCACAGGTTTGTTCGTGGTTATAAATTCATCAACGTTTAATGGCGCTATCTTAGCTGTCGGGTTCACCATCTTATGTATCGCAGCTATCTGAGGCTCTTCGATACCATAAGACTCAAGGTTGCTCATGAGCGCTTCTCTTATTGGAGCATCCACAGCAATTTTTTTGTTGTGTATTAGGACAAGCCTGTCAACTAGCCCAAGAACCCTTTCTACTTTGTGTTCAGCCATTATTATTGTTATCCCGTATTCGTCCCTCAACCTTTTTAACGTGTTAAAAACTTCTTCCGTGCCAAGCGAATCGAGCATGCTTGTAGGTTCATCAAGGATCAGAAGCTTTGGTCTCATTGCAAGAGCGCCGGCTATAACAAGTCTCTGCTTTTGGCCTCCTGAAAGCAAGAAAGTTGGAGCTTTCCTCTGGTCCCACAGGTTAACTTCTTTAAGCGCCCATTCCACCCTTTGAGCTATCTCTTCAGGGGGAACAGCCATATTTTCAGGACCAAAAGCTACATCATCTTCAACTATAAGAGCAAAAATCTGGTCTTCTGGCACCTGATAAATAGTGCCAACATACTTTGTTATTTCTTTCAGCTCTGCTTCTTGAGTGTTAACGCCGAACACTTTTATAGAACCCTCTACATTTGCTTGGATTACATGCGGTATAACGCCGTTTATAACGTTAAGCAGCGTTGATTTTCCTGAGCCTGTTCTTCCAACGAGAAGCACAAACTCCCCCTCTTCTATTTCTAGGTTAACACCATCAAGCACGGGTTCTGATTCTAAACCATACGAAACACTTAAGTTGTTAATTTCAACTGCTTTCATTACTACCTCAGCACCTAAAAAATAGGTTATAGTTATTAATAAATATTTTTTTAGATACCGCCGATTATGACTTTCTTTATGTAATAAACTAAGGGCGCAAGTATTATACCTACTATTATGCCGCCTATTCCGTTTGTTAAAGTCTCAAAGAGTACGTAATGCAACGTATACAGGTATCCATTAACGAAGGTTGCCCAGAACCCTTGGTACCAGAAATGGTATGCTATCATTACAATGAAACCTACTACAGCTCCATCCAAGAAGTAAAGGTACGGAATCTTGCGCACGTTTTCTTTTGGTTTTGATGTTTTTTCTGCTTGAGCCTGAGCTGCCTGTTGTGCAGTTACCTGGGCTTTAAACGAGAGAACCCTCTGGTATGGAGTGCCCATATACTTTCCACGAACTATAAGATAAAGGTCTATCAGTATCGCGTATGCAGTTACTTCATAGACAAACCAGAATGGTTCCCCACCAAATCCATAATGGAAAATGTCTGAAAGCAAAGTGTATATAAACATCATTATTGAAACGCTTCCAGGCTTTCCTATAAGTGCTGCTACAAGGAACAGTATGAATAATTCTCCAATAGTTGGGTAATAGAATATCGTTGTAATTACTGAAAACCTTGGTATTAAAGGTGATATAAAGAAGTTCCATATCACGAGTATAGCAGCAAGAAGACCCATGTATACATAATCTACTGTTCTGAAATTAGCCAGTAGGTGTTTCTTCCAACCATATGCAAACAGGGCGGCAATAATAATGAAGTATATTGCCATTCCCCACCATGGTATGACAGTATGCATGTTAAAATGGACGCCATTCCATGTCATAATTAATTAAATATTAACCCACGGCTTAATAAACATTTCTGTCCACATCTGTAAATATCTTATCCAGAGTTTCTGTTTTTATAATATGGAGGTTAATCTTTGCTTTTGGTGCTGTTCCCGCCTTGCTTGTAATATTGCTCAGAAGTTGGCTTACCGAATCTCCCAGATGGCTCGCAATGTTTGGGGCTCCTAAAAAACATGCTAAAGAGTTCAGTATATTTAGTATAAAGGTGCAGAGCAGCGCTAAAGAAAGCTATTCTGAACTTTTTAGTAAGTATAAACGATGGCTTGTGTATTCGTCTTTAGCCTGGTTCACTGCTGGCACTACGTCTATGCTTACCATATTTACCCCACTTATACTTGAAAAATTTGCAACAAAGAGTTACGTACAGATGATACATTTAACACTTATAGTTTGGTTGTTCGCTCTTTCTGGAGCCGTTGTTGCGGCACTGTTGCACGATTATGAAGGAAGAAAAAGGCTTGTGTTATTTCTGTTGCGCTCAGGAGTTTTTTACGTACTTCTTGGCGCTTCGTTATCGAAAAATGCTTACGTTCTTGAGCTTTTTCTTTCACTCGCCATGTTCTTTTCTTTTATAAATGTAAGCGGCGCTTATACCATCCAGACCGAAGTATTTCCTACGGAATTAAAAGGTTTCGCCGTCACAAACAGTTTCAAAATAAATAGCTTTATATTGGTGCTTGTCATATAATATTCTGTGCCTGAAAGATCTTGAAAGAGGCATGTTTGCTTTTCGGCCTTCACGCAAGGACCATTATTAGATATTCAAAAGTTCCTTCTAGTACACAGAAAGATGACTTAGGAGGTCGTGAAGCGTGCTAAAGAGTTATTCGCTAAAACATGAGCTCGGGGATGAACTCTTTCCGCTTCTCAAAGCGTACAGAGATGCTGTTAACAGCGTGCTTGAAGAGCTTTGGAACAGCATAGAGTGGAAAAAAAGGAAGGTCAATGTAAAGAAGCAGTGGAGGCTCTTACCAAAGTACAAGGTT
>Ga0209224_1000161_pt1 | contig 16258 bp, 15 predicted proteins | sample MonGeyMetagenome_FD_184731 | JGI IMG/M metagenome (GOLD analysis project Ga0209224, IMG submission 184731) | Hypoxic/sulfidic aquatic microbial communities from Monarch Geyser, Yellowstone National Park, USA - MG (SPAdes) v2 (version 3) | ecosystem: Environmental > Aquatic > Thermal springs >...
ACTGGCTCGTAACGCTGATATTCGCTGCCTTCTTCACCGCGTCGTTCCTGACGAGGGTCCTCCTGCTGGCCAGGCCCATAGGCAGGCTGATCCCTTACGTGATCATGATGATGTCGATCTCGCTGGTCGGGCTGATGCTCGTAGCAATCAGCAGGAGCCTGCTGCTCTACGTGGTAGCGTTCTCTGTGCTGGGCGTACCTCATGGGCTGGGCATGCCGCTGGCCATGATCTCCATAAGCCGCTCCTTCCCCGAGGAGGAGAGGAACAGGGCGAACAGCTACTTCACGTCAACAATGATGGCCATGCAGATAGCAATGTCGCTCGTCGGGGGCTTAGCCCTCAGGTACGTGGGGTTCAGGGCCCTCATACTCTGCACGACGCCCGTGGTGCTCATCCTCCTCTTGCTCGCGCTCTGGGAACGCGCGAACCTCCGCTTCAATCCTGAAGCGATGAGCACGGATGCCTCCTCAGCTCAGCATCTGCTCACGTAGCTGGCCTCCGCCGGACGGCCCGCTCCCTAAGCCCGCGGGCTCATGCGCATCGATCCGAGGGCAGGACGATGCGCGCCCCCGGGAGCGATCGCCGCCTCCCCGATCTCCTCATCGGAGCCAGCGCATGGGCAGAAAGGCCCTTTAGTGCCCAGCCCGCGCGGCCCGTCGATCCGCGGGATGAGGCTCTGGAGCATCCATCCGAAGTACCTGGACGCCAGGGGCCTGGTGGCGCTGTGGAGGGAGGGTCTCCTCGCGCAGCGGGTCCTGCTCGGGGGGACCAAGGGCTACGCGCACCATCCCCAGCTCGCCAGGTTCAGGGAGTACGGGGACCCCATCCTGGCGATAGGGAGCTACCTCTACCACGTCCACGCGCAGGCGGCCGCCCGCGGATACGGCTTCGACTCCTCGAGGATCCTGAGGTACGACGCGGGGCTCAGGGGGATAATTGGGGTGAACGCCGGACAGGCCAGGTGCGAGCTCCTGATCTTGAGGCGGAAGCTGATCACCAGGTCCCCGGACATGTACCGGGCGCTGGACGGCATCGAGGAGCCCGAGCTCAACCCGATATTCCGCCTCCGGGAGGGCCCCGTCGAGGCGTGGGAGAAATCTAGGGAGTGCGCGCGGCTGTGATGCACCACAAGAGTGGGATCGCGGGGCGCGCCGATCGGCGCGCCCCGCTGAGCATTCGCTGGGGCGCCGGACGGTCATAATTATACATGGATAATCTAAATAGCGAGGGAAATAACGTTTATATGAAGCGATATCTGATGGACGGATGGATGAGAAGGAGAGCTATCTCCAGGGCCGCGCTCTGGACCATAATAGCCGTCGTGATAGTGGTCGCGGCGGTCGGCGGGGTGGCCGCCTGGTACGTCACCAGGCCCCCTCCGCCAACTCCGACGCCCACCCCCACTCCAACTCCAACGCCTACTCCCACCCCGACGCCGACGCACGCGATAGTCGGGCAGGTGACGATCGGGGTCGCGACCGACCTGACGGGCGCGTACGGTCCGGTGGGCGAACAGGTCCTCTGGGGGGCCCAGCTCGCCGCGTCGCAGATAAACTTGCGCGGAGGCATCTACCTGGCGAACGGGCCGAACGGGCCGGGCAACTACACGATAAACCTAGTGTGGACCGACGACCAGACGAACCCCTCCGTCGGGCCGACGGCGCTCCTCCAGCTGTACACCACCTACCATCCGGCCGCCGTGATAGGGTCCATCGCCACCATAGTGGTGGACGCGGAGCTCCCCGTCATCCAACAGTACGGGATCCCGTACTTCTCGCAGGCCGCCCAGACAACGACGCTCACGGTCTCGCCGCAGAACTTCACCCCGATCCTAAGCCACGACATGGTGTTCCACAACGAGGACTCGGCCTACTACTTCGGGTGGCTGACCGCCGAGTTCCTGCTCCAGTACAAGGACGAGATAAACCCGAATGGGCCCCTGAGGGTCGCCGGCGTCACGTACTCGAACAACCCGGTGTTCATGGTGGATAACATGGGCGGATTCAACGCCGCGATCAAGGCGCTGGGCGCCCAGAACGAGATACAGGTGGTCGACGTGGAGAGCACGCCCTCCCCGTCCAGCACGCAGCTCCAGCCGATACTGACAAAGTTCGCCCAGGAGAACGTCGACGTCATAATAACGGGGCTCACGCCGCCCGCGGCCGCCGCCGCTGTCCAGCAGGCCGCGGCCTTCCCGCAGCTCAAGGGCGCCGTGGGAATAATATGGACGCCCGAGGACGATCCCAGCTGGTACAAGATCGTCAGCGGGCCGGACGTCAACTACATGCACTGGTTCGTGTTCTCCAACTTCCCGTCGATGTGCAACACGTCCAACCAGCAGTTCAACTCCAGGATGCAGTACTACCGCAACCAGTACTTGGCGCTGGCCGGGAGGCCCCTCGGGGCAATAGGGTCCTTCGGGATAGATAACCTGTACCTGATAGCCGCGGGCCTCCAGGCCGCCGGCACCACGAACCCATCGGCGCTGATATCCGCGCTGCAGTCCCTGACGCCGTCCCAGGTCCCGTGGCCGCTGGCGAACGACTACGCGACTTTCCAGCCGGGCAACACGCTGTTCGGGCCGCCGTCCTCCGGGGTCTTCTGGCACTCGACGAACCAGAGCATAGTATTCATGCAGATGTACTACAACTCGACGTCCAACTCGGTCTACACGCAGGCCGTCTGGCCCCCGAGCTACGCGACCGCCCAGCCATCTTTCGGCGGCTGACGCCGTCCTTTCCCTCTTTCATTCATTTCCATTCCGTTGTTTCATGGCATGTTATCAAATGAAAGGCCCGGGTAGCCGGGGAATCCCACGTCATTGATCGCCTCGCGTATCAATATCTGTATCTTAAATATGCGCCTGGTGGATACGCGCCACCGGTGCACCGTGAGAAACCCCCCTCCACCGGCGACCGTGAAATGGGCTTCCTGCCCGGGAATGCCCGTGCGCGGGGGATGCGTTCTAGATCTAGGTCTATCCCGCGCGCTATTTCATAGTAACTGCGTCGCAGGGCCTGGTACGCTGTATTTCAAGTGTAAATACTAATAAACCATGTCGTGCAATACTTGTGCCCGAAAATGGGCGCAGCTGGTGGAATTTCCAGGGCCGAATACGCGAGGAGGATGGGCCGCGCGATCATCAGGCTCATAGTGCTCATAGTGGTCTACGTCGTTATCGCGGCGATCGTCAATAACGTGGCCATACCGATGATATCAACCCACGTGAGCTCAGCGGCCGAGTACGCGCCCTACGTCAACATACTGCTCGGGCTTCTCTTCGGCTACTTCATAGTCTACGCGTTCGCCGACGTCATCTACTGGTCGCTGATGACCAGGTACGACCACTCGGCGGCGGCCGCCGTGAGGAACGTGTTCCGCATCATCGGGATAGGCGCCATGTTGGCCACGATTGCCGGGGGCGTGGTCGGGGGCGCCGCCGGCGTGGCGCTCGGCGGCTTCCTGGGGATGGTGGTGGGCTTCGCGTCCCAGCAGGTGCTCGGGAACGCGATCTCGGGGCTCTTCATACTGATCTCGAGGCCGTTCCGCATAACCGATCACGTGACCCTGCTGGGCGACGAGGGCGATGTGGAGGATGTGACGACGCTGTTCACGTACGTGAGGAAGGACGCGAACACAGTCGTGGTGGTGCCCAGCAGCATCATACTGGGCAACAAGGTCTACGTGAGGAGGCCGGCGCAGCAGGCCCAGACCGCCCAGTCCTCCCAGAAACCCCAGGGCTCCTAAGTTTCTTCATAATATAATTTCATCAATCGCGCGCTGGTTGATGCGTATCGCCTGCCCGCCCTCCTCCAGAGCTCCGCGAGCTCGTCCCTCTCGGGGTGGGCGTCCTCCAGCACCTCGTCGGCGCCCCCCGCCCTGTGGATGACGACGCGCGGGCCGGCTCCCACCACCCTCCCTATCTCCGCGTGCGGGAGGCCCCCGAGCGCCACCTCGACCGCCCCCCTGGACTCCGGCGGGGACGCGAAGAGCAGGACGCCGCTGCTTATCATCCAGAGGGGATCGAACCCCAGGGCCGCGGCGAACTCGCGGGTGGGCTCCAGCACCGGGATCCTCTCCTCCCAGACCTCTAAGCTCACCGAGGAGGCCACCGCCATCTCCGCCAGCCCCTCGGCTATCCCTCCCCTCGTGGGATCGTGCATGGCGTGGACGGCTCCCGCCTCCGCGAGCGCTACCGCCTCCGGGACCACGCTCACGAGCTCCATCAGGCGCCTGGCGGACTCCACCGATGAGCGCGGGACCCCCCTGGACAGGAGCAGGTCCTCGAAGTCCTCGGAGAGGATGGCGGTCCCCTCGAGCGCGGCCCACTTGGTCATGTAGACGAGGTCCCCCGGGCGGGCCCCCGCGGCGGTGATAACCCTGTCCTCCTCGCACACCCCCATGGCCGTGGCCACCACGAGGGGCCTCGAGAGCCCCTCCACCACCCCCGTGTGCCCCCCTATCACTGATGCCCCCAGCTCCCTCGCCGCGGCGTCAACCTGGGAGGTCAGCTCATCCAGCATGCGCTCGTCCCAGGCCCCCGGCAGCAGGATGACCGGCAGTATCCACGATGGCCTCGTGCCGGCCGTGGCGACGTCGTTGGAGGCCACGTGGACGGCGAGCCACGCGACGTGCCTCACAGCGCCGTGCACGGGGTCCGAGTGCGACACTATCACCCTGCCTCCGCCGACCCTGGCTATCCCCACGTCCAGCCCCACGCCCGGGCCGGACACGACGTCCCCCCTGCGCGCGCCGGACCTGGGAAACACGTACCTCCTCAGGAGGTCAGCGGGCGGCTTTGCCACGCCTCGTCCGGCGCGCCGCCCGAATTAACCTTAACCCCGGCTCCGTGTCCTGCGGCGAGGCGAGCGCGCCGGCGCACCCCGGGGCGCCGCCGGGCGGCGTTTTCGCGGCATTTTCACCGGGTAAACTCCCCTTGGGGCGATCCGGGCACGCGCACGGGGCCTCGCGCCCGGGAGGTGCCTGGGGAGGCCCCCGGGTGAGTCCCGCGGCCGAGGGCCGCGCGCCCGCCTCCAGCCCGGGCGGAGGCGGCCCGGGGCGGCGAGCCTTCAGCTTCGCAGCAAAATTTATATAAAAGCTGGCTAGAGGCAGCCCGCCTTTTGGGGGTGATGCGAGGATGCCGCAGGTCGCAATACCAGCCATGACCTCGACCGGTCAGCCCGTGCTCATACTGAAGGAGGGCTCCTCCGAGACCAAGGGGAGGGAGGCCCTGAGGAACAACATAGAGGTGGCGAAGATAATCGCCGACCTGGTCCGCACCAGCCTCGGCCCCAGGGGCATGGACAAGATGCTGGTCGACAGCCTCGGCGACGTCACCATAACGAACGACGGAGCCACAATACTCAAGGAGCTGGACGTCCAGCACCCGACCGCGAAGCTCCTGGTCGAGATAGCGAAGGCGACCGACGCCGAGGTGGGCGACGGCACCACCACGAGCGTGGTCCTGGCGGGCGAGCTCGTCTCGAAGGCCCAGGAGCTGATAGAGAAGGGCATACATCCGACGGTGGTCGTCGACGGCTACAGGAAGGCCTCCAAGAAGGCGGTCGAGATCCTGAACAACATAGCGATAAGGGTTAGCCCGACGGACAGGGAGTGGCTCAGGAAGGTCGCCCTCACCGCCATGGCGTCCAAGGTCGTCTCATCCGTCGCCTCCAAGCTCGCCGACCTAGCGATAGACGCTGTCCTCCAGGTGGCGACCAAGGTGGACGGCGGCTACAAGGTGGACATAGACTCGATAAAGGTCGAGAAGAAGCCGGGCGGCTCCATATCCGATACCCTGTTCGTCAGGGGCATAGTCGTCGACAAGGAGGTCGTCCACGGCGGGATGCCGAAGAGGGTGGAGAAGGCGAGGATAGCGCTGATAAACGCCCCGCTCGAGATAGAGAAGCCCGAGTTCGACACCAAGATAAACGTGACGGATCCCGCCCAGATGAAGGCGTTCCTCGACGAGGAGGCCAGGATACTCCGCGAGATGGTCCAGAAGATAAAGGCCGCCGGCGCCAACGTCGTCTTCTGCCAGAAGGGGATAGACGACCTCGCCCAGCACTACCTGGCGAAGGAGGGCATACTCGCGGTGAGGAGGGTCAAGATGAGCGACATGGAGAAGCTGGCGAAGGCCACCGGCGGGAGGGTCGTCACCACGCTCGACGACCTGACCCCGAACGACCTGGGCTACGCCGAGCTGGTGGAGGAGAGGAAGATAGAGGAGGACAAGTGGGTGTTCGTCGAGGGCTGCAGGGACCCGAAGGCGGTCACCATCCTCGTGAGGGGAGGGAGCCAGAGGATAGTCGACGAGGCTGAGAGGAGCGTGCACGACGCCCTGATGGTGGTGAAGGACGTGGTGGAGAACCCGGCCATAGTGGCTGGCGGGGGAGCCCCGGAGGCCGAGGTCGCCCACCAGCTCAGGGACTGGGCCAAGACCCTGAGCGGGAGGGAGCAGCTGGCTGTCCTGGCCTACGCCGACGCGCTGGAGAGGATACCGCTCACGCTGGCGGAGAACGCCGGCATGAACCCGCTGGACGCCAAGACGGAGCTCGCGAAGGCCCACGGCGAGGGGAGGAGGTGGGCCGGGGTCGACCCGTTCGATGGCAAGGTCGTGGACATGGACGCCAAGAGCGTGTACGAGCCGCTCAGCGTGAAGCTCCAGGTGGTGAAGGCCGCCACCGAGGCCGCCTCGATGATACTGAGGATAGACGACATAATAGCCGCGAGCAAGGTCAAGGAGGAGGAGAAGAAGGGCAAGAAGGAGGAGAAGGAGGAAGAGGAGGGCTCCTCCGGCACCAGCCCGCCCAAGTTCGACTGAGCCCCGACCTTCCTCCATATAATTTAAATTAATTTTTAATTTATTTTATTTCTGTACGAGGTTGATCGCCCTAGGGGCTGCTCCGTCACTGGTCGCTCGATGGCCCGGCTCCCGCCCCGGGCCTCTCCACCTTCTCCAGCATCTTCGAGAGGGTCCAAGTGAGTATGTTGAGGAGCTCGTTGATGCGGTCCTCGTCCCCGGGGTTCCTTATCACTATCCTCGAGAGCCTGCCATCGCTCGACTCCTCTATCTCGTACGTCAGGGGCCTCCGGCCCTCCTCCTCGTCCTTGGCCTTCATCTCGCTCAGGACCCTGTTGATGAAGTAGGACTTGAACGGGGGTATGCTGCTCCTGAGGTTCAGCTCCGGGTTCACCTCGACGGTCAGCGCTTCCCTGCCGATCCGCGCGTTGGCCAGCAGCACGCCGTCCCTCGTCCTGCGCAGGGCCCTCACGGCCCCCGCCTCCTCTTCCTCGGCCCTCGGGACCTCCTCGCCCGGCGCCACCTGCGACGCCTTGGCGAAGCTCCCCCTCCTCAGGGCGTCGTCTATCAGGCGCTCCACCTCCCTCATCAGCTCGAGCTCCTCCTCCAGCTCCTTGATCCTCTCCTCCACCCTCAGCCTCAGGTCGGCGAGCCTCTTCACCTCGTTCTCGCTCAAGACGCGCGCATATGGGGGGCATCCGTCTAAAAACCGTTGTCTTCCGGCGGGGCGCCCTCGGGCGCCGTTCATCCTACCTGCCTATGGGGACGTGGAAGAACCTGTCGCCCTTCCTGACGAGCTTCCCCACTATCGGTATCTTCTGCCCGCAGTACTTGCACCTGTTCTCCTCGTCCAGGTCCCACCCTATGATGTCGAACCCGCTCCTCCTTATCACCGGCCTGCCGCACCCGGGGCAGTAAGTGTGCTCGTACTCGTGGCCCGGGACGTTCCCCACGTAAGCGTAGCGTATCCCCTCCTGCATCGCCGCCTCGCGGTGCCTCTCCAGGGCCTCGACGGGCGTCGGCGGCACGCCCGACATCAGGTAGTCGGGGTGGAACCTGAGGAAGTGCATCGGCGTGTCGGGCCCCAGGTTGTCCGCCACCCAGCGCGCGAGCCTCCTCGCGTCCTCGACGCGGTCCCCCGTCCCCACGCCCGGCACCACGAGGTCCGTCACCTCCACGTGGACGCCCGCGCGCCTCAGCTCCAGCAGCGTCTCGTAGATCGGGGACGGATCCGGGACGCCCGCGTACCTCCTGAGGAACTCCGGGTTCCCGTTGCCCTTGAAGTCGACGGTCGCGGCGTCCAGGAACCGCGCCGCCACCTCCGCGGACTCCGGGGTCATGTAGCCGTTCGTCACGAAAGTGTTGAAGAGCCCCCTGGCCCTCGCCAGGATCCCCACGTCCCGGGCGAACTCCATGAAGATGGTCGGCTCGTTGTACGTGTAGGTCACGCCGTCCGCGCCCACCCTGAGGGCGGCCTCCACGACCTCCTCGGGGGACGCCTCCACCCCCTCCACGGACCTCCTCTGGCTTATGTCGAAGTTCTGGCAGTACCTGCAGAGCCAGTTGCAGCCCGTCGTCGCGATGGACAGCACGCTGGACCCCGGCCAGAAGTGCAGGAGCGGCTTCTTCTCTATGGGGTCCACGTGGCTGGCTATTATCCTCCCGTACACCAGGAGCATCAGCCTGCCGCCCACGTTCGCGCGGACCCCGCACAGCCCCACCTGGCCTTCCTTCAGCCTGCAGTACCGGGCGCAGGCCGTGCAGACCACCCTGTCCCCCTCCACCCTGTACAGATCCGCCTCCCGCACGCCCGCAAGTGGGCGCCCCCGCATTAATCGGTTCCGCCGGTTCCGCGGCGGGATAAGCTTAAGGGCCGCCCGGCCACCCTGGGGGCGTGGACCTGGACGAGACCGACCGGCGCATACTGGCGGAGCTGGCCGAGAACTCCCGCCGCAGCTCCCGCGAGATAGCGCGCAGGCTCGGGCTCTCCGTGGGCACGGTCGCCAACAGGATAGCCAGGCTGAAGGAGCTGGGCATCATCAGGCGCTTCACGGTAGAGCTGGACACGGAGAAGCTCGGCTACGACATAACGGTCGTGGTGGACGTCTACATATCGAAGGGCAACGTGATAGAGGTGGAGCGCGAGATAGCGTCCCTGCCGGGCGTCATGGCCGTCTACGACGTCACCGGGGACTTCGACGCGGTCGTCCTGGCGAAGTTCCGCAGCCGCGCGGACCTCAGCGAGTTCACCAAGCGCCTGATGGCGATGGAGCACGTGCAGCGCACGAACACGCACGTGGCGCTGAACACCATAAAGGAGGACTTCGTGGTCTACCGAGGCCCCGGCATCGTCCGAGGGCCCTCCGGCTCTACGTTTGTCCATTCCATTGGGGGCAAAGTTTAAATAAGATATTCTAGAGGCCCCACCGGACATGTTGATGCTGGAAAAGCCCAAGCGCCTGTCCCGCGCCAGGCCCAGCGCGTCCGACGTGGTCGAGAGCATAAGGTCCCGCGGCATAAAGCTCGTCGACATACAGTTCACGGACGTCCCGGGGCGCCTCCAGCACTTCACGGTGCCCTCGAGCTCCGTGGTCGACGGCGGGCTCTACAGCGGGCTCAGCAAGGTCGATGGGTCATCCATAAGGGGGTTCCTGGACATATCCGAGTCCGACGCCGTGGCAGTCCCCGACCCGGCGACCTTCGCCGTCATCCCATGGAGGGAGTCCGCGGCCAGGCTGATCGCCGACATCTACATGGGCGGCGCCGGCAGGCTGGAGAGGGATCCCAGGCACGTCGCCCAGAGGGCGGAGTCCTACCTCAGGGAGTCGCTCGGCTTCTCGTGGTCCTTCTGGGGCCCCGAGATGGAGTTCTTCATCTTCGACAACGTCACGTGGTGGTCCGCCGAGTGGGAGGCGGGGTACAGCATAGAGTCGTCCGAGGCCAGCTGGAGGCGCGAGGGCCGCGGCTACAAGATAAGGTACAAGGAGGGCTACTACCCGGCGGAGCCGCAGGACGCGCTGTCGGCGGTGAGGGACGAGATAGTCCTCACGCTGCAGGAGAGCTTCAACGTGGACGTCGAGGCCCACCACCACGAGGTCGCGACCGCCGGCCAGGCCGAGGTGGACATGGTCTACGACACCCTGACCAGGATGGCCGACAACGTCATGACCCTCAAGTACGTGGCGAAGAACGTCGCGGCGAGGCACGGCAAGGTGGCGACGTTCATGCCGAAGCCGCTCTACGGGGACAACGCGTCTGGCATGCACGTGCACGTGAGCCTCTGGGGCGAGGGCTCGAGCCCCGACAGCGCGTACAACGCGTTCTACGACCAGGACGATGAGTACGCGGAGATCAGCCAGGTCGGGAGGTACTTCATAGGGGGGCTCCTTGAGCACGCCCCGAGCCTGGCCGCCATAGTGGCGCCCACCACGAACAGCTACAAGAGGCTGGTGCCCGGGTACGAGGCGCCCGTCTACCTGACCTGGGGCAAGTCCAACAGGTCAGCGGCGGTGAGGGTGCCCTCCTACTACAGGGGCGCCGCGCACGCCGCCGCCAAGAGGGTGGAGTTCAGGGTGCCCGACCCCTCCTCCAACCCGTACCTGGCGTTCTCCGCCATCCTGATGGCCGGCATAGACGGCGTGCGCAGGAAGATGGATCCGGGGAGCCCCGTCGACGAGAACGTGTACCACATGGGGCCGGAGAGGAGGAGGCAGCTGGGGATAAGGAGCCTGCCGGGCTCGCTGCGCGAGTCCCTGGAGGCGCTCAGGAGCGACAACGATTACCTGAGGCCGGTCTTCGAGCGCTCGCTGATAGACGCGATCCTTGAGAACGCCGAGCGCGAGCTGCTGGCCGTCGAGAGCAGGCCGCACCCCTACGAGTTCCACCTCTACTTCGACATCTGACGTTCACAATAATTCGAGCAAATATATTTGATGGAAGGCGGCCTCGTGGACGGGCTGGAGGGCGCGCTCAGCCGATCTCCTTGGCGATCTCCAGGGCGCGCTCGGCCACCTTCCAGCCGAGCCCCTCGCCCGGTATGTAGGCTATCATCTTGCCCTCCCTCCGCTTCGCCAGGATGCCCGCGTCCGACAGCAGCCTCAGGTGGTAGGAGGCGGTGGGCTGGGCCAGCCCGTAGGCTCCCACGATCTCGCACTCGTAGAGCCTCCCCCTGGCCTTCACCATCGCGATCACCTTTATGCGGGTCGGGTCGGCGAGCGCCCTCATTATCCTCGCCAGGGTCCCCATCTTGTCCGGGTCTACGACGCTGGCGACGTCCGCCTGGATCTTCCTGAGGTACTCCTCCTCCTTGCCCTTCTCCGCGAGGCCGCAGTCCGAGAACCTGGTGAGATCCGCGCTCGACATCATTCAAGTACATCAACAACAGGTTAGTTATAAATATAACTCAAAACATGGTCCAGCGCATTACTATTTATAATAAATATTCAGCGCGGCCCGGCGCACCGCAAACCTTAATATATGACTATTACGGCGTTTTATAACATGGTAATGGAATCCCGCTCGGCCGTGTTGGAGGGTCCGCCGGGGAGCAGGCCGCCCAAGCCCCTGAAGTCCGCCCCGGACGCCAGGGAGGGGGCGGTCGGCTGGGTGAAGATGATGGACGTGCAGCTCAACGGGATAGTCCCGGGCAGGTTCCGCCACGTGATCAAGAGGTACCTCAAGAGGATAGGCCTCAGGAACGCGGTCGTGGAGCACGAGCCGGACGCCAACCCCCTGATGCTCAGGCTCGTGGCCGTCGCCCGCGCCGAGAGGCCCATCACCAGGGAGCAGGTCAGGAAGATCCAGCACCTGAGGGCGGCCGTCAATGACATACTCAGGGACGCCTACCTGAAGGCCGGGCACTCCAGCAGGGCGGATCCGGAGGCCCTCAGGCTCAGGCTGGCCGAGGCGGAGCCCTCGCTCCGCAAGGTCTACTACGCGATCCGCTGAGCCCTCGCGGGGCAAAGCTTTTCGCGCCTCTTGGCCTAGGGGTGACGATGAGCGGCGGCGAGATCCCGGTAAAGATCAGGGAGATAGCGGCAGCGGCCGCGAAGTTCGAGCGCGTCGGGGCGCACTCGCACATAAGGGGGCTCGGGCTCGACGAGTCGGGGCGCGCCATCAGGGTGGCCGATGGGCTCGTGGGGCAGGCGCGCGCCAGGGAGGCGGCCGGGGTCGTCGTCCGCATGATAAAGGAGGGCAGGCTGGGCGGCAGGACCATAATCCTGGCGGGGCCGCCCGGCACAGGGAAGACGGCGCTGGCGGTCGCCATATCCAAGGAGCTCGGGGTCAACGTGCCGTTCATCCAGATGAGCGGGAGCGAGATCTACAGCGCGGAGAGGAAGAAGACCGAGGTCCTGGTGGACGCTATGCGCCGCTGCATCGGCGTCGAGATAAGGGAGAGGCGCGAGGTCTTCGAGGGCGAGGTGGCGAAGCTGGAGATACTAACTGCCCCCCACCCCTACAACCCGTACCAGAAGGTGCCCCAGGGGATAAGGATGGTCCTGAGGACGACCGATGAGGAGAGGAAGGTGGAGGCCGGCCCCGAGGTCGCCGCCGAGATCCTCCAGCTCGGGGTCTCGGAGGGCTCTGTGATCCAGATAGACGCGGAGACGGGCAGGGTCTCGCTCGTCGGGATCAGCGACTCCAGCGAGAGGGGGAAGAGCTACGACGTGAGGAGGAGCATGGTCGTGCCCAGGCCGTCCGGCAGGGTGAAGAAGGAGAAGGAGTTCGTCTACAACGTGACGCTCTCGGACATGGACGAGATCGCCGCGTCCAGGGGAGGGGGCTCCCTGGCCTCCCTGCTGTTCGGCGTGCCGCCCATGCGCGAGATAAGCCCCGAGGTCAGGGCGAGCGTCGACGCGGAGGTCAAGAAGATGGTGGACGAGGGGAGGGCCGTCATACACCCCGGGGTCCTATTCATAGACGACGCGCACATGCTCGACGTCGAGGCCTTCAGCTTCCTGAGCAGGGCGCTCGAGGGGGACCTGGTCCCGATAATAATACTGGCGACGAACCGCGGCCGGACCCGCATAAGGGGCACGGACGTCGAGTCCCCGCTCGGGATACCGCTGGACATGCTGGACCGCTCGGTGATAATAGGGACCGAGGAGTACACGAAGGACGACATCCGCGACATACTGCGGATCAGGGCGGAGGCGGAGGGCGCCAAGCTGGAGCCGGAGGCCCTCGAGGCGCTCGCCGAGATGGGGGCCAGGACCAGCCTGCGCTACGCTTCGCAGCTGCTGAGCATATCATCCCAGATAGCCAGGATGGGCGGCAGGGAGTCCGTCGGCGCCGCCGACGTCGAGAGGGCGGCCTCCCTCTTCATGGACGTCGGGCAGGCGGCCGAGCACCTCAAGAGGTACGAGGAGAAGCTCCCGCGCTAGGCGGCCCGGATTAGATTATAAGCCGGGGTGCGGATCTCCCACGGGTTGAAGACGATCGGATTGGTGGGGCTGGAGGGCCCGGCGGCGAAGGTCGCCGAGAGGCTCCTGGGAGCCGGGCACGACGTCGTGCTATGGGATCAGTCGAAGAGGGCCAGGGACGCGTTCAAGGGGAGGGCGGAGCTCGCGGAGAGCGTGAGGGATGCGGCCCAGAGGTCGGACATACTGCTCATGATGCTCCCGCGGCCCGGGGAGGTCTTCGACCTCTGCACGACCTCCCAGGGCATCTACGACTCGATGAGGCCCGGCAAGATCGTCGCTGTGCTGAGCGCCATCCTGCCCAGCCACTCCCCCCAGCTGGCGGAGAAGCTGAGGCGCAGGGGGGCCGTGTTCATGGAGGCGCCCGTGGTGGGCGGGATGGACGAGATAGCGCGCGGGTCGGCCCTCACCCTCGTGAGCGGCAGCCGCTCAGCCTACCAGGAGCTGCTCGAGGTCCTCCGGTCGTTCTCGGGCCGCGTCTACTACCTGGGCGAGGGATTCTCCGCGATGTCGGCCAAGCTGGCGATCTCGGTGATGGCCGCGGCGTACGCGGAGGCGCTCGGCGAGGCCGCGGCGCTCGCGTCGCGGTCCGGCGTGGACATGAAGGCGTTCGCCCAAGTGGTGTCGAGCGTCAACGGCGGGAGGATGCCGTTCGGGGTCTCGGTGGAGGACGCCATTGCGGGCTCGGGCGGCGTCTCCGTCAGCCTGGAGGCCCTGCTCACCGAGCTCAGGCTCGCCATCGCGAGCGCGGAGGAGAGGAACGTGTCGATGCCCGCGGCGGGGCTCCTGGGCGGCCTCTACACGGCCGCGCTCTCCCGCGGCTCCGGCGAGGGGGACTACTCGTCCATAGTGAGGTTCCTCGCGGAACTGTCCCCTCCCCGCGAGCCCCGCCGAGGGCGCGGGCGAGTTTAACCATTTTTAACAATTTAAGCAAAATATTCAAATTTTCGCGCGCCTCCTCGCGTGGCGTGCGCGCGTCCGTCTTCACCCCCGCCGCCATATCCAGCTTCTTCGCGGCCCGCATCCGGCGCGAGGACGGCTCGCCCATAGATGATCCCCTGGAGGCGGGCGCCGTGGGCGGCGGGTTCGCGCTCCGCGCGGGCGTGAGGACCTCCGCCTCCGTCCGCCCCCGGGAGGGCGGCGGGATAAGGATCAGGGTGCTGATCAACGGCATGGAGGAGGAGGCCCCGACAACCCGCGCGGCGGCCTCCATGGTGCTCGGGAGGATCGGCGTCCCCGGCGCGGACGTCGAGATAAGGCACGAGTCATCCGTGCCGATCGGGTCGGGGTTCGGGACCAGCGCCTCCGGCGCCATGGGCGCGGCCCTCGCGATCTCCATCGCCATGGGCAGGCCGCTCCCCGTCGTCGAGGCCTCCAGGGTGGCTCACGCCGCCGACGTCGTCTCGGGAACGGGCCTCGGCACCGCGGAGGGCCTGGTGGCGGGCGGCGTAGGGCTGGTGGTCGAGCCGGGGGCCCTCTGGAGGGGGAGGGTGGAGAAGATCCCGCTCCCGCGCTCCCTGGTCGTCGTCGCAGTGCACTTCGGGCCCATCGACAAGCGGATGATGCTGCGCTCCCCGGACGCCCTCGAGGGCGCCAACCGCGCCGGGCGCGAGGCGCTGCGCAGGGTGCTCGCCTCCCCCGACGTCAGGACGCTGATGTCGGAGGCGAGGAGGTTCGCCGAGGAGTCCGGGATGGGCGACCGGGAGATGCTATCGGTCGCCGACGACCTCGTGAGGGCCGGCGCCCTCGGCGCCACGCAGAACATGATAGGGAGGGCCGTCCACGCGGTCGTCCGGAGGGCGGACCTGGGCCGCGTGGTCGCGGAGGCGTCGCGGCACGGCGGCGACGTCATCGTATCGGGGATACACGATGGGGGCCCCGTGAGTTGGAGCCGAGGCCGGGCGGACCCTGGGGGATGGGCTGGGCCCAGTGGCGCGCGGTGCTCGCGGCCTGGGCGGGCTGGCTCCTGGACGGCTACGTTACCATAGCGTACGCGCTCTCTGCGACGCTGATAGCGCCGCTCTTCTTCCCCGGCGGCAGCCGGTCAGCGGCCCTGATAATGACCTTCCTCGCCTTCTCGGCGAACGGCGTCGCCAGGCCGCTGGGGAGCGTGGTCCTCGGGAACTACCTGGGGGACAGGATGGGGAGGAGGGCGATGCTGGTCCTCACGGTGCTGGGGTTCTCCCTGCTGGGGACGTCCAGGGCCTTCCTCCCGACTTACGGGGAGATCGGCATCCTGGCGCCGGCGCTCCTCTTCCTGATCCTCTTCATCGAGGGGATGTTCGCGGGGGCTGAGTACGGCGGCGGCACAGCTCTGAGCATGGAGCAGGTCCCGCCCGAGAGGAGGGGCGCCGTGGGCGCGTTCGTCCAGAGCGGCTTCGGGACGGGGTACTTCATAGCCGCGCTCGCCTACGGCCTGCTGTCCAGGGCGCTCGGGCCGGGGCCCATGGCGTCCGTGGGGTGGCGCTACCTCTTCGCCACGTCCGTGGTGCCCGGGCTGGTCGCCTTCGCGCTCAGGTACGCGACCCCCGAGTCGCCCGTGTTCTCGGACATGGTGAGGAGCGGGGCCGTCGAGAGGGTCCCCGCGTGGAGGCTGGTGAGGGAGTCCTGGCGCGAGCTGGGGGCCGCGCTGATGCTCACGACCGGCCTGCTGGCGATAAACGGGATCACCTTCTCCCTTTATCCCACCATATTCCTGGAGTACTCGGGGCTGAGCGGCTACGAGATGGGCGTCGCTGTGGCGCTCGTCAACCTGATATCGCTCCTCGGCGTCTGGTCGGGCGGGGCCCTGGCGTCGTCCCTCCTCCGCGGCAGGAGGAGGGCGATGCTGATCTACTCGGCGGCCTTCCTCGCCTCGATGTACCCGGCCTCGCTCGCGGTCCTGCGCGGGGGCATGGCCCTGGCGCTCGCAGGCTCGGGGGCCCAGGCTTTCCTGGAGGCCATGATATTCGCCCCCCTGCCAGCCTTCCTGTCCGAGTCGTTCAGCAGGAGGTACAGGGCAACCGGCGCCGGGCTCGCCTACAACGGGGGCCTGATA
>Ga0209224_1000166_pt1 | contig 16038 bp, 13 predicted proteins | sample MonGeyMetagenome_FD_184731 | JGI IMG/M metagenome (GOLD analysis project Ga0209224, IMG submission 184731) | Hypoxic/sulfidic aquatic microbial communities from Monarch Geyser, Yellowstone National Park, USA - MG (SPAdes) v2 (version 3) | ecosystem: Environmental > Aquatic > Thermal springs >...
ATGCTCTTGGGCCCAGTCACTATTACGAACCTCTCGTCTACTATATCCACGACCACGCACATCTTCCCAGCCTCCCTGCCGTTCAGCTTAACGCACACCCTGCCAACATCGAAAACCTTAGGCATGGTTAAGCCTCAGTGGCTGGCCTTAAAATGTTTTATTGCATGGAAAACCACGCATCTTCGTCGAATTCCTAAACCCTCCTTATGGCTGCTATGGCGCAGTGAACACCCCCATAACCCCCAACCAGCTCGCTGACATCTATGGTTATGAAGTCCACCCTTTCGTTAAGCACGTCTGGCCTGTAGGGGAATATGTGACCCTCACTTCTCATCTTATCGTAACCAGCCCTTATATAGTTCAATGTGGCCTGGCGCACCGAGTCCTCTGAGTTTTGGAGTCTCCTGATTATCCTCTTTATGTTGGCCTCAACGTTAGGTACAATTATCCTCCTATCCCTCAGCGTGAGGAAGTTGGCGGCGAAGGCAGCCTGTTCAGCCATGGATAGCTTAATTACATTGAAGCCCTTTTGCCTAATGTAATCGAGGAGGTTCGACTCACCCACCTTTTCGAAGCCGTCCTGGGCCTTGGCGTAGATTACGACGTGCGTACTTTGCATGAGCTCCTCATTACCTATCACCAAGCCATCGCCGGCTACGTTGAAGTACGTGTCCAGGTGCATGACAAGCATGTTGTCGCCCCACGGGTGCTTGGGTAGCTTAGCCACAGCCACCTCATCATAATCCAATAAGCCAATGACCTGGTTAACCCCGTTAATGCTGCTTCGCCACCCATGGCCAATCACCGCGAAGTCACCCATTGGCATGAAGTCGCCGCCCTCTAGGAAGCCTGGCTTAACAAGTCTATATATGACTGGTTCGTTTAGGGCCCTGAAGAAGAGCTCAGTAACGATGGTTTCAAGCCTCCTCTGGGGCATCCTCATCCTACCTATAACGATCCCAGCCTTAACGACAAGCTGCTGGTCCCTCGTATAGTATAGGTTGGCAAGGGGGGTTCTGTTAATCACCCTGGCCACCACCCCAGTCTTAGTCCTCCTAATGAGCACCAGTGGCCTAAGTATAAGTATGTTGAATAGGGTTTCAGGGTCATAGGCAGCCATGTTCCTAAGGAAGTCCGTGTACGCCTCCTCGCCCAGGTCACCCATGTACTTAATCATTGACTTAACGGTGGTTACCACCAACTCCCTGAACTCACCGCTGTGCCTCATCTTCTGTATGATAACGTTCTTAAGCCTATGCACAGTAACCCCCTCGTTAACCAGCACGTGCTCCATGTTCTGGTGCTCATAGAGTGCCTCATCCATGCTGAAGGCACCCTCGTAGAGGAAGGCCTTAGGGTAAAGTAGGCCGTAGAACATCTCCACGCCGGGCCTATGAACCATAGCCTCACTTAAACCATCCCACTCGCTCCTAACCAGCATTCCAGGCTTGCTGCACTAAAATAATTTAAATAGATTATACTTAACGGGTGTTGTTATGCCTAGGCCGGCTAATGGGACGGAGTACCTGAGGGGGTCCATGATTAGGGAGGTTAATGCACTGGTGGATCAACTTGAGGGTAACGGTGTCGACGTGATTAAGATGCACATTGGGCAGCCAGGTGTCCCACCATCAAGCGGCTTAATCGATGAGTTCACAAGGTTGCTCAGGGAAAGGGCCTTCGAGCTAAGCGCCTACTCCTCAACCCCAGGTATCGCCGAGTTGAGGGAGGCCTTGGCTGAGGATTACAGTAGGTATTCGGGTGTTAAGGTTCAGCCATCCAACATATCCGTGACCACTGGTTCCTCGGAGGCAATAATAACCCTAGCCATGACCTTCATAAACCCCGGGGATAAGGTCGTCCTAATCAACCCAACCTACCTGCTCTACAAGCCCATAATGCAGTACTTCAATGCGAAGGTAGTTGAGGTTAAAGTGAGCATTGAGAATGAGTTTAACCCAAGCCCCGAGGATTTGAAGAGGGTTGTCGATAAGGGCACCAAGATGATAATACTGGTTAACCCAGATAACCCAACAGGCTCAACACTAAGCAGCGAGGTTGTTAAAACAGCCGTCGACCTAGCGATTGACAACGATGCATTGCTCGTGTATGACGAGGCCTATAGGCACCTCTACTACGAGGGTGAGCACACCTACGCCCTAAGGTACGACACTCATAACGTCGTGGCGTTGAACACCTTCTCAAAGGACCCTGCACTACCAGGCTGGAGGCTGGGCTTCGTGGTGGCTGATGAGCAGGTGCTGGAGGTGTTTAACAGGGTTAAGCAGTACATCAACATTAACCCACCAACCCCAGCCCAATACATCGGCCTCCTCTACCTGCGCAGGTACAAGGCAGATTTCATAAAGGAGGTGATACCTGTCTTCAGGGAGAGGAGGGATGCTGTTTACAATAGCCTCAGGACTTTGCTACCGGATGCGAGGGTTATGAAGCCTAGGGCTGGGCTCTTCATATTCCCAGACCTATCAAGTTACTTAAGGAGGGCTGGGATTAATGACCTGGAGTTTTCACTGAGGCTGCTTAGGGAGGAGCACGTCGGCGTTGTCCCAGGTTCAGCCTTCGGTGACGGTGGGGTTAACCATGTTAGGATTAACTTCACCAGGGAAACCGTGGATAGGCTTAGGGAGGGCGTGGAGAGGATGGCAAATCTGTTGAGAAGGCTGTCGGCGCTGTGAGGGTTATAGCCTCCTCAAGACGTTGATTAGAGACCTGGCGTTCAGGTTATGTATCTTGGTTACCTTTGGCCCAAGTGTTTCCAGCGCCGAGTGCTCATTACCAATCAGGATGATTCTATAGTCGCTGAAGCCCGATAGGCCCTGCTTAATGAGCGCCAGGTCCAGTTCATCATCCTCACCATCCGTTATCAAAACCAGTTTATAGTTCCTCAGGGCTGGGTTCCTGCGGGCATCCTCATAAGCCGCCCTAATGGCTGAGGTTATGTTTGTGCCGCCCAGTGGTACTAGGGATAGGAGTGTCTTCACAATGTCCCTCTTATTCGTCATTAACTGGTAAATCTGCTGGTCAAAGAACCTGGCCACAACCTCATGACCCTTCATGATCATGACTATGGCCAGCGCCGCCGCCCAGGTTATCTTACTCACGTTACTGTACTCAAATATGTTATTCATAACCGTGTAGAACATGCTCCCACTCTTATCAATGACAAGGTAAATCTTGGGCTTCCTCATCATCCTCCTCTCCTTAACCGTCAAGCTCCCGGTAGCTAACTTGTAGGCGTATATTGGCTTAACGAACCTGGCCAGTGCCCTATTGATGGGCGTCAGGTCCTTAACCTCATTAACCCTACTCATCCTCTTTATCCCAGTCACAACACCCTTGTCAAGGGTCTCATTAAGCAGCCCCTCATCATACATGCGGCTTGACTCCACGACAAGCCTAAGGAGCGAGTTAAGCATGTTAACGAGCCTAGCCCTATATGGGTCTACGTCCGTGTCCAGTATTAGCTCAGCCACCTCATGCCCTATGGCTGGGCCTAAAATGGAGCGAACCTTGTTAATGGTGTCGTTAACCTTCTTCATGTTGCCCATGTAGAAGGATATCAATGACCTAATCTCCCTATCCAACATGTTCCTACTCTCCTTAGACAACTGCGACGACCCATTTGACACATCCTTAAGTGCATTGGACAGTCTCTCATTGCGCTCAATCCTATTAAGCATGTTGACGTATATTCTAAGTAGCTTAACGGCCATGATCCTTGACAACCTCCCATTAAGCCTAGTTAACCTAGACACCTCGGCGTACTGCTCACTGTTAATGTAATTGCTCACTATCAACCTCCACAGGGCCCTATACTTGTCGTTATCAACACCACCCCTCAATATGGGTTGCCTGTAGTGTATGTAAAATGAGTCGGCCAGTATGTAGTTCTTAACCTTCTCCAGGTTAGGCACCATGTGGCGCCTGGCCATTAGGAAAACCTCCCTAAGCCTATAGCGGGTTAACTCCTCCCCGTAGTCCACGTTGAGGAGTATGCCATATTCCTCTTCACTGCTCTGACCCATATATGGCACCCTTCAACCTCTGTATTAGGTAATCCGTCTCCTCTATTTCACTCATGTATAGGCTAAGCAGTGACCTATCCCACTTAGTCTTAAGCCTGTTAAGGGTCTCCTCAGCCTCCTTAATCTTCTGGGCTGCCTCATTAATCATGTTATTGTTGACGAGGGCCTTAGCCTCACTGACCAGGTCACTCACCTTAAGTAATTCATCGGGTAGGTGGGCTGTTAAGAAGGCTTCGTACTCGTTCAACTGATCCTTGTCGTGGACTAGGTAGCGGGCAACCTTCATAACGGCAACCCTAAGCATGGTGGCGTTGACCTGGCTCAGGGGGAACCCCTGGATAATTAAGTAGGCTAGGGCGTAGAGGGGCACCTTTATCCTGGTCCTGTTGCTTATGGAGATGTGCTCAACGAAGTCGGCTATTATCGGTGAAACCACCTTGGCTATGTCGTTTATGTTCTCATAGAGGTGCGTAACCAACTCATTGTACGTGTTCCTAATCAACTCCATGGTAGCCATGGGGGTTAGCCTCTCCGTCTCTCTACGCAGGTACCAACCCTTTGTTAGTAGAGTCTCCGTGTCCTCCGGTGATGCGTACTCTGTAAAGGTCCTTAGGGGGAATCTATCGTAGAGGGCCTGCAACTCCTCCTCCTCTGGAATCCTATTACTGCTGCCGAAGACCGTCCAGGTCTTGACTGGGATTATCTTATCCCCATCGTAAACAACCCTCTCGTTAAGTAATGAAAGGAGTGTGTTCAGTATTGCGCTTGAGGCGTTGAATATCTCGTCGAGCAGAGCGAAGTCACTCTCAACTATTGAATTGGCGTAAATCCTCTCAACCTTACCCTCAAGCAGCTTAGCCACATCTATGGGCCCAAGTATCTCCTCGAGGTCCATGAACTTCGTCAACTGCCTGTAAAACCACTTAGCGTTAAGTAGCTTAGAAAGCACGTAGACTAAGGTTGTCTTAGCGGTTCCAGGCGGCCCTATGAGTAGGTAGTTCTCCCTGGCCAGGGTTGACATTAAGATGCCGGTAACCTCGTTACTGTACTTGTAAAACATGCTGTTCAACTTCAGGTACAGGTTCCTAATATCCTCAATACCCTTACCTCCCACAGGCTCCATAATTTAACAGTCCTCAACCTGTTTATAATGGTTTGCACGCTACACACCACTTAACTGAAGTTCAGAGCCTAGCCGAGGTGACGCTGTAACCTAGTCTAAAGGCCTTCAGGTTCTCTTGAACCGCCTTACCTATGACCTTAACTATAGCCCCCTCGACGGCGTCCATGCTTATCAACTCCCTAACCCTGGTTAACGCGAATAAAGCCCCAAGCATCACCATGTTCTCGAAGATTGGGTTACCTAACTTAACGGCGTAGTCGTAGGCGTTTATGAAGTGAGCCCACGCCACCCTACCCTTGATCTCAGCCTCCACATCCTCGGGTTTAGGCAGCCTACCCCTGAAGGCTGGTGGTGGTATCAGTCTTCTGTTGGCTATAAGCACAGTACCTGGGTTGGTGTATGGGAGTGCCCTGAGCGCCTCAATTAACTCGAAGGCAACCACCACATCAGCCCCACCCATCGGTATTAGGGGTGAGTGGGCTTCACCAATCCTGACATGTACGTCCACCGCCCCACCCCTCTGACTCAACCCATGGGTCTCAGCCACAGTCACCCTAAGCCCCGAGTCCACCGCCGCCTGGCCAATGACGGAGGCGAAGGTTATTAACCCCTGTCCCCCAACCCCGGTTAGGTAAATGTTCAGCTTCATTAGAGCTCACCCCACTTACTAAGCCACCCACTGGGTTCACCGAGGGGCTTTATTGCGCCGTATGGGCAAACCTGGGCGCATACTGAACAGCCCACGCACGCTGCCTGGTCTATGGCGGCCTTGCCATTGTTGAGCCTAGTTATTGCTGGGCAGGCCAGTAGGTTGTAGCATATGCCGCATGCCCTACAGGCATCCGCATCAACGGTATACTTAACCACCAATGCCCCACGGCCCCTAACCGCCTCCAGGGCGCACGCCCTCCTCATAACCACCACGGCCAGTTCACCACCCTTAACCTTCTCAATAGCATCCCTAAGGACCTCCTTAGCCTCATTAACGTTGAATGGGTCCACTGTGTAGACGTGCTTAACCCCAATAGCCCTAGCCACGGCACCTATGTCAATAACCTGCGTTGGGCTTGGTTGACCCCCAGTCATGGCCGTGTACCTGTTGTCAAGCACCACAATGAGCATGGGTGCCTTATTGTAAACAGCATCCACCAGGGCCGGTAGCCCAGCGTGGAAGAAGGTTGAGTCCCCTATCACGGCCACGATGAATTGCCTACCCCCAGTACCCCTAAGCACACCCATGCCTAACCCTATTGAGCTACCCATGTTTGTTAAAAGGTCCTGCTCGTTAAATGGCGGGTTTATGCCAAGGGAGTAGCAGCCTATGTCGCCGCTGAACACTGGCTTAACCCTAGCCATTGCTGTTGCGATCTTCAACTCGTAGAAGGAGGCTGCGTGGGGGCAGCCTGGGCAGAATACGGGTGGGCGTGGGGGTGCGTTGACAGCTTGCTGATGGTTAACCACCCTTCCTGTATCAACACCAAGAACCTTAGCTATACCCTCCTCAACGTTAATTAGCGTTAACTCGCCCACCATGGTGAATAACCCCTCCGCCTTGCCGTAAACTGGAACCCTAACCCCCTCGTCGAAGAGGGCCTCCTTAACCTGAAACTCAACCACCGGGTCACCCTCCTCAACAACAATGACCTTATCGGCCTTAGAGGCTGCATTAGCTATCAACTTCCTGGGCACTGGTACCGGCGACACTAGGTTAAGGATACTGGCCTTAACCTCAAGGTCCTCGAGGGCCTCCTTAACGTACCTATACGCAACTCCACTGGTAATGATGAGGGTACTCCCATCATCAACGTATTCGTGGGGTAGGTCCTCAACAAGCGCCTTAACCTCCTCCCAACGTTTAACAAGTTCCCCCTTAAGCAACCTGGCATTGGCCGGTACCAGGGCGTGGTGGGCTGGGTCCTTCACATAGCCGCTGGCGAATATTGGCTTACCGAATCCACACACCTTAACAGGCTCCCTAACGTGGGAAACCCTAGTAACCAGCCTCATTATGACTGGGTGGTTGAGCCTACTACTGAAGTCCATTGATAACTTAACTAAGTCCGCAGCGTTCTGGGGGTTGTAAGGTTCGAAGACTGGTATGCGGGAGTGTAGGCCAACCCACCTGTTGTCCTGCTCATTCTGGCTTGACCACATGCCCGGGTCATCGGCAGTTATAATCAGCAGGCTATTCCTAACCCCCGTGTAGGCGCTCGACATGAGGGGGTCCATGGCTACGTTCAACCCAACGTGCTTCATGCTGACTAGGGCCCTGGCCCCGGCTAAGGCTGCCCCATAGGCAACCTCGAAGGCAACCTTCTCATTACTCGACCACTCGACGTAGGTCCCAGTCTCCCCAGCGTGTTCAAAAATGTACTCAATAATCTCGCTGCTTGGCGTGCCTGGGTAACCAGCAGCCACGGCGACACCAGCCTCTAGGGCGGCGTGGGCTACTGCGTGGTTACCCAACATGAACCTTACCGTGCAGTTGGCCATCATGCCTTAGGCTCGCTCAATCTTTTAAATCTATTGTTATAAATATAGTTTATATTTCAATACATTAAATATATACTTAAACGCGGATGCGCAGTATTACCTGTTAAGGCGGCTATTGGCAGTTAGGCATTGTAGGCTATGGACTCCCCCCTCGGGTTAACCACCTCAACCCTTATCACATTGTCGGCTGTGTTCTCGAAGGCATCCACGTGGGAGGTGACTATCAGGGTATCCACGACCTCGGATAGGTCCCTCAGCCAGTTTGACACCCTCCTCCTATGCTCAGAGTCGAGGTGTTCAGTGGGTTCGTCGAGGAGCATTATCGGTATATCACCGAGGAGCGCCTTCGATAGTGCGAATCTGAGAACCAGGGCCACTAGGTTCCTCTCACCCATGGATAGCATGTTGACTGGCAACTCCCTACCATCACTCCTCTTAACCATGACCTCGTAATCCTCTGTCACGTAAATCTCCACAAGCGATTCCTTGTGCCTAAGCACCTTGAATGTGTCCCTCAACTCCTCGTTTATGGCGTTTAGGAGGGCCCTCCTTAAGGCTGGCTTAGCGTCCTCAATGGCGGCGGCCAGTTTGGTAACCTCCTGTAGCTTACCCCTAATGAACCTAAGCCTCTCGCTCCTTCTACTTATCAACTCCCCTATTCGCTTAGCCTCATTCTCCATCTCCCCTATGCTGCTTATCAACTGGTTTAGGCTACCCTTACCCTGCTCAAGCCTGGCCCTTAACTCCTTAACCTCGTTCTCGACCTTATTAATCAACTCCTCGATGCTGTTTAGCCTAGCCAACTCACCGCTAAGCCTCTTAGCCTCATCCTCCAGTTCACTGATCCTGGCCTCAATCCTTGACCTATTGCTGAGTAGGCTACTCAACTCCGCCTCAGGGTTTTTAGCCAACTCGGCGTTAATCCTAAGGTACTCTTCCTGAAGCCCCTCAAGGCTCTTTAACAGGTCCCTTAACTGCCTAAGCTTAGCATTAGCGCTGTTGTACTCCTCCCTTAGCCTAGCCAGCTCCCTAACCTCACCCCTAATGGCCTCCAACTCCCCGTTAAGCTCAGTTAACCTACCTCTCAGCTCCCTAAGCCTAGACTCCAGGGTGGGTATCCTCTCCTCAGCCACCTTAACCTGGGCTAGCTTACCCCTTAGGTCCTCCTCAACCTCCTTAAGGTTATCGTAATCCCTCAGCCTTGAATTGATAACACTTAACTCCTCCTTAATCCTCCTCACCCTCTCCGTATTCTCCTTAATTATCCTCTCCCTATCATCGGGGTTGAGCGGCCTTTTGCAAACTGGGCAAACTGGTTCATTGGACTGTTTAAGTATGTTTAACTCCTCGTTAATGTGGTTCAGCTCCTCCATTAGTGAGGTTCTTCTGGCCTTTAATTCATCAAGCTCCCTCAGCCTTGATGTAACCTCCCTAATCCTTTCCTCTAACCCCCTCCTCCCCTCCCTAATCCTCCTTAACTCCTCCAGCTCATCCTCAAGCTCCCTTATCTGCCTATCCAGGTCTGAACGTTGCCTCTCAAGCTCCTTAATCATCGACTCCTTGTACTCAAGCTCCCTCACCCTTCCCCCTAGTTCATTCACCAACTCCTCGAGCCTACTCAATTCATCCCTCAACCCCCTTGATGCCTTCAACTTATCCTCAATCTCCCTGGCCCTGGCTTTAAGCGCCTCCCTCTCCTTAACCTTAGCCTCCAATTCCTTAACCTCGGCGTTAATCCTGTTTAACTCATCCTTAAGCCTACTCAACTCATCATTAATCGCGTTGAACCTCTCCCTAACCCCTATTAGTCTCCTCTCCTCATCCCTAAGCCTACTCAACTCGGCTTCCTTACTGCTTAACTCCTCACTAAGCTTGCTTATCAGGGCCTCAAGCTCCTTAGCCCTAGCCCTCGCCTCATTCAGCTTCCTCTCAATCCTCTCCCTCTCGCCGTTGTTCTCCCTAATGGCGGCCTCGAGGGCCTTTGCCTCCCCCTCAAGCCTCTTCTCAATGCTTTTCAGGACCTCTGTCTGCAATTTATCCATGGAGTCTATTTTAAGTAGCTTATCAAGCTTAAACTCCTCCCTCCTATTAACCTCAAGTATATCCCTTAACTCACCCTGCCTTGCGTAGAGTAGGTTAAACAACTCCACGTCCACGCCAAGGTTCTCGGTGACCCACCTAGTAACTTCCCTATCCCTCTCCGCCACCCTAACCCCATCCTCGCTCATCACGTAGGTTTGGGTTTCAATTACCTTCTCCCTACTGAAGGCTCTTTGGATGGTGTACCTACGGCCATTCACGTTTACAAGTAGCCTAACCACACCCACGGAGGCCCCCATTGTGACCAGGTCGGATAGCCTAATCCTCTTCCTCTTCAGCCAGTCAGTGCCGTAGAGGGCTATGGCTACGGAGTCGAGTATGGTGGTCTTCCCAGCCCCGTTGAGGCCATATATGAAGTTAACCCCACTGCTAAGCCTTATTGAGGCCTTCCTAACGGACCTAACGTTCTCTATTTCAATCAACTCCACTGAAGCCATCCAACATCACTCCCCAGTCCAAGCCCCCTCTCCAGTATGGCCACAGCCTCATTAACCTTACCATCACTTATCAGGTCAAGGGCCTTAAGCACGGCGTTAACCACAGCTTCATTACCTATGCTTTTACTGAGCACTGTTTGAATAAGCTCAATTAGGCCATGGGTTGCCTGAGCCTTGGCTGACCCACGCTTGGTCACGGATAGCTTAACATTCACCTTAAGGGCGCCGTTGATTAGGCTCTTAACGGTGTTGAATCCGTAATCCCTAACGCCATACCCATCACCCAATTCACCAATCACGTTAACCTCAACGTAGGCATCCCTGTAGTCCAAGGCCCCCAACCCACCCAACCGCTCCCTGAAGGTTGATGGTGGCTCACCGTTAACGTTAACGATGACCTTAATCATCCTTCGCCCTCCCTTAAGCCTAATGGGCTCAACCCTAACCCTGCCACCACCCTCATTGACGTCCAGCAGTAGGAAGCCCTTTGGATCCTGGCCCTTAACCATCCTTAACCTACCATCCTCAAGCACGTGGGTTTCGAATTCCTGGGAGTCCCAAACCTCAAGTGACCCAGGGTACACGGCCTCAAGGGTTGGGTGCCTCAAGGCGTGCTCGTGTATGTGGCCAACAGCGTAGTAGGCGTCCTTTGGCAGTTCATTGGCTGGTATCGTGTAATAGTCTATGTTGGGCATTGGGTACCTGTATGGGGTACCCTCAACGTACTGGTGCATCATGACAACGTTAACCCCACTCCCCATCAACTCCCTCAGCGCCTTAATCAGCCTAACCCGGTTATTGGTGGGTACGCAGCCAACCCCAATCACCCTAACCCTACCGTAGTCCACGTAGCCGTAGTCGAGGTACTTGACTAGGCCGGAGGAGTCGAGGACTGTTATGGGGTTGTCCACTGGGTTTACGACAGATGCGTCGTGGTTGCCCCTGGTAACAAGCACATCCATGCCTAAGTCCCTGAGTCTACTAAAGCCCCTAATCGCCGTGAGGTAGGTTGAGGGTGATGGCCTTGGGTTGTCGAAGAGGTCCCCACTAACCAGAACCAGGTCAACGCCCTTCTCCTCACGTAGCCTAGCAATCTCATCAATGGCCCTGAGGAAGGCTAACTCATAGTCCCTAGCCCTCGCCTCAAGTCCATACTGCCTCCTACCCAGGTGCACGTCGGAGAGGTGCGCAATAAGCACTGGGTAGAGGCTGATGTTGGGTTAAAAAACTAGTGCATTAATTAATACTTTTCAACCACTCCCCACAGTTAACTAGCAATGATAACCATAGCCTTCATAGGCTTCAGGAAGTCGGGTAAAACAACCCTAATTAGGGAACTGCTGCATGTGGTTAAGGGTAGGGTTGCCGTTATTAAGAGGATCCACGACTACGGCCAGGAATTCGACGTCAGGGGTAAGGATACGTGGGTCTTCTCAAGGGAGGGGGCTGAGACTGTGATTGGGCTGGCACCGGACAAGACGCACATACTGTTTAACAGGCCTATTGAGCTGAACAAGGTCATAAACATGATAAGTGAGTTGGCTAAGCCGGATTACCTGATGATGGAGGGGTTTAGTGATGAGGTTAAGGACAGGAGTGACGTAATTAAGGTAATCCTACCCAGGAGCATTGGGGAGGTTGAGGAGTTGACTAATGGGGTTAAGCCACCCCTCATAATCTACTGCGGTCTCTGCAAATGCAGGCTTGAGGGGTGTGTGGATAGTGTTAATGAATTAATCAACAGAATTTTAAGTTATGCGGCTAATTAACGGCTTGTCTCAATGAGCCTGGGCCTGCCCCTGACCCCTCAACCTCTCCAGCTCCCTCTTCAGCTCCTCTACCTGTTTCTTCAACTCCTCAATCTCACTGCTACTGGGTTTATTGTTGGAGGGTTGATTGACAGCAGCACTACCGGTGACTCGGCCCACTGGCTGTGGGTTGACTTGGGTTGTTTGAACCGGTGATTGGGCTTCAGTGATCATTTGCCTAAGCTCCCTCTCAACCTCCATCTGACCCTTCTTGAACTCACCCACAGCCCTACCTAAAGCCCTAAACAATTCAGGTATCTTAGATGTACCACCGAACAGTATTAACACCACGGCGATCACTATTATCCAATCCCAAATACTCCCAATCATACCTACCCCCTATATTCTAAGCCTGTACTAACCTAATAAATCTTTTTCTCATAGGTTAGAAAACACCGCAGGTGGCCCCCTTAACCCACCTTGGATAGCCTGGTTAACTCCAGTTCAATGGCTCTGTTGAATATTGACACGTACTCCATGGGTAAGTTAACCATCACGTCATTAAAGTAGCCTAGTACTATTAGGTTTTTTGCTTCTTCTTCTGTTAGTCCTCTTGTTCTTAGGTAGTTTATTTTATCCTCACTTATCCTGCCTGTGTAGGCCTCGTGGGTGACTACCGCCGTTTCCTCGAAGACTTGTTCATGTGGTATTGTGTATGCCTTAGAATCACCATCAAGAACAAGAGAATCACAGGCAACATGAGACCTAGCAAACAAAGCACCCCTCCTAACGTAAACAACACCCCTGTACACCGTTGTACCTCCATTTAGGCTGATACCCTTACTAACCACCTTGCTTGAGGTGTATGGTGCGTCGTGGAAGACCTTAGCCCCCTCCTCCTTCCACGTTGGGCCATTTGCTAAGGCCACTGAGGTTACGGTTGTCTTGGAGTTAGCGCCCTTAAGCACAGTCATTGGGTAGACCATGGTTACCTTACCGCCCAGTGAGCCGCTAAGCCACTCGACACTTGTATTACCCTCGGCTATGGCCCTGTTGTTACCGAAGTACACCACTCCCCTACTCCAATTCTTTAAGTCAACGAGTTTAACCCTAGCGCCCTTATGGACGTAAACCTCGGTGATCCCATCATGTAGGCTAAGCCCGCTGAAGACTGGGGCTGCGCACGCGACTATTAACTCAACCTGCGCATTCTCATCAACAACGATAAGCGAGTGTTCGAATTGCCCTACATTAGCGCTACTGATCAAGACAACTAACTCCACGGGTAATTTAACATGCGTGTTCGGCGGTACGTAGACGAAGACGCCGCCACTCCAGAGGGCTATGTTTAACGAGGCGAACTTGTACTCAGGCGGGAAGACCTTGGCGAAGTACCTCTTAACCAAGTCTGGGTATTTCTTAACGGCCTCATCCATGCTCATGGCGATTACGCCAGCCTCCTCAAGGCTCTTCTTAACGTTCTCGTAAACAACACCAGAGTCCACCTGCCCTATGACCCCTGCAAGTAGCTTAGATTCAATTTCAGGTATTTGAAGTGCCTCGTAGTACTCCCTCAACTCCCTTGGTAACTCATCCCATGACCTAACCCTCTCCACGCTTGGCTTGGCGTAAAGAACGAGGGATTCAAGGTCAATGTTACCTTCGAGGGGAAGCCAATTGGGCCAGGGCTGCCTCTCAAACATTTCAAGAGCCCTTAACCTCAGTCTCCTCATCCAATCAGGCTCATTCCTAATCCTACTCAACTCCTCAACCACATCCCTACTAACCCTACCCCTTATGGTCACGCTCCACTCAATACGCTTAGCAGGACCAAGCATATTGGCGGCGTCCCCAGTCCTTAATATGTCGAGCTTAACGCCACCCCCATTCATAATTCTCTGGAATTCATTTGAAATATAAACCCTACCTTACGCAATATTCAGTACGTGGGTTCCCGGTCACCACTCCCAACTTAACGATCCTCATCACCGGTAGCTTAGAAGTATGCCTTAACTTAATTAACCTTCACCCAAGGGTGGTGGCGTTAGGCATAGTCTCAAGCCCTCGGGGTGCGATGAACAGCGCTGATTGGTTTATAAATAGCCGGTGATTAAGGTTGCCATGGCTAGGTTGATCGTGCATACGGCTAAGGGCCCATACATACACAGGTTACCGTCAGGGGAGGTGGTTGCCATATGCATGTGCGGGTTAAGTGATAAGTACCCGTTCTGCAGTGGCAAGCATAAGCTGGTTCAGGATGAGGACGATGATAAAGTCTACATGTATGATGAATCCGGCTATAAGAGGCTGGGTGAGGCTAGCATCAACCTAACTGGGACACGGAGGGTTTGAGGGCGCTAGCTTAAGTAAGTCGTTAGAATCAAGCCACCTTAAGTTAAGTAAGCCTACAGTTACTGTAATGCTGGGGTGGGTTTTCGCTTAAATAGTGGCTGGCGTAACCCCTTGTAATGGTGCTTAACCTGGTTAACCTGACTGGTGGCGTGGTTTACAGGTGCCCTAGGTGCGGCTTCACCACAGAGGCCAATACCTGGATGTTTAAGTGCCCTAGGTGTGGCTCACCGTTGAATGTGGAGTACGAGTTGAGGAAGCCGAGGGAGCTTAGTAGGCGTGAGTTGGCTAAGGTTTTACCAGTCAAGGAGTTGGTCAGCCTCGGCGAGGGACTCACGCCGATGGTTAATAGGCGCGGTACCTACTTCAAACTCGAGTACCTCAACCCAACGGGTTCGTTTAAGGATAGGGGGTGGGCCTTGGCATTATCAGTGCTAAGCAACGACGTGACCGTGGTTGAGGACTCAAGTGGTAATGCAGGGCTCTCGCTGGCGGCCTACTCAACGGTTAAGGGGGTTAGGGCAAGGATATACGTCCCAAGGGGGGCTTCTGAGGCTAAGAAGAGGGTCATGAGGCTACTTGGGGCTAACGTGGTTGAAACCCCAAGCAGGGCTGATGCATCTGCACTAGCCATGAGCTACCAGGATGGGGTTTACGTCGGGCACTCATGGAACCCATTCTTCATCCACGGCGTTAAGCTGATAGCCTACGAGATAGCCCTCGAACTGGGTAAGGTTGATAATGTAGTGGCCCCACTGGGCAACGGCACACTACTACTGGGCCTCCACACAGGCTTCAGGGAATTGGTGGATATGAGGGTTATTAAGGAGGTGCCGAGGCTAATAGCAGTTGAGGCCTCGGGCTACGAGTGGGCCTATAGGGCGCTTCACAATACGCCACCAGGCCCACAGTCAACGCTACCGGAGGGCATCATGGTCCCCCAGCCGCCTAGGCTTGAGCAGATAGTGGATGCCATCAGGGATAGCGGTGGTGAAGTGGTTGTTGCGGGGGACTTGGATGTTGTGGATGGTTTGAGGGAGGGGTTGAGGCTTGGTTTCATCATTGAGCCGACAAGCGCCGTGGTGTTTAAGGCGTTGAGGGAGCTTAAGCCAAGCGGCAACACAGTGGTTGTACTGACGGGTTCAGGCCTTAAGGCGACTGGAGAGGTATACAACCTACTGGCCGGCTCCTAGGCCTGCATTAAGGATTGAAAGGCTGCCTCAACCATAGCTGCGTATTCACCTTTATAAGGGGCGGCGCCCTCCTCGGGTTATGGGTTACCTGAGGTGGCTTGGGCACGCCGCCTTTGAGATTGAGTTGATGGGTAGGAGGATACTGATAGACCCATGGATCTCAAACCCAAACTCACCGATCACCCTGGGTGAACTGGGTAACGTGGACTTCATCCTGGTCACCCACGACCACTCAGACCACCTGGGTGAGACTGTTCAAATAGCCAACAAGACCAACGCCACCGTTGTGGCTGTTTTTGAATTAGCGGTTCACCTAGCTGAGAGGGAGGGGGTTAAGAACACCATAGGGATGAACATTGGCGGGCCCGTTAAGTTAACCAACGAGATAGAGGTCTACATGACACCGGCAATGCATAGCTCAACCCACGGCTCCCCAGTGGGCTTCGTGATTAAGTCGCCTGAGGCCGTGATTTACCACGCAGGTGATACCGGGTTATTCAACGACATGGAGCTCATAGGCAGGTTGTACAGGCCAGACATAGCCCTACT
>Ga0209224_1000167_pt1 | contig 15981 bp, 14 predicted proteins | sample MonGeyMetagenome_FD_184731 | JGI IMG/M metagenome (GOLD analysis project Ga0209224, IMG submission 184731) | Hypoxic/sulfidic aquatic microbial communities from Monarch Geyser, Yellowstone National Park, USA - MG (SPAdes) v2 (version 3) | ecosystem: Environmental > Aquatic > Thermal springs >...
TTATAAACCTTACGTTAATGCTGACAAACTTTAGGTTTAGTGGTTTATTAAGGTTTCAGGTAAAAACCACGTCCAGTGTAGGGGGAGGTCACTTAAACTTTTAGTCTACTCAGGAACACTATTAAGGCTAGTGTTTAAAAAGGTTTAGAATATTTGAGTATTGTGAGCAAGCACTACTATGTATTAATGAACCCATGGGAGGCTAGGATACTGGTAACGGGTAGGTTAAGCGACCTTGAGCTCGTCCACGTGGGTTGGAGAATAATTATGGTGAGTAGGAGGTGGCGTAGCGCCTATGAGACCGCCAGGACCCTTGCGGACAGGTTCAATTATCTGCTGGAGTGGTACCTTGAGGATGAGAGGAGTGCCCTAGCCGTCAATAACGGCAGGGATATTAAAACTCACTGAGACCCAGCCACCGCACCACCACTGCGGCACCAAAGGCTTAGGTAATCATCCACGGTGCCGATGTCTATGAAACTGTCCGCCAGGTAAACCCCAACCTTACCCCCACCCCTTATGATTAGGTTAATGTAGTCGTTCATGTCCATGAACTCACCCTTAAGCAACCTGATGAACCTACCCCTAATTATGTAGTTGCCTGTGGATATGGTGACGTTTATGGTTGGTTTCTCAATCCAGGACTCCACCAAGCCCTCATCATTAACGTTAAGTACGCCATACCTCAACTGAACCCCAGCCCTATAGCCTATCACTGTTACGTCAAGCCCCCTGGACACATGCTTACTAACAGCATCGGCCATGTTAACCTTAGCTATGACGTCGCCGTTCTCCACCACCACCAAGTCATCATCATTAACAATGCCGTTGAGGAAGTACAGGTGCCCCGCGGTCCCAAGAAGCCTATCGTGGATTACCGTTTCAAGTAAGCCACCGTAGGCCCTATTCAAGTGGTCAATGGAGTCCTTTATTAAATGGGCCATGTAGTGGGCCACTATGTAAATCCTAACGGGCCTTAATGGGAGTAGCCTATCTATGGCATCCTGTATGGCTAATCTACCGCCTGGTATTGGCATTAGGGGCTTGGGCACGTAGAGGGTTAGGGGTCTCAATCTCTCCCCCTTTCCAGCGGCCAAGACTACGCCAAGCACGGCCACTGGAACCCACCGATAAGGGTTATTAAGAGGCTCGGCGTTTAAGTAGTGTGGATAAGAGGATTTACCTGATTGACATTACGTACGGGTTAGTTGGCAATTCACCGGAGATTAGGATGTTTGGGGTTGATGAGGATGGAAGGAAGGTGGTGGTCTTGGATAGGGGGTTTAGGCCCTACTTCTACGTGATCCCAGAGGAGGGGTTTGAGGAGCAGGTGGCTAAGGCTGCCGGGAGGATGCAGGGTGTGGTTAAGGCTGAGGTGGTGGATAGGAGGATGTTTGGTAAGCCCATTAAGGCCGTTAAGGTGACTGTAACGATACCTGAGAAGGTCAGGGAATTGAGGGATAGGGTTAAGTCGATCCAGCACGTTAAGGATGTGCTGGAGGCTGACATTAGGTTCTACATAAGGTACATGATTGATAATGACATTAGGCCCGGTTGGCTAATGTTCAGCAACCTTAGGCCCACTGATGTTAAAATGGGTAGGGTTAGCAACGTCTACATTACAGAGGAGCCCCCAAGGTCACTCAGCATCGGGGCGATGCCTAAGTTAAGCTACATGGCCCTTGACATAGAGGTGTATAACCCAAGGGGGACACCTGACCCCAGGAGGGACCCGGTCATAATAATTGCCCTAGCTAACCACATGGGTGACGTTAAGCTACTAACCCTTGACAGGTATAGGAGTGAGAGGGATATGTTCAACGAGTTCAACGCCATTGTCGATGAATGGGACCCTGATGTGGTATTCGGCTACAATTCCAACAAGTTTGACATGCCATACCTGGTTAATAGGGCCAATGCCATTAACGCCAAGCTTCAGTTATCCAGGTACGGCACACCCCCTGAGCAGAGCGTCTACGGGCATTGGTCTATAATAGGCAGGGCCCACATCGACCTCTACAACTTCGTGGAGGACATGACCGATGTGAAGAGGAAGAGCCTCGACTACGTGGCGGAGTACTTCGGGATAATGAAGAGGAGTGAGAGGGTTAACATACCTGGCCATAGGGTATATCAGTACTGGGATGATGAAGGTAAGCGTGATTTGCTCATAAAGTACGCCAGGGATGACGTGGTGAGCACCCTTGAGCTGGGTAGGAGACTACTGCCCTACGCCATGCAACTCGCCTCGGTGTCTGGCTTACCGCTGGATCAGGTTGGCCCAGCCAGCGTTGGGGCTAGGGTCGAGTGGATGATAATGCACGAGGCCTATAAGATGGGTGAATTAGCCCCCAACAGGGTTGAGAGGCCCTATGAAACCTACAGGGGGGCTATTGTACTTGAGCCTAAGCCAGGGGTGCACAGGAACATTGCCGTCATAGACTTCTCCTCAATGTACCCCAACATAATGCTCAAGTACAACATCTCGCCAGACACTTTAATCACCAATGGGGCTGAGGGGGACTACTACACAGCCCCTGAAGTTGGGTTCAAGTTCAGGAAGAGTCCTAGGGGCCTCTATACGGTGCTGCTCCAGGAGTTGATTGAGGCCAGGAGGGAGGCTAAGAGTGAGATGAGTAAGTACCCTGAGGGTTCGCCTGAGTGGGTTCTACTAAATGAGAGGCAGAGGGCGCTTAAGGTAATGGCTAACGCCATGTACGGCTACTGCGGTTGGCTTGGGGCTAGGTGGTACATTAGGGAGGTTGCCGAATCAGTGACCGCCTGGGGTAGGCATCTGCTTAAGACGGCCATAAACATGGCTAAGGAGAGGGGGTTAAGCGTAATATACGGTGATACGGATAGCCTGTTCGTAACATACGATAAGGATAAGGTTGATGAACTTGTGGGTAAGATTAATGAAATGGGCTTCGAGGTTAAGATAGATAAAGTATACAGCAAGCTAATATTCACCGAGTCCAAGAAGAGGTACATTGGGTTAACGGTGGATGGCGACATCGATATAGTGGGCTTCGAGGCGGTGAGGGGTGATTGGAGTGAGCTCGCCAGGAATGTTCAGGAGAGGGTGGCTGAACTTGTGCTCAAAAGTAGCGTTGATGAGGCGGTTAAGTACGTCAGGTCGGTTATCGACGATTTAAGGAACTATAGGTTCACCCTAGACGACGTAATAATATGGAAGACCCTCGATAAGGATGTTGATGAGTACAAGGCCCTCCAGCCACATGTAATAGCGGCTAAGAGGCTCATAGAGAAGGGGTACATGGTTGGTAAGGGTGATACCGTGGGCTTCGTGATAGTTAAGGATGGGGGTGATAAGTTAACCCAGAAGGCCTACCCATACATATTCGTGGATGATGTTAAGAGGATCGATATTGACTACTACATTGAGAAGCAGGTCGTACCAGCAGCCCTAAGGATACTTGAGGTCTTCGGCATTAACGAGGCAACGCTACTTGGCAAGACTGGGAGGAGCATACTTGACTACTTCAGTTGATTAGTGGACGTTTACGCGAAAGGTTTTTAAAAGTGCGGTGTCACGTTGAGTGCAATGTCAACAACTCCATTAACACCACCAACAGGCCCTGAGGAGGTTCATATCGAGGTTGATGAGGAGACTAAGGGCATAATAAGGGACATGCTATCCCAGATGGTTAACCCAGTGGTATTCGACCTATTCACAACCAGTAACTGTGCAGGTAGGGACACAAACTGGTGCATACCAACGGAGGAGCTCATAGACCTGCTAGCTAGCCTAGCCCCTGAGGGTAAGTTGATAGTTAATAAACATAGGCTTGACCAGAATGGGGGCAATAACCCGAGTCCTGATGTTGAGGAGAATAGGGTGCCTATAATCTACATAAATGGCGGGATAATAAGGTACCTCGGCGCGCCACTGGGTGAGGAGGTTAGGGCCCTCATAGAGACCATAACGAGGATATCCACAGGTAAGACGGGCCTAAGGGCCAGGACAAGGGGAACCCTATCCTCAATGGCTAACTCCGACGTTAAGCCAGTTGAGGTTGTGACCGTGGTAACCCCATCATGCCCATACTGCCCCTACGCAGTGTTACTGGCCAACATGTTCGCCTTTGAGAGTAAGGGTAAGGTTAGGTCCATTGTCGTGGAGGCTTATGAGGAGCCTGACATAGCCGACATGTACGGTGTAACCGCCGTGCCAACCGTGATTATTAGGAATGAGGGGACTCAGGGCGATGTGGAGTTCGTTGGCGTGCCACCTGAGGCTGACCTACTCAAGAAGGTCATATCATACAGTGGTTTTAACCCACCTGCCCAATGAGGGTAAGTGGTGGGTTAAAAATAAGCTTTAAGTCAGGGTTCATCGGTCATTATCCCTAATCGTAATGTACCTGTAGCTACCCAGTACCTTAACGTATGTTGCATTCTTTCTAAGCCTACTAATAGCCCTAATGCACTTATCGTCGCTGAGGCTACACTCAACCTCAAGTATGAAGTCGTACTCCCATGGCCCAATCCTATTGGGCCTTGAGTATATCATGGTTAGGTTAAGCCCATCCTCGGCGAAGGGTGCTAGGGCTGCGTACAGTGAGCCTGGCTTATTGGGGACTGAGAAAATCACCATTGTCCTATCGCCACTGCTGCCCAGCTCCCTTTGTATTATGAGGAACTTTGTGAAGTTTGGCTTATCCTCAATACCGCAGGTGATTGTCTTCAAGCCCCTTAACCTAGCCCCAAGCCTAGACGCCACCGCTGCCCTATCCCTATGGCCAATGATCATGTTTAGGGCTTCGGCCGTTGATGGAGCCTCTCTGATGATTACCCCAAGCCCCTCCAGGAACCCCCTAGCCTCCTCCAGGGCGTGGGGGTGGGAGTAAACCTCCTTAACCTCGCTGAGTGACTCAACGTCACTGTTAACCACTAGGCATAGTGACACCCTATACTCCACGCAGGCCTTAATGCCCACGTTCCACTTAACCAAGGCCTCAACGGAGTCACCCACTATGCCGGCTAGGTTATTCTCAATGGGTATTACTCCGTAGTTAAATTGGCCATTGTAGACTCCCTTAACAATATCCTCAATCCTCCTAACGGGTTTCATTTCACCGCTTAGGAGTAGTTGGGCAACCTCATGGCTGAATGTACCCTCAGGACCTAGGTAAGCGACCTTAAGCTCCCTGCCGATGTACTCCTTAATCACACCCAACACTGCCGGCTCCTTCACGTTGCTTACGATGTCCAGTAGGTCCACGTCTGGGGGTATTTGGCTTAGGGTTTCCCTAAGTTCACCTATTACCCTTTCACCCTGCCTAGCCAGTTCAATGACCCTATTTAAAATTCCGGCCTACCCACGGCTTAGGCCCTGTGGTTAGTGTTAATAAGCATTAACGTGGCTTTTAAGCGCGAACCCTGGCTAGGCGGTAACAACACTATTTAAGCCCCCTCTACACCCTTTGATCACCGGCTTCAGCCTCGGGGTTGACAAGCCTCCAGTAGGCAACCTTACCCCTCTTAATCTCCCTTATAACCCCGTCCCTCTGCAGTAGCCTTAGTATATAGAAGACTTGGCTATGGCTCAGCCCCGTCATCTTCACCAGGTCATTCGTAGACACCTCCCCCCTCTCCCTTATCAACTTTAACACGTCGTTCTTCCTCTCAAGGATCTTACTAGTCTGCTTCCTAGGCATAACCTAATATTCCAAAAGTTATTTTAAAACTTAGCCTACCCAAGGACCTATAATAACTGGGAATACCCATGTATCACTAGAGTGTAACCAGTCAGCTTAGGCATACTCCTCACCAGCATCAGGTCTGGTGTCACTCATCACAATCCGTACGCGCTGCCCAGGGTTATGTGCTTTTCCCCCGCATGCACCTTTACTTACCTTGAGGCTAGGCCTTGGGTAGGTGGCTCACAGATACCCGTACCTCCTAAGCATAAACACCACTACTGCACCAATGGCAACTATGATTATTGCGACTAATAGCACGCCCATTAGCCTGATACTTAGGGGTAAGGGTGTTGCCCCATTGATCATCACCCTGGTTAAGTATGAGGTTATATAGTATGGGCCGCTTATTGTTACCAGGTAGTTTCCATCCACGAGTTGTATCGCCACTAGGGCTTGGCTCGTGCTTAATATGTAGGTGTATGGCTGGCCGTTAAACTGGTAGCCAGTTACCTTAACGGTATACTTCCCTAGACCAAGGATAGTGTTGACCTTAATTATGAGTGTGTAGGTTGATGGATTGAAGGGCACCGTCACGTTAACGCCAGCTCCATTTACCGTAACCTGCCTGGCTGAGCCAACGTAGGGGTTGTTGTAGCCGTTGAAGTACGTGGCCATTGGGGACACGGTGTATGAGCCATCCGGAACCATTATAACAACTGAGCTGTTCGGGGTCATTAATGTTATTGAGTACGTGTACCGCGTTCCATTGAACATTGTCCCGCTGACGTAAATGCCCCACCTAACCCCACTTGGGAGCCCCACCTCACTAACCCTAAGTGGGTAGTTGCTTACGCTTAGGGCCAGGCTGACGTTCTCCTCCCTACCCCACACGGCGAACCTTAAGTTATTGTTCACTGGTGCGGCGACGCCGATGTATGAGCCATAGTTGACGCCCTTAACGGTTAAGTTGTACGAACCATCAGGGAGCATTAGCATGTAATGTGGGGTAACTATGATTAACTGCTCGTAAACCTTACCACCAGCTATTGTCAACCCACTTAAGACGGCTTGTACCGTTGAGCCACTGGGCATGTTGAGTATGCTTATGTTAACGGGGTAGTTTACTAACGTGAAGTTGACTGGTATGGTCAACTCACCTGCAGATGTTGCGGTAATTACCCCAGTGACTGGGGTTGGGGAGTAGCCGAAGACTGGGTTAACCACGAATCTGTACGACCCGGGCTCAAGGTAAAAGACTATAGGCTCCCTAGCTGGGGCAGTTACTGAGCTGTTGAATAGGCCGCCGTAGCTGGTTAAACCATAGACCCACACGCTCCACGTATCGTTTAGGGCTAGGCCGCTCTCAACGAAGGTTAGCTTGAAGGATGAGTAAACAGGTACGTACACCTTAACCGTTGAATCGTGTATTGCAAACTGCACGCTACTTGGCTGGGCATAGTAACCCTTAGGTAGTGTCACGGTTAGGTTGTATATGCCGTTCGGCAACATTAGGGTTACATTACCTCTGAGGCCTCTTAACTTAATACTCAGGGGGCCGCTTAACGTTAGGTTGTAGCCCGTTGAGTTAACGTAAACGTAAAGTGGGTACAATCCACTTGAGGTCTTGTAGAACGTGATTTCATCAATAGTGTTCAGCATGGGTAACGTGACATAGAGTACGTCACCAATCACGGCCATTGATGAGCCGGACGCGGGTAGGTGAATTACCCCGATTTCAAATGGTTCACGCCTCGTGTAGACGTAGACGTAGATTGCGTCTCTACTTAAGGCGTAAAGCAAGCCTTCGTTTACATTAGCCGTTAGCCACGTGAATGAGCCATTAATACTGTAGAGTATGCGCCCAGTCACCCCATCAAGGGCGTACAATCCGCCTTCAGTTGACACGAACAGTATATTGTGGATGCTGTCGTAGTAGGCGTATAGTGGTGTTGAGTTCAGGTTAACCACAATGCAGTTAAGGCAGTAGCCCCTGGACAATTGAAGCGTCGTGTAGTTGAGGTATAGGACGTAACCAGTTTTATACACGACGTAAAGTAGGTTGAGGGCTCCATTAGGTATCACCATGACTGGAGGCCACAGGTTGCCTATGGTTGAGGCTACCTCAAAGTACCTGAGCGACCCATTCGACGGGTTATACTGCATGAATTTACCTGAACCTGAGGCTACGGCGTACAGCAACCCCGTGTAATTATCGTAATACAGCCACGTTGGACTAAGGAAGACCTTAACCTCACCAGTTATTGAGGCGGACTCACCGTTAACCACGTAAATGAGGTTGGACTGGGGGCATGAAACGTAAACAATGTTATCACCGTAATCCACTGAGGCCATGTATGGAATTGTGCAGTTAGGCAGGTTAACATTACCCACCACCTCACCATTACTAAGCACCAACAGGCCACCCGTAGCGTTAACCCTGAGGTAGGTTACGTAGAGGTAATTCATGACTGGGTTCGAGTATACCCCAAGTACAATTGAATTAACCCCAAGGTATTGGGTTAAGCCTAGGGCAGTTTCATTAACAGGCGCAAACGACTCCACCGTTAAACCCATGGCTACCATTGGGAGTAGCCACACGCATGCCACCAAGGCAACCAATAATACTCTAATCATTACACTTAAAGTATAATTAGAATATTTAAACATTACTCCTTGGGATACTTGAGTTAGCCTCATGGATTCGCCTTAGAGCCCGACAAGTCACGAAGCCTGTTGATCATACACACATGCGGCACATACACTATTAACATTAATATTACCACTACTTTACCAGCCCAAACTCCAATGAATCGGCATACCCACTGGGTGGTCAATAAACAACAATCACAGCATTAACCCTAATTATGTTAAATATTTTAAAGTCATCACTTCTATCACCCTAGAACTCGATGAATCCCGCTGGGAAGTTGACATTAACCCTAATATTATCATGTCTCCGTCTCTTTAAGCAAGTAGACCCTTTAAGGGTTGGTTCTGCCCCATCTACAACAGGGTTATTAAAGCATTGAATTAAAGGGTTGAGAAGACTTAGTAAGCTTCACCCCAAACCCAGCCCCTAAAAGAGGCGAGACTTGGCGCTCTTTTGTCATTGATTCTAAGCATAATTTTTATAAGCGTAAGGTATCTGTTTAAGTGTAATGAGGGCTGTTTGTCCATTGCTCAAAAAGGTTGAGGGAGGTTACGTGTGTGGTGCCGTTGACCGTAGTGTTAACCCTGAGGCTTGGTACTGCTTCATGGATTACCCATCGTGCCCCCTCTACATAAACTACATTAGAAGGCAGAGGGGTCAGGTTACGCAGGGTGTGCCTCAGGCTCAGCAGGCTCAAGTGGCTACCACTGAGGTTAAGCCCCTCGTTACGGTTACTCAGCAGGCGGCCACTGCGGCGGCTAGTGTTAGCTTAAGTGAGCCTGAGGATGAGGTCATAAACAAGTTGAGGGGTATCCTGGAGTCCATGCAGAGTAGGGTTAAGGATCTTGACGAGGCTTGGAGGAGTTATGAGGGTAAGGCCACGGCGGCTAAGGGTGAGTTAGATAAGAATGAACACCTGGTGAACCAGTACCTCCTATCCCTTGAGGGGATTAAGGCTAACCTGGAGGAGTCCATTAAGGAGCTTGAGTACAGGAGGGAGGCTGGGATGATTGATGAGTCCTCCTACGGTAAGGCAAGGGAGTACGTGGAGAAGAGGCTGAGCAACATAACGCAGCAACTTAACGAGATGAGGGAGGCCTATGGCAGGATCCAGGAGTCTATACTAACCCACTACAGGAGGGTCCTCTCAGAGGGGGCTGAGGCGGCCAAGGTCAAGCTATCCCTGGCTAAGCTTGAGGAGCTTTACAGGACTGGGAAGGTTAGTAAGGAGGTTTATGAGAAGATCAAGACGCAGTTAACCATGATGGGTGGTTAGCGTGGAGGAGTACGTAAACGTCTACAGGGAGTTAATGAAGGCCCTTGAGGAGAGGCTTAACCACTACAGGGAGAGGGTTAAGAGACTTGACGAAACCTGGGTTAGCTACAGGAACGCTGTTAATGAGCTTAAGAGGGAATGGGATAGCGATTACCCGCTTATAGAATCCAGGGTTAAACAGCTTAAGGTAGGTATAGAGGGTTTGAGGAGGCAGATTGAGGAGGCTGGGGTTAAGAGGGAGATAGGCCTAATGGATGATGAGTCATACGGCAAACTGGTTAATGAACTGAACAGCGCGATAGAGGAATTAAGCAAGATGTATGACCAAGCCAGGTCGTTGCTGAGTGAATTAGAGAGCGGTTTAATGAACCACTGGATTAGGTCCATAGACGTGTCAGCCATATCCCAGGAGACTGTTGAGAAGCTAGCTAAGAACCTGGAGGAGGCTAAGGCCAATGGGCAGATAAGCGAGGAAACATATACAAGGCTTAAGAGGGACCTGGACCTGCTAGCTAAGGCGCTTCAGGCATACTCACTGCTACTAAAGGGCCAGTGAGCCAAGGCGATTAACCTACCTTAGCCATTCCCATCCTGTAATCACCAGAATCATCTACCTGCCTTGATGCATAAGCCACCTCAGGGTTACTAGGCATGCCTATACGGCACCTCCAGATGGGCAATGAACCACCGCGGAGATGGTAAGGGTAATAATGATTAAAAACACGGCGCAAAGCACCAGGTAATGATTAAGGGTAAGCTGGATGCGTTAAGGGTCCTGATTAGGGATAAGGGGGCCTCGGCCCTAATCCTAACAAAACCAAGCAACATGGGTTACCTGCTGGGTTACGAGGATGGTGTATTGGCTTACCTGGACAGCTCAACGGTTAAGGTAGTAGTCCCCCTACTGGACTACGATAGGGCAATGGAGTTAATTGGGAGTGGTGTTGAGGTCTTAGCCTACTCGGGCTATAAACTACCGGTGGAGGGTAACTTCATATTCGGTAGTGATGAGTTGGCTAGACTCGTCTCCTCCTGGGTTGGGCAAGGGTCAAGCGTAATGGTTGATGACCCCAACAACCAACTCATCAGTAAGGCACTTAACGCTGCTAATGCCAAGCCCATTAATGCATCAGCCGACATACAGGACATTAGGTCTGTTAAGTCGGCTGAGGAGCTCGAACTAATTAAGAGAGCTATAGACATAACTCTTAGGGTCTTGGATGAACTGTACAGCATGAGGTTGGTGGGTATGAGGGAGAGGGATGTGGCTGCCTACATATACCAGGGGTTAATTAGACATGGTGGGGATGGGTTAGCCTTTAACCCAATAGTGGGTTCAGGCCCAAACGGCGCCAAGCCCCACCACACCCACAGTGATAGGGTCATTGGTGAGGGTGAGACAGTCGTCGTAGACATAGGTGCCCGTTACAGGTTGTACTGTGCTGACGTAACAAGGACCCTAACCACTGGGGGTATTGAGGGTAGGCTTAGGGATGCCTATGAGGCTGTGGTTGAGGCCTCCAGGAGCGCCATAAGGGCCATTAAGCCAGGGGTTAAGGCCAGTGACGTTGATGCGGAGGCTAGGAGGGTGATTAACGAGTACGGGTTCTCATGGGGCTTCATACATAGCCTTGGCCATGGGGTCGGCGTGGAGGTTCATGAAAAGCCGTTGCTGGGCCCAAGCAGCAGCGATACATTGAGGGCTGGTAATGTCGTCACCGTCGAGCCGGGGGTTTACATCAAGGGTGTGGGTGGTGTTAGGGTTGAGAACATGGTGCTCGTTACCGAGGGTGGGGCTGAGGTCCTTACGAGGGATAGGTACGCATATGTTTAACCTAGGGTGGTCTACGATTAAAGCATGATGAATCTTGCATGACCCCTGTATCCTGTTGTGTGGCAAAGTTTATTAACAGCCGTTAATATACCGAGGTGATGAAGAGTAATATAAGGGTTTCGATAGCTGGGGTTGGCAACTGCGCCTCAGCCCTAGTCCAGGGGGTCCAGTACTATAAGGCCACTGGTGATGCAACTGGGGTGGCCTTTAAGGAGGTTAATGGCTACACGATAGATGACATAAAATTCGTGGCCGCCTTCGACGTGGATGCTAGGAAGGTTGGCAAGGACCTGTCAGAGGCCATATTCACACCCCCCAACAACGCCCTTAAGGTAATTGATGTGGGAAGGCTTAACGTGACTGTTAAACCAGGCCCACTACTAGATGGCATAGCTCCAGAGCTCGTGGGTAAGCACATACCTGTGGTTGAGGCTAAGGTTGATGACGTGGTCAAGGAATTGGAGTCAGCTAATGCAGACATACTGATCAACTACCTGCCCACGGGTGCTCAAAAGGCCTCGGAGGCCTACGCGGAGGCGGCATTGAGGGCTGGGGTTGGTTTCATAAACGCCATGCCCGCCCAGATAGCCACTTCAGAGCAGTGGCAGGCGAGGTTCGTTAAGGCTGGCCTACCGCTGCTTGGTGATGATGTGCAGAATCAACTGGGGGCAACGGTGCTGCACAAGACCATAATGCACCTCCTATCGTTAAGGGGCCTTAAGGTCGTTGGGACTTACCAACTCAACGTAGGCGGCACACCAGACTTCCTAAATCTAAACTACAGGAAGGGCCAGAAGGAGAGGACTAAGACTGAGGCTATAAGGAGGATGGTTAAGGGGCAGGAGTTCGATGCATACATAACCCCAGTGGCCCACGTGGGCTTCCTGGGTGGTAGAAAGAGGGCCCACATGTTCATTGAGGCGCAGGGGTTTGCAGGCGTCCCCGTTAGGATTGAAGTTAGCCTTGAGGTTCACGACCCATGGAACAACGCCGGGGTTATGGTTGACGTACTTAGGTTAATGAAGGTTGCGCTGGATAGGGGTGTGGCTGGCCCAGTCTACAGCGTCGCCGCATGGGCCTTCAAGAACCCGCCAATACATGCGCCACCTGATGAGGCCTATCAATGGGTCCTGGAGTTCCTTAACGGTAAGAGGAATAATTAGGGTGATGCCTGGGTTTACCGGCGTCAATGAGGAAATCTTTATTAAGGTCCTAAATGTAAAATCCAGTAATGATAACTAATACTACTACGCAAAGCCAAATACTGCTCAATAATATAACTAAGATTATAGAGTTTAATGCTACGCAAATAATCGCAAACATGGAGTTGAAGTTTGACCAGTATGTAAGCGCAATACACGTTATACTAAGTAATTCAACATACTACACCATGCAGATGAACTCAACGGTTGGTGTAGCGGCTAAGCCTGTGCCCAAGGGCTACATACCATTCATACTGGTGATTTACGTAGTGTATGCCGTGTTCATGGCTATAGTGCTCGTGCAACTGGGGATCATGATACACGCTGCCTACGTTAGGCTGAGGGCCACGGGCAGGGTAAGGTCAACTATACGGGATTTCAACCTAGGTTGGTTGCCGACTGTCTCCGTTATAATACCTGTTAAGGGTGAGGGTCTTGATGCCATTGAGGATGCCGTCAAGAGGATTGCTGGCCTAGACTACCCTAAGGATAGGCTTGAGGTTATAATAGCCACCGATGATGATGCATATACAGCCGGCTTGATTAGGGAGTTGGCGAATAGAGTTAGCAGGATCTATGGTTTAAAGGTTCTGGTTAACTGGAGGAGTAGGCCCACTGGCTATAAGGGTGGGGCCGTTAATGAGGCCGCTAAACTTGCTTCGGGTGAGGTGCTGCTGATACTAGACGTGGACACTGTACTGCCTAGGAATTACCTTAAGGTCGCCTTAAGCTACCTCAACGAGGGCTATGACGTGGTTGGCGCACCTTTCCTAGGCATACCAAGGGTACCCAATGGCTTCAGCAAGTCATTAATGATACTGTTCAACGTGATGAGTGAGATACAGATAGTCGGTAGGGCGCTTTCAAGGCTAAGGAGGGGGTTCTACATGACCATCGGCAACAACGTAGTCGTGAGGAGGGAGTTCTTCAATAGGATTAGTGGGCTATGCAGGTGTAAGGCCGATGACATGGACCTGGCCTTAAGGATCTGGTTAATGGGGGGTAGGATTGGGGTACTTGATGAGAGGGTGTTGACCGAGATACCCAGCACATACAGCGCCTTCAGGTCCCAGACCATTAGGTGGGCTACAAACGACATGTGGGCCTTGAGAAAGTACTTAATTAAAATAATTAAGTCTAGGAGAAGTGCGTTAGATAAGCTAGATGCCGTGCTGTGGCTTCTTAAATACCCAGTCGCCTACCTAGGCTTAATATCAATCATAACGATGATTGTTATGCAGATATTCTACATAATAATACCGCCGCTCCCAATATTAATCCTATCAATACTGACAGACGCCGCTGGAGTAGTCCTACTGGTGTTCATCATAGCGGTGGGTAAGGCCATGAATTACGGTAACTGGGATCTATTCAAGTCACTTGTTGTGGGTGGCTTAACTACGTATGCGCTTGGCTTCCCACTAATGGTTTACCTGCTTAAGGCTTTAATAGGAGACTTACCCTGGTTCTACACGCCGAAGGCATCAAAGGCTTTGCTGAGGCAGAGGCTTTTCATCGAAAACGCAACGGCGTTAACCCTAGTAGCTTCAGGCGTTGTTACGCTAATCCTTGGCCATGTAATACTGGCGGTTTACATACTGCTTAACTCAGCCCTAATAATAATCGGCTACAGGATTGGTACAGTTAAGCCCATGGGTAAGGTTAACGTTAGGGCCCCATTCCCTTAAGCTAAACAAAACGTTTAAATAGGCAGCATCAACAATGGTAACTATGGCTGGGACCGGTATTTGCACGTGGTAACGTGTTCAGAAGCGTGGAAGAACTCATAAGGGGTGTCTGGCCAACACCCCTGTTAAGGCTCAGGTCCTTCGAACCCCGTAATGTTTGGGCTAAGCTAGAGTTCATGAACCCGATAACCCACAGTATCAAGGATAGGACTGCGTTAGCCCTCGTGGAGTCAATAAACGACGGTAGGGGGGTTATTGAGGTTTCATCAGGGAACCTGGCGGTTGCCTTGGCATCAATACTGAAGTCGAGGGGCATGGACTACGTAGCCTACATACCCACGGCCTCCCCAAGGCCGTTTAAAATCATGCTGAGGTTAATGGGGGTTAAGGTGGTTGAGCGTGAAGGCAATACATCAACCATACTACCTGAGGTTGTTAATGAAGCTAAGAGACTCGGGTACGTGCACCCAAACCAGTTCTCAAACCCAGCCAACTACATGATGCACTACAGGTTCACGGCGAGGGAGATTGATGAGCAGTGCCGACTCGCCGGGTTTAAGCCGAGGTACGTGATTGGTTCCGTTGGGACAGCAGGGCACATGACAGGCATATCCATGTACTTCAAGGAGAGGTATGGGGATGATGTTAAGGTGATAGCCGTCCAACCCAGCGCCGACTCAACGATACCGGGCATAAAGAGGCTCAATAACGGTAACCCATTCGCCAAGTTGCTTAGGGTTGATGAGGTTGTTGACGTATCCAGGGAGGAGGCTTTAATGGGGGTTAAATTGGTTGCCAGGGATGATGGGCTGTTAATAGGCTTAAGCTCAGGGGCTGTGGTGTATGCGGCATTGAGACTTAACGTTGATGACGCAGTCCTAGTGTTCCCTGATGATGCATGGAAGTACATTGATGAACTGGAATTGGCCCTAATGAATGAGGACAGGTATAAATCAGCAGCCAGTTAAAGGCCATCAATACCTCTTGATTCTTCATTTATTAATATTGGTAGGAATGGCGATGGGTAACCCTTTAACTACAGGTTAACCTAATGCTGGGTTACCCTGCTCACCTTGTACTCTATCGTCTCGCTCTTATCCCTCCTATCATCAATCCTAACGACCGTTACAATCCTCTTCACGCCCAGTTTAACGAGTTCACCGTGGATTTCATCTAGGAGTTCACCAATCTCCCTTAGGGATGGTACCTCAATGACCGTTCCCATGGCGCATACCTGGTGTTTATAACCCCTCCTCGCTATCACGGATACCGCCTGCTTAATCAGGTCACCGACACTTGTTGAGCCTGTCCCTATTGGGTCGACCGCAACCTCAATTATTACGGTCATAAAGCCTTCACAGGCTTTGGATTTAAATTAATTGCCGCACTAAACCATGTAGGCTGTTTTGTTGTTGGTGTTTGGTGGTTGGGTTTATAAGCGCTGGTTTTGTTTATTATTATTATTGGTGTCGGCGTCTTCGGAGAGGTTGTTGAGACCTAGGGAGGTTTGTCAGAGGCTTGGTATTAGTTACTCTACTCTTGCTAGGTGGGTTAGGGAGGGGAGGATTAGGGTTGTTAGGACTGCTGGCGGTAAGTATAGGGTTCCCGAGAGTGAGGTTAGGAGGATTGCCGAAGGAGTGCCCATTAGCAGGGAGGTTAGGGCAG
>Ga0209224_1000189_pt1 | contig 15254 bp, 17 predicted proteins | sample MonGeyMetagenome_FD_184731 | JGI IMG/M metagenome (GOLD analysis project Ga0209224, IMG submission 184731) | Hypoxic/sulfidic aquatic microbial communities from Monarch Geyser, Yellowstone National Park, USA - MG (SPAdes) v2 (version 3) | ecosystem: Environmental > Aquatic > Thermal springs >...
AAAAACAGGGTTTTATGCCTTTTTATCAATTACTCACTACCAACCTCTCTAAACCTCTCTGCTACCACAGCTGGGTCATACTTAGCCAACCACTTTTCATACCTCTCTTTCCCTGATCTTTTCTTACCTGACTTACCCACATGAATTAAGGAAATACTTAGTATTTATTTTTAATTGGACCTTTTCAAAGTATTATTTCTTTACCATCACCCAAGCCCACCTATAAGCGTCAAGATTAGGTTGTGTTACATCATATGCCATGATAAAGTATGCATCAAAATCATAAGCCTCTGCTATACAATGGACAGTTTGGTCCACAGCACCTAATTCAGCATTGAGTAAGTTATTTCCTGACCTAACCCTTTCCTTGGCAAAAACATCCATTGCCGTATTATAGAAATCCTTAAAGAATTCACTCACTTTCTCACTACCCCATTCTTCCTCTAACGCCTTAGAAACAGTGATTTTTGCGTGCAATGGTTTATCATATTCTTCTGGATTGAACCTAACAATAACAAACTTTCTTATTTCAAGGGCAAACAGGACATCAGTGATTAGACTTATTGTTTCCTCAATAGCATCAATCACTGATTTATTCATGCTCTTATGCAAATACCCAACATTTATCATTTCTAGGTTTACCTTAAACTCACATGGATTTTTTTCTTCTTTTTTCTCGCTTTGTGTTTTTGGTGTTTCATTACTCACAGGTTTAACTATGGAAAAACCTATTTATTTTTAACTAGAAATCACCACGGGTACTGGCATGAACCATAGTAGCATGACATTGCAAAGGCAAAGTTCCTTATCATTTCTATGTCATACTTACTAAGTCCATATGATTGCAAAGATTGTAAGAACTGGTATAGGTTCTGCCCACTCATGTAACCTCTGGCAAAAGCCCTAACAGCCCAGTACACTGTCTCCCACATCCACCTACCATATCTCCTAAACCTGGCTATTGTCTTTATCAGGTTAAGCCCGAATTGGGAAACTACCCAGTATGGGCTTAATGAATCAATGAATTGGTCAGGGTCAGGCACATAATAGGACAGGTTAATACTGTGCCATGTGGTTGGTATTGAGTTCCTATATTCAACCAATACATGCCTGAAGTCCATTATTTCCTTTATGAAATTCAACTTAGTACTATCAAACCCAAATTGCTGTAGTTGATTGAGTACACTCTTTAGTACATCACTTAGAGTTGTAGGTGTAGTTCCCTGGCTCTGTGGTAGTAGTACTTTCACTGATAGGGGTATTGATGCAATAACTGGAATGAATGCATCCAAAGCCCTGATTACCCATGCTACATAAGTCCTAATGAATATATATGACTCCCACAGCTGTACCCAGTCCTGTGGAATTCTCATTAAGTTGATTACTTGAGGCACCTTAGCCAGAAATGCTGGGTTGTACTCACTCAAAAATGCTAATTGAGCAATAGTTGGGTAGTATGGGGAAGCATAAGCATCAACCAATGCCTTGGCATAGGTTGGGTCAATACCCTGGGCTGTCATTATTTGTAGGGCTTGGTCAGGTGTCAAAGCATGCCTAGTAAGCCAAACCCTTGCTAATGTCTCAAAATTCCTAAACAAAGCCCTATTATACTCTAACTCACTAATGTACATAAACACATCCCTAGCCTGAGGTGTCTCCCTCATTAACTCAGTCAGCTTATTCACATAATCCCCAATCCTAGTTTTTGGAATAACACCAGTTGATATCAGCTGAAGAATCCTATAGAGAGCATACCTAGCATAGTACCTAATTCTCCTATAAGTACCGATTGTTTGTTCAATACTGAAGTAATTACTGATAGCCTCATTAAAAGCATCATCCCACTCTAAATGCATTTCCCTACCTGTTATTAACTTAAAGTATGTTGAATAGTACTTATCCAGTATATTTGTTGTATAGTCTTTCATGAGGTTTAATGAGTCCTTTATCCCGATTAAGTAATCCCTGACACCATACATTACAGCCCTGTACACCTGCATCATTGCCCTATTCACTTTATCCATCAATGACCTTAGTATGAGTAACTTGGCTTCTGGTTCCAGGTACCTCACGGGAGCATTTATCCATCCACTAACCCATTTCTTATTGTACATGTCAAAGAATGCTACATGGACTGACACATCAAAGAAATAATTCATTAGGTTCAATGCCGTTGGTATGACCTCAATATTCTCCCTAATCAGGTCAATTAATCCAGTCCTCAGTAGGGTTTTGGCGCCAATTGTTACATCAAACACATCCCTCACGGTAATGAGTGGTGCCACATATGGGTGGAAGCCTCTGGCTATCAGGGCATTACTCATGTAGTCAGTGTATATTTGGATTGGTGATGTTGGTGTTGGTTCCACAATCTTGCCTAGCACGTCATACATTGTGGTCTCATTGGTTATGCCATACTCTCTCTGGAAATAATCCCAAATACCATGCCTTAGCAAATGCTCTATATCAGTCCTATCAAATAGGTGGGCTGATTGGTCTATGATAAGCCATGCATCAGAGGTATAGGATTGGTTAGTGCTTGGGTCATTAATCCATGCAAAGTGAGCCCTACCGTGCCATTTCTGGTACTCTGCCAATGCAAGTAGTGCCAGGTTATACTGGAAGTTAAGCTTGGCTGGAACCTGTGGTGTAAATGCATTGATTATCTTAGCCTCACTTTCAGCAAAGGCTTGAACCTCACTTGGTGGTACATACCAAGCGAATCCTGAGATAGCCCTCATGGTGAAATCCCAAACCTGCGTAGCTGATGGTAACTCATAGGCTCTCAAGTAGTACATGTAGGCTACATCAGGTGGTACACCACGTGCCCACATTGCCTTTACAAATGACTCATAAGCCAGCACGGGCTGTTGTGTTGGTGGTGCCTTGGCTGGTAGGAACAAGTCTCTTAACATAAATTCAACTAGGTCATGGATTGTGGGTAACTCAAAGACTGGGGAAACGGGTAAGTACCTGGTGTTTCCGAATTTATCAACAACTGTTATTAAATTACTCTTTATCTCTTTCTGGTAATCAGCAAGGGCTTGGTTAGCAACATCAATTGATGTCAGGGTTCCAGGTAATGCTATGGTTTTGGCAATGAACCAGTATGGGTAACCCCTGTAGATCATGGTGTTGGCAATGTTGGATATATTATCAGGCAGGTTGAATCTCCTGGCAATATCAAATAATTCATGTAGTGATGGTAACTCAAAGGGTATATCACCCATCCCCAAGGCATAAAAGAATAACCACCAAATATATCTCCATACATACCTCAGTGGTTCCAGGAAAGCCAAAGAACCAGAGAGAGCCAATCCCCTACCTATCTCATCCCCTACTTTCTCCACCAAATCAGCAATTGGCTCAATCAACTCACTCAGTTTGATTGTTTGGGAAACACCAAGCCCAAGCGGTCTAAGGTCAATCTTAAACTCCCCAATTGTTTTAGCCAGGTGCTTAACCATTGCACCCAGTCCATACACAGTACCAAATGTAGTTGTGGAAGCAAGCCCAATCGCAAGGAACATTTCAGCCAAGCCAGGTGCAACAACCTTCTGTGGATCCACTCCTGATTGTATAATAATAATAGGTCTATATTTGAGTAAATCAATGGTAGCAATGATTGGCAGGACAGAAACCCATCCTGGGATAAAGATAGTATCCACGGCAAAAGTAAGAGTATCAGCCAAGAACTTGGAAGACACAGCTGATATACTCATGAAACCCTTAACCAGGTCCTGCCCTACACCAATGAAACCCTGTGCCAAGCCCTTTACAAAACCAAGCACATCACTAAAGAAAGCCTGTGTATAACCCATGAATAGTTTCAACCCACTCTCTATATCCGTGCCAAACAACTCAAAGTACTTAGCAAAATTCCTCAAAGCCTTATTACTAAATAAGTTACTAAAGAACTTACCAACATCCTCAAAGAAACTCACTATCATTAAGATAAACTTATCAATCCCTGTAGCCTTCAGGAAATCCAGGAATGCCTTATACACAGCCTCATATGCCTTCTTGGGGATTTCACTAACAATCTGAGGAATATCCTGTATAAACGTGATTAACCCCTCAAACTCTTTCTCTACATCCTTAACAAAATCACTAAAGCCCTTACCAAGGTTGGTAAAGAAATCCATCACTGATGTGATAACACCACCAAAGGAAGCCTGTAGGAAAGACCCAAACCCCTCAATAGCCTTAATGAATGAATTAAGGTCCTTACCCAACTCATTAAAGAAACCAACAATGTCCTGCCTAGCCTTACCAAAGGCACTTACCAAATCATTCCACAACCCAGTAAATACACTCTTTACTTGGTTGCCAAAGGACACGAGGTCATTCTCAATACCAGAAAAGAAACTACTCACCTGGTTGGCAAATGTGGTAAAGGCACTGGAAACCTGGCTAACAAAACCCTCAATATTAGGCAGTACAATACTATTAAAGGCACTCACAATACTATTAAACCCACTCTGGATCTCAGAAGCCAACCCACTCACTACAGAGCCTAGGTAGGAAAATCCTGACTGTATTGTTGATGCAAATGAGGAAATAGCACTGGTTATGGTACTAAACCCTGAGGAAATGTAACTAATAATCTGTGAAATTAGCGATTGGATTGAGGAACCAAGTTCAGTAATTACCGACATAATTGAGTTTGATAATGTTGATAATGAACTCTGGATTTCACTAATTACTGAGGTTATTTGTGATGCAAATGAGGAAAGGGCTTCCTCAACACTGGTGGTTAGTGATGCAAAGCCACTATACACGTAAGAGGCAATGTCATTAATTGATGTAACAATTGGGTTAATAATGCTCTCAAATGATTGCACCAACCAATTACCAAAACTCTGTAATTGCTGTGATAACCAAGACTCTAACTGACCAATCGGGTCAGTAAGACCACCAAATTCAACCACAGCCCTTTCCAAATCAGCCTCACTGATGCTATCCAATGTCCTCTCTATAACACCATTAGCCAAATTATCCATTATCAAAACCCTCAATTCACCCAAGTCAAAAGGTTCTATACTCATGGAAACCCACCCCTAGCAAACCTCTTACCCAAGTTAGCCTTTGCAGTAAGGTAAAGGATTATTTCCTGTCCTATTTTCCTCTCTAATTCCTTTTTATCATGAAAGTCAATTGGAAACACAGGGCTTACCCAACCATCCTCACCATCAATCAGTTGTACACTTGCTATCCAATGCGGATTACCAGGTGTAACTACCCTGTGTATCTCCCTAATAATAATTGATACATCCCCTGTCATTGCACTATAATAAAGAAAAAAGGAAATATATTTTTTAGGCTTGGTTTGACAATAAGGATTGATTACTTAGCCTCTGTAGTGGTTTTAGTTTCACCAGGGCTTTCTGTGGTTACTACCTCAATCTCATAGGGCTTGGTACTGTGGATAGCCATTGCCCTAAGCTTATCCTTATTAATGTCCTCAATATCCCTAAAGGCTGTTTGCATTGCTAATAGGTCATACACCTTATTTAGAAAGTCAATGTGGGCATTCACCTCTCTCTCATAGGCATTAACATACCTATTCTCAATGTATTGCATGAATGCTTGCCCTTGTGCCATCAGGTTAAACCACCTGTCATCCATGTTCATCCTATGCCTGGCTTCCTCAGCTGACAATCCAGCCTGGGTATAGAGGTTAGTAACTATGGCTTGGTTCAATGAATTCATCATGGTAGTTTGAGCCTGTGATGTAGCCTGATAAACACTGGCATATTGATTCTGTGTATTGGCATTCTGGAACACGCCTAGTGCATACAGTAGCAGGAAAAAGCCAAGACCTAACGCTACCATTATTAATATGAATGTGAGTGGGTCTATGTATATCACAGTACCACCGCTCTCCTGAGCAAAGGCACTAGGTACAAAAGCCAGTACTGTTAGTATTACCAGTAACACCTTTTTCCATGTTAGGGAGACCATATTGGTCATTTTTAATGTAATCATGAGCATTTTTATTTTTAACGCCCACAGGTATTATGGAAACAATGCATTAGCAATTGTTGGGTAAACCATACTCCCTGAGCATCCTGGAATACCACTCTGGCTTAGGAACCTAATAAGCAATGCTGGCTTAAGCAAGGCATACTTATTACCACCATAATTCACAAAGACCTTGCCTATATCAATTCCCATCCCAATTGCCTCATAATCCCAATAAGTACAATCAACAATTAACTGCCTATCTACCAAAGCCTCTAAATCACCAAAGTCCATGTGAGGTGTAGCCAACGCTATACCAAGGCAATTAACCCCATACCTATCAAAACAATTACCAGCCACATAAACAGCCCTAGGGTAATGCTTATCAGTATTATAATCACCACCATCATAATTATTAATACTAGCCTCCCCATAATCAAATGCGGAATAAGGCATGTAATCAACCCACTCAAAGATTGACCAAACCCATGATGGGTAAGTCCTAGGCAACCAAATCCTCTTTAAACCAAGACTATAAGTCTTATCATTAAACACAAGCTTATCAGTACATTCCATCACATGCCCAGCACTAACCACAGTACTCCCCATCACCTCAAAAACAGAACCACCACAGCTACCTATTCTATTAACCAGCTTGGGCTTGCTCATGAGAAAAAAACCACTCTCACTAATAATGACCTTTTTATTATTCTTAGTATATAGCCCATCCTCTTTCTGAATTAACATTCCCTCATTAACCAGGTCTTGTGCCTTAACACCATCCCTAAGCTGAATAACCACAGTCCTTTCTCCCTCAAACAACACCTTAAACTTACCCATCAAATAGACCAAATAAACAGACCTATTTATTTTTAATCATGAAACAGAAACAGACCACCAGACAGAATATGCTGTATTAGGCAATACAGTCTGGTTAATACCATAATAAAGAATGGGTACATGGGAAGTACTGTATGTACTGCCTGGGCACCAAGGAATACTAGCATTAATACATGCTGTACCTGATGGACAACTACTAGCACATGTACCACCAACTGCAGAAACATGATTTACTATATCTAAATTAAGCGTTACACCACTTGATGGAAAGCATGATGGTCCTGTGAAACTACCCGTGAGTGTGAAAGTACCTGCTGACTGGGGCAATTGGGCACTAATGCCAAACCCACCAGTACTATATGAACTAACCCATGGTGCATTATCAACGAGATTAAACAAATTATTACCATTTGAAATACTAAAATTTGTACAGCAAATACCAGTCTGTGGTAGCTCAGTAACAGATACACATGTATAAGATGCATTATTAGCACATGATCCGCCAGTGATGGGACAGACAGTAAAACCATAACCAAAAGCCCAGGGTAAAAAATAATAGTTATTGCTAACTACAGCATCAATATCTGTGTAACTATCTATTACATAATTCTTTAGGAACCACCTGATAAATGCCTTATCCCTGGTACTAAGGGCTTTGGTGAACCTATTCCTGTAGTACTTAGGAACTACTTTTTTATCCACAGCTATTGCTATTTGCTCACTATTGTTTAGGATAGGTAGAAAAACTGAATCAACGTAGTGAGACACCACGTCCATTTCAACACATTTTGTTCCTCTACTCTTTATGTATGCTGTGAATCGGTTTAGTCTATCCTCAATCCCTAATTTCTTAGACCCATACCTTATGTATTCCCTGGCTATTTCCTCTACTGAAATTGACATACATGCTTAATTAGCACTGAGTGTTTTATTTTTTATCTTTGCTATGTTTTTACACCTGCTGATGTGGACATAGAGGTTGATGTTTTAGCAATCATGGTTTGTATTTGTGTTGTTGATATTGAGGCTGTAGCTTGGATTATCACTATTGAAATCTTGGCTGTTTGCCTGGTTACCAACTGGCTTATGTTGCATGTTATTCCCTTATTTAGAGGACTTACAAATGTGCTCATGATAAAGAAATTGTGTTTTTTCCTTTTTTATGCCTTACTTAACCCCTGCTGATGTTGTCATTGATGTAGATGCTTTTACGTAAACAACACTTATGCTTGGAATAGACATAGAAGTGCTTATTTCTATGTAAACAACACTTACCTGTCCTATGAGAGCAGGTAGGAGTATTGTTTGTTTGATATAATTGAGTATTTGGTCTATTGATTGTAGTGCCTGGGTTACCGTGTTCCAGTCCTGTGCTGTCATGAGGTCCATGATTTTCTTCTTTGTGAGGGTGTTCACGGCAATGATTAGGTTAAGACTATTTGGGATATTGGATAATGAGGTGTTTAGGATATTACTAACATAATTGTTTAATACATTATAAGCCATGTTTATGTAATCAACCAAGGCATTGAAATAATCATGTAAGACTGGCTGTCCTGACTGTGGTGATGGCAAAGCCAATAATTCACTAGCCACATTAGTTAATTGAGTCATTAACTCATTAGCCAGTGATTTGTTATTTTGCCCTATTGATTGGATAAGCAGTCCTAGGTAACACATTTGGTAGGCTATGCATGTGTACCTATCTGTCCACAATGAGGGTTGAATTAAATCACCAGGGCAGTGCAAAGTAAGTGTTACATTACCAGAGAGCTGTGAGAGCACTATCTGTACATCACTACATGTTAATTGAGGTAGTGGAATAGGTAGTGGAATACCACCATACATACCCATTATTAACCACCTCAGTTACATGTTGGCTGTGATGTTTGTTCCAGCAATACCCTCACATAGCTATAATTCTCACTCCTAAGGTACACCTGGCTTGCATCACAAATGTCTATAGTGAAAGTTTGACCTGGGAATATTGGGAAGTGCTGACCCGTTGGACCACCTATATAGACCACATATGTTGTATCCTCTGTTACATAGAGCACAGCCCTCTTTATGCTGATTGAGGTTGGTGATAGAGGCTGTGCTTGCTGTAGTACAGGTAAAACATATGAGTTAAGAGCTGATGGGCTTACATAAGCCTTAATCGTGCTTAGGGTTTGCTGTACCTGAGCCTCTGTATTCTGTATGTTAATCAAATAAACAGAGATTATGTTATACAATTGATTGACGGCATTCTGAAGAAACTGAGCAATAAATATTGGGTCATTATCGTGAAGTACCTTATACCCATCAACATAAATCTCATTACCGAAAAAAGCACTGTCAGCTGTATATAGTTGGTCAAAGTAAGGTGTAAAATCACCACTGGTTAAATCACTAAATAATTGTGCATCCATCATGTATAAATAATTGAGAGCATCCACTACACTATTCCAATCGCTAGCTCTAAGCCTTTGAAATGGCTGTTTATATGAAACTCCGAAGACGCTCATAACAAAAAATAAAATAATAAATAGGATTTTTATTTATTTGCCCTGGTAATACTCACTTAGACCCTAGCACATCCCTTAATTCCTTAGCCTTTGCTATGACCTTTCTTGCCTGCTTAATAGCAGGGTGTTCCAGTAACTTTGGGTCCTCTATACTGGCTATTTCCATAGAGAGAGTGTAAATCTCACTAATCAATTCCAGGAACTTATCACTAAATGCCTTTGCTTTCTTATCAACCACAGCCTGCATTTGAGGTTGTTCCTTTAGGACTGGGATAGGAGTGGTGAGTTCACTCCCTTCCTGCCTGGTAAGGGTCTCTGACATACTACTCCTATGGTACTAATAAGGCTATTTAAAATTTGTGTATCCAACCCCATACCAGCCCATTTACTAAGCCATGCTTGGTTGAACACATCAAGACCAACACCAGCCCAAGACCTCTCTCTTTCCTTATTGTGATTGTGCTGGAAAGCCATGCAGTACTCTACCATGGCATCCTCATAGGCATTAATCATGAAAGGATTACTTATTGTGCTACTAAGCATTCTCCTAACTGCCGTCCTCACTATACCCATTAGATTCATTGAGGCTCCCCAATCTTCTGTCCTTCGGCTAAATGTCCATCCTGGCACAAGTGGTTGGATAAGTTGTGGTGCTGTGGGGTCAAAGAAAGCCAGCTTACTTGCTGATTGGAATGGGTTGTAGTTACTCATTACAGCATTAATCACAGCATCAAACAATTGAGCACATTGCTGACCCAGTATTGATTGTTCCTCTGATGTGAACAAACTCACATCCAAGTACATCCAATCCAGGACAGTACCCCACATGAGGTCATCCACAGTAGCATACTGAGGGTACTCAATTGTTTGGTTAAGCTGTGGGTTGGTGGTCAGCCATTGGAAAGGCATGTATGTCTCTCCGTCCTCGCTCTCAGGGCTGAATGTTGAAAAGTCAAGGATAGCCAGGTCCATTATCACAGTCTTTTCTATCAATTGTATTGCCGTGTTTAGAATCCTATTTGCATAATACTGGAAAAACTCATTATAATCAACACCACTTAGGAAGTCAGGTATTGACATGTTCCTACTGACCTTATTGATTGAGCCTTTCAAATACCTCTTTGTGCTTTCAATTGTAAACTGTGGGTCATAGTAACAATTATTGAATGTGGATTGACCCCAATAACACTTTGTGAATTGCTCACTAGGTGGTAAAGAAATTTGTGGAACCTGGAACTGTGGGATTGTTATTTGAATACCCTGTAGGGTATATTCATTCAACTCAATCAGTACATTAAAGTTGATGTTAAATAGGAAATCCAGTAGTAATGATATTTCCATGAGCCAGTTGAATGAGAAAAAATCAATAGGAAACCTAAGAGGCAGGATTGTAATGTCATTCTTTTGGTATAAAGTAACCTTTGTAGAGTCTAATTCCACAGTCCCGAATAAACCATAGACCTTAACCCCTCTTTCCATGGCTTACTCTAAGTGTTTAATGAGCCTCGTGTATAAATTTGTTATTGTCATTTCCCTCACAGCCTCATAAGCCCTCTTCGCCCTATCCTCATACTCCCCTGACCTGGCAATGTCAATAGCATCAGTAATAGCATCAGCCAGGTACTGAGGGTCATACTCATGTAACTCAAACTCAACACCATCCTTAACCACCTCATTAATAGTATCCCACTGGAATGTAATATTAGCATTTACATCAGCAAACTCACTGAACGGTTCCATGTTTAGGAAAATAGCCAACCTACCTAATGAATTAGCCTCTAAAATCGGTAACCCAAACCCCTCTGCCATGCTTGGCACCAGGACAAAATCCGAAATGTAGTACAAAGCCAACACATGCTTTCTCGCTAAACTCCCAAACTCACCAACTACGTAAACCAGGTCCTTAGGAGCATTAGGGAGTATTTTCTCAATGACTGATTTATGAGCTACAGCTAAGACTACAAATTTCTCCCTGAGGTTATCAGGAACTCTATTAAGAGCTTCTACTAATTTCTCCCATCCTTTCCTAATGTGAGGACCCTCTACTATGCTAAATATGATTTTGTTGGGAAAATCCCTCTCAATCTTTTTCCTTAGGACCTTAGCATACTCAATAGCCTCATTGTTCTCATTTGGGTCATAACCATGGTGTATAACATCAACCACATTATAACCAACCTCACTCAGTTTGTTAGCAGTGTACATACTGTTAGCTACAAAATCAATAGTATGCCAAACAGGGTAGGTAGCTGAAATACCATATGGTGTTCCCTCAGTGGTTCCATACCACAACTGTTTTACATTCTTCATAGTCAGTTTCACAATTGAGTAAAAACCAGCATACCTGGAACCCATGGGTATGTTCACAGGTTCAGCCCAAATAATCCCATCAGGTTTGTAAACCTTAATCCCAAAATTGTCATACTCACTCATGGTCTTAACATCATGACCCAATGACTTAGCTACTTTAGCAATATGATTAGCTACAGTGCCTAAACTCGTGGAATTGGCATGTACAATAACCAATTTCACAGGAAAAGAAAGGAAAAAAGGGATTTTAATTTTTAATTTTAAAAGGGATTAGGTTAGGTTATTGGCTTAGTATGTCAGCCCTGGAATACCCAACGCATCAACTATTGCCTGAAGTATTGCTGGGTTGGCACCAAAGGCTGTTTCAAAGTATGATATTAGACCATTCGTAACTGATTGTAAAGCAGGACCTGTCAGCCTCTGGCTCTCATGCCAAACCTTCTCACCGAAGGCTATGTATGTAGCTCTCATTGGACCTGCGACACCGTACATGTCAAGAACACCACCAACTAACTGTTGTACATTAGCTACTGAGATTATACCCTCCTGAGCCCTTGACTGTGCTACAGGACCTACCTCATTGAACCTGGTTTGGACTACTGTAGGGTCATACTTGGCACTCCACTTTGCATACCTTGCCTGTCCACTCTTAGGTAATCCTCTACCCCTTGCCATATTGGTCAGTCCATGGTTGTAGAGGGAGTATTTATTTTTTATGCCTCTGTCCAACGTTGATTTTTACAAATACCTATATAACAATAACGTATTGTATATAACCTATATGATATGTAGGGGTATGTACCCCATCCCCATTTCTAACCATGTTGCTATGCATATCCCTATTATATAAAAAATAAAAAATAGGACAGAGAAACTAATCACTGTGAATATGGAAAAAAACAGAGTAAACGGAGAGGAAAGAGTAATAACCATGATCGGCACAGAAACCACAATAAAAAATCTGATTAATGGACTTATTTCCTACATTGTAAAGTATCTTTCTCCCGTTGAATATGAGATAGAAAAATACGTTGAAGGCAATGATATTGTGATTATGGTCAGGGTAAAGAATGTAGCTGATAAAGTCCATGTTAGAAATAAAAAATAAAAATAAGCACATGATTATTTTACCTGTATGAGCATTGACCTCTCTGGCATAATAGAGGACATGCATATAAACATGATAGCAACGTTCCTAGCAAACATATTTAGGCTACATACAGGCTTTATATACATAAAACTTGACGGTGTTAATCCACAAAAACTAGAAGCTATTATTAGGGAAATGCTAGCTAATGATTATGACATAATGACTAGGATTGAAAAGGACGGCTTAATGATCCAGGTACAACCTAAAAAGAAAAAATAATTAATAATAGGTTATTAATAATGGGGTAAAGCTTAGTTAAACCCCAAGCAAGCATCATATACATTGCTCTATCATAAGCCACGGAGAAAATATACCATACAATCAATATTAACTCAAAGGTTATTACTCCCATTAGGGCTGACACATACTTATTATGGAACACATGCATCCAGCCATTAGCTTCCGTGTACCCCAACCCAAAACTGACATATGATGTTAATAAATCAAACAGGTTCAAGATTGTAGAAAAAAGGAAGATTTTGATTTTAACATCCATAGAGTAACCTACCTCACGCCTTAGTCATTAACTCAATGTTTATCCTGACTAATTCCTGCATCATTGCCCTCACATAGCTTTTCTTTCTCCTATCCCTGTACATATCAACCAGCTTATCCAACACAGAAACATCAACATGCTTCCTATCCCTAACCTGTGCTATGATTTTCTTTGCCTTCTGATAGCTTTCCTCATTCCTTTTGTGGATAAACTCTGCTATTGCCATTGCCAACTTCACAGAGTAGTAAGATACATTCTGAAGCTTTGTTACATCACTAACACTAACATTCCTCATGGCACTCTCATAGAAGTCCATACTGTTTATTATGTATTGCCAAACTGGCATTCCACGTGCATGAGCACGTTCCTTAACATGTTCATAAGCCTCATGAGGTATCTTTATCCTTTTCCATTGTGTTTTACCCTGGACCTGGTTTGTTTGTTCTACCATTCTACCCACCAATACTAAGGTACCCCAGGGGGTTTATAAACCTTTCCCCATAAAGGGGCACCATTAACCGTGATATATTGATATCTAAGAGTGAATAACCTCACAAAAAGCCCTAGATAGTGCATTATCAATGACTTCCCTAATCAACATATTCCTCAAATTAGCCAATCTAGTGTCAGAAGGGTCAGGGTACTCAGTAATGATACTAATCAACTTAGGGAGAGAGTACTTAATGAACCTTTTAACTACCTCACGGATTTTGTCCTCATTAGAAAGCACAACAATGTAGTACTCAATAAACCTCTCATCCCTACTGAATAAATCCTTAATGTGGGTACTGATAATATTACTAATTTTGTAATCAATATTATCCATCAATTGGCTAAACTCATTAATGATTACCTCAATAGGATCCACGGTTTCTATACTAACACTATTCTTTTCTCCCTCACTCACAATTAACCCATCATGAGGCGCTTTTTATTTATAGCACTAAGACATAAATCCCCTTGTTATTCAATAGAATATGATGAAAAAGTTAGTGTACTACTTATACCCCAAGGGTAAGGAAATGTCATTCACATATATTGCTGAAAAGCACGTGGAAATCATAAATGAGAAATATAATGTATTCCCATCAACACTATCCTCATTTGAAACAATAATAAACACTCAAAAATTCAGTGGTTATTTCCATCCCTACTTTTACCCGTTAGATACAATAGGAGAAATTAAGGAAACATTATTGAAAAGGAAACTGGATAGGATAGATACATTGATTGGTGTTGATGTAGCTGATAGCAATAGTTTATCCAAGTGGGCTGTGGACATGGCTAACCTTGCTACAGCCTTTATTGTGAATAGTAGGTGGTCATACAATGCCTATGTCCAATCAGGGGTTAAGGTGCCTGTCTATGTGGTGTACCATGGCTTGGAAAATGAGTGGTTTAGGGAAAAGAGGAAACCACAGCATGCATTGCTTAGGTTCCTCACTGAGCTAAAACAAAAAAGGAACCTTTTCTATATCCTATACTTTTTATGGCACTCAGGGTACCGTAAAGGTGCTGACCTGGCATTGAGATTGATAGATTGTATTGATAAGTTAAAGATTAATTACATGGTGATTATTAAGAAAATGGATATTAATGACCCAGCCCTAAAGGAATTCTCTAAATATAAGACGTTTATTATTGAGGGTAGGTTTCCACGGGATTGGCTCATTGACCTCTATGACATTGCTGACCTATTGTTATTACCATCACGTGGTGGTTCCTTTGAGCTGAATGGTATTGAGGCATTTGCCAGGGGAATTCCCGTGTTAATGCCCAACGTGGGTGCATGGACTGAATATACACCACCAGGATTGAGCAAGTATTTATGGGTTAAGACAGCAAGAATGGTGCACGTGCTTCGTGGTAACACAATCCATGATGGGGTTGGTGGTGAGTGGGATAGTGAAGATGCATGTGAGAAATTCATATACATATATACTAATTATAATGATATTAAACAGAGGGTAGAGGAAAAAGTAGCATG
>Ga0209224_1000203_pt1 | contig 14890 bp, 15 predicted proteins | sample MonGeyMetagenome_FD_184731 | JGI IMG/M metagenome (GOLD analysis project Ga0209224, IMG submission 184731) | Hypoxic/sulfidic aquatic microbial communities from Monarch Geyser, Yellowstone National Park, USA - MG (SPAdes) v2 (version 3) | ecosystem: Environmental > Aquatic > Thermal springs >...
GCGTAAAAATTACGGCAAATTATAATTCAACGCTTCGATCTTCCAGAGATCCTTTATAGATGATCAAACTCATTGCTCAGAACCTTTCGACAGTTATAAAATCTTTTTCTACAGAAACTACGCTGCCTGTCCTAAGAGGTAGATAATGATCGCCCAAAGAGGCTTTAGCATAAACTTTTGCCATTTCGCCTGAACAGTGGATCGGAGACGAGAACTCTGTCATTTTTAGTGCTTTAACAAGGGAGCTCAAACCAGGTTTGTGAAAACCACCAATAAGATACCTTATCTTTCCAAACCTGCTGTATGCGTGCTCCGTTATAAGATCTATACCAGGATGAGAACAGCCAACAAACAGGAGGTTTCCAAAAGGGCCCTGCACCACCATCGATTGTTCCTTTATATCTCTGCCCAAAGGCCCTGTTGACCATATATTTTTTTCTATCTCTTCTGTTGTGTTTACCTCGACAACCTTAAATTTTCTAAGCAAAGAGCTCCTCGTCCCTTCAGGAACATACGCAAGCTTTCCCTCGGGCAGAGCTTCAGCCCCTCCCAGATGATCCAGATGCTCGTGCGAAAGGAAAAAGAAGCTTACAGATTCTAAATTGACCCCGAGCTCTTTTGAATTGTGCTCTATTACACTAGGGGAGCTGTCTGAATCAAAAAGAAACTTCAGGTTTCCAGCTTCTATAAAAAGGCTGAGCCCCCACTCATTTATAAAGCCTGGCGATCCTTCATTATCGTTAAGAACATATACCTTTAATCTTTCAATCAACACTAACTAATTGTTTTTCCTTAACTTATCTTTTCCTCTATTTCTTCAAGCTTTAATCCTTTTGTCTCTGGTGCCATTACTGCTGTAACTGCTGTTGCTATAACAAGAATATTTATGAAAAAGGCCATCCCGTAAATTAGCCCGTATGACTTTATGAAATCGAATGCAAATATGCCAATTATCGCTCCTACCCTGCTTACTGATGTTGCTAGACCCTGCGCAAGACCCCTAACTTTTGTAGGAAAAAGTTCTACAGAATAGGAAAAGGATAGCAAACCCCCAGGCCACTGCTCTAAAGATGCAAAGATTATAAAAAGGGGCAAAAGGAAAAACGGGCTTATCTTGACAAGCGGTACAAGAACAGCCAAAACTGCTATCATGACAACGAACCCTAAAATTGTTGGGATCTTTCTGCCAACCTTATCGATCATCTTCATCAAGCCAAGGTAGGATATTATCGGAAATGGGGCAGTCAATGTTCCGAAAAGCGTGATCATCTGAAAGCTCCTTATGCCCAGCTCATGATAGAGGGTAGGAGTAAAAAAGCCAAAGCCATAAGAGCCAACGTCAAAGGCGAACCATGTGATCAGAACAAACGCAAGAGGCTTTTTATACTTTTTAAACAGTTCTGACACCTTTACATCCTTTTGTGGTTGAACGGAATAGCCTTCCCCCATGACCCTTTTTGCGACTTTTTCAGCTTCTTTGTCCTTACCAGATGCTTTAAGCCATCTGAACGATTCTGGCATTAACCATCTTGCTATTATCACCGGCACAGCTAGGACAGCGCCAACACCAAGAGCGAGCCTCCAAGCTATTTCTGCGCCAAAAGGCAAAACAAGATAATTTACAGCGCCAGAAACAAGGACGCCTAACCAGTAAAACATTATGCCGTACATCAGAAGCATACCTCTGTTGTTAGTGGGAGACATTTCAGCTATAAGCGACGAGCTAACCGGATAATCGGCGCCTATCCCTATACCCATCAAAATTCTAAATATTATAATTTCTAACACGTTTACAGCGAACGCTGAAAGAGCTGTAAAAATCACGAACATTATTATGTCTATAACAAACATTGATTTTCTTCCTATTCTGTCAGCAATAGAGCCGAAAATAACACCTCCTATAACCATTCCTATTAGCCCGCTTGATAGCAAAAGCGGGTAAAGAAGGCTTGAAACACTTATTTTATATACTGAAGATATGATCAGTATGCTGAAAGCTATAACGTTAAGGTCATAACCGTCAAGAAAAACGCCCATAGCTGATAGGGTGCTGATAAGCCAGTGTACAGGCCTAACTTTTTCAGGCGAAACCATACAAGATTTTTAATAAAGTATTTTTTATATATTTTGGTAATAAAATATATATTGATATATATTTATTTTTTAGCACGTTTAAGTCATGAGCTGTTGACCTTCGTTTTAATTTACAATCTTTGCATTTCAAACTATAAGCTAAATCTGACCTCTTCCCCTCCTTAAAAGCAAGGCTTTCAGTTGTAAATGTTCCCAAACTTTACCTAATTCGGGTTTCACTCTACGTAGGCGCGAATAGGTACGCATCAGCATACCTATAATACGCGTAGAGCTTGGGCTTCACAGCTTCATGCAACTCCCTCACGAGTTCATCGGGAGTCTTTCGCTCCTGTTTAGACGTACCAACCCATTCATTATGCCCTCATGGGAAACCCTACCATCTTCAGTCCCCTTCCTCCTTGTGTGCACGTACCCCTACTTCTCTCTTTCTAAAGGAGGTCTTGTGTCTTTGCTACCACCTTACTGCCCATTCACACAAATTGTTCATATCCAGAAACACAAACCTATCTATTTTGAAACTGCAGACTACGGCGCTTAAAAAGATGCTTTAAAATTCTGTCAGCTTTTTATGACAAAGTGAATGACAAACCCTCGCCTTTTAAGGCGGTGAGGAGGTCAGCTCTTCGTATATGTACCTTTTACCCTTCATTGCTGAAAAAACTGTGCCAACTATCACCAATGCAATCGATATATAGAGGGAATATCTTAACCCTGTCATAAATGGGCTTCCAAGCACGCTTGGGAGAAACGTGTTTGAATCCAACATCTTTAAGACGCTCTGAGGCAACACGTTCTGGACGTTACCTGGAATCGCCGAAGATGGGTTTATCCCAAGAAAAGCGGCAAATAAGAGCCCTGTTGCTGGTAAAGATGATAGGAAAGCTGTTATCTGGGGAGGCAAGCCATACTGTACAGAAATCATGGCTATCTGCGATGGAACGTATTCTGTAAAGATCGTGATAGCAATAGTAAAGAAGAGGGCCATGCTTATCGTAGATCCTATGTTGTTTATCGTTTGTCTCATGCCGTTTCCAACGGCCCTGTCCTTAGGATGCAAAGCGTTCATTATAGAAGTCGTGTTCGGTGCAGAAAATAGACCGTTGCCAAGACCGTTTACGAACAGTATCAGCTCAAAGGACAACAGATTAAAGTTGTACGGAAGGAGGGTCAGAAGGTAAAGGGACAAAGCAATTATGACCATGCCTGCAACTTCAAAAGGTCTTGCGCCGTACCTGTCAGTAAGCATCCCACCTATCGGCCCGAGTATGACAGTCCCTATCATCATGGGTAGCATATAAACTCCTGCCCAAAACGGGGTCTGAGCGTAGCTTATACCATGAAGCGGAAGATATATTCCTTGTAACCATATAGCTATCAGGAACATGATTGCCCCTCTTGCCATCGCGTTCATGAAAAGGGACAGCGTACCATAAGTAAATGGTTTTATCCTGAAAAGCTTAAGATCAAATAGAGGGTTTACCTGCCTCCTTTCTATAAAAACGAAAGCTATTAGCGAAGCTACGCCTATTACAAAAGAAGAAATGACCCAGGGGCTCCACCATCCAAGCTGTGAATTGCCGTAAGGCATGAGCGCGTACGTGAGCCCAAGAGATATCGCTATCAGCCCTACAGCCAGAGAAACGTTTCCTGGCACATCGAGCGGAACCCTTGATACGCCCTTTTCCCTCTTCAGCTTGAATATGGACCAGATCATCCCGGCTAAAGCGAAAGGCACGTTTACAACAAATATCAAATGCCAGTCGTACCCCGAAAGCAGTCCCCCGAGTATTAGCCCGAGAAATGATCCTATTATGAAAGAGATCTGGTTTATTCCGAGGGCTTTTCCCCTTTCGTTGGGCGGAAAAGCTTCAGTAAGAAGAGGGATGCCGTTTACCATGAGTATGCCTCCGCCAACTGCCTGGACGAGCCTCAGAAATATCAGCCAGAGCAGACCAGTATTTCCAGTTCCGCTCGGTATGAGCGAAAGCGCTATCGAAGCTGCTGTAAAAACTATGAAGCCCCACGTGTACATCCTGGCCCTTCCGTACATGTCAGATACCCTTCCGAGCGTTACCAGGATGGAAGCAAGAACAACGCTGTAACCCATGAGGACCCAGAGCAGGTAAACGAACTCGCCAGGAGCAAAGGGATTTATGTTCAACCCCCTGAATATTGTAGGAAGAGAAATGAGAACGATGTACATGTTCATAGAACTCATTATGATCGAAAGCGTTGTGTTTGTAAGGACTGTCCACTTGTACTGCATGCTACAAACAAAACCCATAAAGATATATCTTTTTCTAAAATATCTAAGCTAAAAAAAGATAAAAATAAATTTTAAGCTTCCCCTGAAGCTATCCCTATGCTTACCCCTTTTCCTGTTTCATAACCCCAGATCAGCCAAGCTGTTGCCGCTATCAGACCCACGAGCCAGACCAGAGCGTTCATCACTGACATCCTCACCGCCTTAAAGGCGATTGTTCCTTCAAGGCGGATCATAGGTTCGTGGTTTACCGCCTTCATCTTCATCGCTTCATAGCTAGTGGTTACCCACCCTGCTCCGTTTATCCAGCGATAGACCACGGGCTGTGCCTTCAGCCACTTACCCCTATCCTTAATGGACTCGGGGATATGTAAAATGTTTATTGCCCCGTTCAAATCAGCGTTTATTACCTTCCCTGTGTGAGGACACTTGAACAAGCCTCTTTCAATCCTTCCGTTTTCATGAATTTCCCCACACAGAGAACACGTTTTTGATGTATTTCCCTCATCCACAAGCTTAACCTTTATTCCGTATTCTTGTGCTACATTCTTGATTCGCTTTATTATTGCAAGATAGCTCCAAAAGTTTGAATTTCTTCGTTTCCTTTATCCTGAGCTATGCCCTTTGGATAGCCGATGTATATTTCTCCTACTCCTTTGTCATACAGTGTCTCTACGATTTCCCTCGCTAAGCCTTCTCTAGCGTTCTTTAGTAAAAGAGAACGCTTTTTGTAAAGTTTTTCAAGCTTCCTGCTAGTTTTTAAGCCATGTTTTGCAAGCCTCTTTTCTTCTATTGAAATGCGCTTTGTTATTTTCTTAAATTCTGAAAGCACTGAACCTCCTTTAAAGAGCGTCCATGAACCGTCTTCAACAGCTACAGTTGCAAGGTTTACAACGCCTAGATCGATCCCCGCTTTCATTTTGCCTTTTGGTTTATTATTTACTTTTACAATCATAGGAATCCTTGCGTACCATTTCTTCCTTGCATAATCATAAAATATCTCAAGGGTTCCCTGTTTGCCGACCCACTTAAGCTTGCCAATGAACTTGAGCCTCAGGTTGAAATCCATGAGAAATATTTCGTTTCCTTCAATCTTGTACCTGTCGTTTCTTATCAACAAAAATAAATCTTCTTTCTTTTTGTGTGGAGGCTTTGGCTTCATCCACTTAGGCAATTCTCCTTCTTTCTTCTTTTTGCTAAGCTCGAAGAAAGATTTCCATGCAGAAGCGTTCTTTCGCGTTACTTGTTGAACGTTAGCCCCGCGCAACACAGCCTTATATTTCTTATAAACGATTTTTTCTGTTTTTGCAAAATCTACATGCTCGTGCTTTTTGTACTGCTCAAGCCTCAACTTATTAACTTCGTTCCAGCAATCAACGAATGCCTTTCCGAGAGCCTTTAGTTTAGCTTTTGTATCCTTTCCAGCAATGAGGCGTACCGTGTTTGATCGACGCATGCTTTTTGTTATTTTATTCTAATTAAAGTATATAAATACTTAAGCCTTTTTCATGAGAAAACTCGTTAGCAAAGAAAAAGTATTTTAGTATCCCCGCCTCTAGAAGAGGCGAGGCTTTCGTTCGTGTGGTAAACATTTGCCATAAAAACCAGATCAAACTCACCATCTATTTTTTCACAAAGGTTTTTCTTAACAGTTTTTATTCCCTTCTCTTCCATTTCTTTAAAGTAGTAATCGTCTACATCAAATGCATATACAACAGCCCCTTTTTCTTTAAAAGCGTATGAAAAGCGGCCGTCTCCCGCTCCAAAGTCAGCAACTTTCATGCCTTCTTTTAAATCTAAAAAATCTATTATTTCATTTATATCATAAGCGAATTTGCTGTATCCCCCATGATGAAAGTGATGCATATAAGTGGATAAATAATTTATGTATTAAACGTTTTGTCAAAAATTACCTTAAATAAAAATTCAAATGTTATATTTTATTAAAATTTAAAGTAGTTCATGCAACGGGAAAAGATGCTTATAAGGGGCATTGTTTCTTTACTGATACTTGACATCTTGTTAGATAGCGAGCTTTATGGTTACGCCATCAGAAAAAAGCTTTTAGAAGAGATCAAAGAACCGATTCCTAACGGATACATCTACGTTATTCTTAAACATCTAGAAAAGAAAAATTGCGTAAGGTCAAGGCTTAAAAAAATAAACAAAAGGATAGTAAGGGTTTACACTATAACAGAAGACGGAAAAAGGCTTTTGTTTGAACATAAAAATTCTTTGGAGAAAATGATAATTATTTCGAGAAAGATTCTAAATGATATAGAAAAGCACCGTTAATATCTTATAATATTTGTGGCCGCTTTCTTGTTTATATAAGGAGGCAAAGATTGGTTTTTAATCAGCTCTGTAATCTTTTCTCCGTTCTGAATAAGTCTCTTAAAAGCGCTCCATGTAAGAACACCAATGAGCCTTTTTTCCTTAGCGTCAACTATACCAACTCTATATTTTCTACAGAACCAGGCAATTCTATCGTCAGCTTCTACAGTTTTAAAACCAGTAACTCTGACAAACCGACCTCGAAAAGAAGGCGTCCTACCTCTGCTGAGTATTATTACAAAATAGTATCTTTTATCATTTTCAGAAACTTTCCAGTATTTATCCTCTTTTATCGCATATTTTATATTGTTAACGTCTTTATCTGAGATCTTTTTAAAAAGGCTAGGTTTTTTCATATAAAAAAATATACTTTAAGGTCTATAAACGTGTTTGTTAATCAGCATAGGTGAACTACTCCGCCCTCACGGAAGGGTACTTACGCCCCTTAACCCCAAAAGGTTAAAAGTTCAGACTCAGGGCTTCACAACGCTATAAACAAAATAAGCATAATCCGCTCCTGCTGGGACTGCATACTTGATAACCTTAACGCTTACAGAGCTTACAGTAGCAAAAGAAGAAACAGTCTTTGCAACAGTAATCGCTACATCTTCTATTAACTTAAATTCTTTTCCTTCAACGTTTTCCCTTATTTTTTTAGCGATTTCACTGTAACTTACCGTAGAGCTTATGTCTCCTTTATAATCTTCTTTAAGTCTTGCTTTAACGTCAACGCGTATGACCCTTTCGAACAGATCTTCACCAGTATCGACACCTATTTTGCAGCTCAGCTTTAAGCCTTTTATTCCAACTTGGGAAGTCATAATATACGTTCAAAATTGTGTATATTAAATTTTTTATATTCGAAATAATTTTTATCTTAACATAAAAAATTTATCAATCATAAAAGCGCTTTCTTTTAAAAAATTATTAGGCATAAAGCTAGTTAATGATCAGAAACCTAAGCTTCTTTCAGATAAAACACGTACCTAGCGCCTTCGAACTCTCCTTCGCCCTTCTCCTTCCAAGTTATCTTGTACTTTTTAACTGACCTCGCAGAGCTAACCGTTGCTACAGAAGGCAAGCCTTTCCATAACCTTTCAACCTTTTCCTTATCTTTTGTCATCAGCAGCGATCTCCTTTTCTTCATAAGGTACTTAATAAGCGTCTTTTGCGGATCATAACCTTCAACCTCAACCTTCTCATTCCCGAAGTCAAGCAAGAATTTTCTTTTTCCCATGCTTAGATTCAAACGTACAAAGATAAAAGCTTTAGCCCTGAGCGATCTAAACCTCGTTGTTGGAGCTTACGGTTCATAGCGCGCTTGCTTTCGCTTGGGTTTATCACTTGAAATCCTGCTTCATCTTATAATTTTTTGTTTCCTGAAATTTTCTGCTAATGAGAGTGTTTTCTCTTATTATTTCATTCTTGTCAGGGTTGAGCCTAAGTATTTAAAGAAAATGTTCTGTAGAATTTAAAAAGCATTTCTGAAAGGTGTCATCTAAAGCTAAAAAAATTTTTTGCCTTTTAACCTTATATTAAGTTAAAGGTGCACGAAGATACATAAAAGGCTCATATTTATGAATTAAAACTGTCTTAGCAAACTCTGAAAACGCGTTTAAAAATAAAAATTCTTTTTCTTTAATAAAAATATCTTTTTTAAAGCGTAAAAGGTTTCATATTTAATTATTAATCGCCGTTTTTATTAAAAATGTTATAAAATTTGAAGGTTTGATTGTTCAATTATCTTAAAATCAAAACAATAAAAATCAAATAATTTGGAAATACTTAAAAAACATGCGGTTTAGGAAGGTTTCGTGAGCGGAAATTTACCCCCTAAAAAAAGCTTTGAGGAACTTTTAAAGGAGCTGGGGGTAGACCCATTAAAGGGCCTTACTTCTGAAGAAGTTAAAATTAGGCAGAAAAAATTTGGGTTTAACGAAGTTGTTGAAAAGAAGGAATCATCTTTAAAAAGGCTCGCAAAGAAGTTCTGGGGACTTACTTCGTGGATGCTAGAAATAACAATGGTTCTTGCTGATTTTAGGAAGGTACCTTGATTTTTACATAGTAACAGGGCTTCTTCTTTTAAACGTTCTTCTTGGGTACTTTCAGGAAGAAAGGGCAAACAAGGCTCTAGAAGCTCTCAAACAGAAACTGCATGTTAATTCCAGAGTTTATAGAGATGGTAAATGGACTGTAATACCTGCAAGAGAACTTGTCCCAGGAGATATAGTCAGAATAAGGGCCGGCGATATAGTTCCTGCTGATATAGTAATAGGAGAAGGAGAAGTTGAGGTTGATTAATCTGCCTTAACTGGAGAATCGCTAACAGTATCCAGAGGTTCTAACGAAGCCGTTTACTCTGGCTCTGTAATAAGGAGAGGTGAAGCCACGGGAATAGTAACAGCAACAGGCGCAAAGACATACTTCGGAAAGACAACAGAGCTTGTAAACATTGCAAGGCCAAAGCTTCACATGGAAGAGGTCATAGGACAGGTTGTAAAATGGCTCTTAATCATGGTCATTACTCTCCTAGCTGCTGCTTTTGTATATTCAGCAATACTGATAAAGGCCGGTTTCCTTAGCTTGCTTGAACTTTCCCTCGTACTTTTGGTCTCTGCTATACCCGTAGCTCTGCCTGCTATGTTCACAATAACCATGGCTCTTGGCTCCATAGAGCTTTCTAAGAAGGGAGTTCTTGTTACCCGTTTATCTGCTTCAGAAGACGCAGCTTCAATGGATACTTTGTGCGTTGACAAAACTGGTACTATAACGTTAAATAAGATTTCAGTGGCAGAGGTTGTACCAGTTAATAGCTTTAGCGAAGATGATGTGGTAATATTTGGAGCACTTGCTTCAGAAGAGGCTAATCAGGACCCAATAGATCTGGCTTTTATACAGGAAGCCAAAGATAAGAAAGTAGACCTTAACAAATACAAGGTTTTAAAGTTTGTTCCATTTGATCCAAAGACAAGAAGAACAGAGGCTACAGTACAGTTTGACGGAAAGACCGTTGATGTAATAAAGGGAGCTGTCAACGTTGTAATTCAGCTGTGCAAGCTTGATGAACAGACAAAGAAAAAGGTTCAAGAAACTATGGATGAAATGGCAGAAAAAGGTTACAGGAGCCTGGGCGTCGCTTTAAGGGAAAATAATGAAGCTAAGCTTATAGGCATAGTAGGACTTTACGACAAGCCAAGACCGGATTCAGCTCATCTAATCTCAGAATTGAAAGATCTTGGCGTAAAGGTCAAAATGCTAACTGGGGATGCAAAACCCATAGCGTTACAAGTAGCAAAGCAGGTTGGGCTTGGAGAAAACGCTGCTGACATTGTTGAAGTAAAACAAATGAATGATGACGAAAAGGATGAAATAATAGAAAAGAGCGACGTTTTTGCAGAAGTTTATCCTGAGGATAAGTACATGATCGTAAAATCTTTGCAGAAAAAGAAGCATATAGTGGGAATGACGGGGGATGGGGTAAATGATGCGCCAGCTTTAAAACAAGCGGAAGTTGGCATAGCTGTAAGCAATGCAACTGATGTTGCAAAGGCCGCAGCAAGCGTTGTCCTAACGCAGCCTGGCTTGATAAACATAGTCGACCTCGTTAAAACTGGTAGAATGATATATCAAAGAATAGTAACCTGGATATTTAACAAAGTTGTAAAAACATTCCAGATAGTTGTTTTTACTGTCCTCGCGCTGTTTTTATGGAACCGGTTCGTCGTAAATGCGTACGATGTTTTGTTACTTCTTTTCCTTATCGATTTTGTAACAATATCGATTTCAACAGATAACGTAAGGTATTCAAAAAACCCTGATAAGTGGAACATAGATTGGCTTGTAAAAGTTTCTATGCTTATAGGAGTAGCATCTGTAATCGAATCGCTGTTCTTCACTTACATTGGCGTAAAGTACTTTGCGCTTCTTAACAACGTAAACCAGCTGCATACATTTGGGTTTGAGCTGCTTATGCTTTCCGGTATGCTAACCATATTTGTGGTAAGGGAACGCGGTCATTTTTGGAACTCAAGACCAAGCAATACTTTGCTTATTTCGATTATAACTGACATAGCTTTGGCGGTTGCGATATCAACTTTCGGGATCCCGGGCATAACTCCAATACCTTTAATTGACTCCCTAACGCTTCTTGCACTTTCAGTGATTTTTATGTTATTTGTAAATGACTTTGTAAAGATAGCAGTGATCAAAAAGATTAAACAGTAAACATGGTGCCGTTAACTTGGGCTCATTCTGATCACCTTATGTAATAAATAATTTTTGGCTTTCTGCATCTTTTCAAAACGCTTCAGTCTTGTTTTTATATTTTTCATTTTAATTTTTTCAGAAATTCTTTAGAATCTAATGTGTACCATACTTGTCCACATCAACTCGTCAATAATGAATTTTCTCTCATAGCTTACACATTTTTTGCACTTTTAGGCTCGCTCATAAAAGTCTCTTCTTTTGTAACGTTATGTCTCCAGCTTTCTTCAATACTAGTATAAAGAACATCTGTTATCCTCTCATTACAGAAATTCCCTGAACGGCGGATTTCTTTAAATTGCCTTCAACCTTTTTCTTAACTATTCAATTTATCTTGTCATCTTTAAGTGTGCTACTTTAACATATTTATCCGAAAATTGCTCAAAAGTGCTGCTAGCTTATGAAGGTGAATAATTGTTTATTAAAAAATTCTTAACGCTTTAAACTTTTAACATGTTTTAGTATTTCTTCAGATAGTTTTCCTTCTTTTTCTACAGCTTCATATCTTACTAAAGCTATTGGTTTATTTATATGGATAAAGAGGGAAAGATTCGCTGGAGTCCCCAGAACTACTAGATCAGCCGGAATATTATTTATTGTTTCCTCCAGTTCTTTTAGTTGAAGCTCACTGTACCCAAGAGCAGGAAGAATTTTTCCCATATGAGGGTATTTTTTGTAAGCTTCCGCTATGCTTCCTACTGCATATGGTCTAGGATCTACCAACTCAGCACCTTTTTGTAACGAAACTTTTGCGGCAACACCTTCGCTCAATCCGCCATGTGTTACTGTAGGGCCATCTTCAACTGCTAGAACCTTTTTACCTTTTAGATCAATCTCAGTATTTAAAAAAGGCACTGAGTCAGTAACGAATATTTTTGCTTTGCTATTTATTTCAAAAATCATTTCTTTAAACCTTTCAATTTTCTCTTTTTCAACGAGATTTGCTTTATTTATAACTATGGCGTCTGCCATCCTGACGCAAGCCTCACCAGGAAAGGAGCCCTTTACGCTGTTTTCCCGCATAGGATCTACTACGGTTATCATAAAATCTGGCATGTAAAAAGGCATATCGTTATTGCCTCCGTCCCACAGAATTATTTCTGAATTAGTTTCAGCTATTTGTAGTATTTTTTCATAATCTACGCCAGCATAAACAACAGCGCCGTTTTCTATATGCGGTTCGTATTCCTCGACTTCTTCTATGGTCAAACCTTTTAGGTCATCTAAGCTCTTAAAAATCTGAACCGCTTCTTTTTCAAGGTCTCCGTACGGCATAGGGTGCCTTACAACGCTAACTTTGAAGCCGTTCGACGCTAATACTTTATAAACAAACCTTGATATTGTGCTTTTCCCTACGCCAGTTCTTCCTCCTGCAACTGCAATCACAGGCTTTTTAGATTTAATCATTGTGTCTTTGGGCCCAAGAAAGTGGAATGAAGCACCGTTGGCAAGAGCTATTGACGCTAATTTCATAGGTGTTTCAAAATCAACATCGCTGTAAGAAAAGTAGACGTCATCAACTTCAAAATTCTTTATAAGCTCGGGGAGCATCTTCTCCGGATATATAGGAATCCCTTCAGGATAGTTTTTACCTGCAAGAGACGCAGGATAAGTCCTGTTTTCTATAAAAGGTATCTGTGCAGCGGTAAAAGCCACAACCTTTACCTCTGGGTTATCCCTGAAAAAAACATTAAAGTTGTGAAAGTCTCTTCCTGCAGCCCCCATGATTATAGCTTTTCTCATTCTTTTTCAGCCTCCATAATACCTTTCTCAACTATATCAAGAGCTTCTGATACAAGATCTTCTGTTATTGTTAACGGAGGAGCAAACCTAAGCGTGCTGATCCCTGCAGTTATTAACAGGACCCCGTGTTTCCAGCTGTATTCTATTATTTTCTTTGCTCCATCAGGATTTGGTTCCTTAGTTTCTTTGTTCTTAACAATTTCAGCGCCTATCATAAGACCTTTGCCCCTCACATCGCCAACTATTTCATGTTTTTCCTTTATTTCATCTAATCTCTTAAGCATGTACTTTCCAACTTTTTCAGCGTTCTCTAAAAGCTTCATTTTTCTTATCGTATTTATAGTTGCAATAGCGGCCTCTGTCGCTACAGGGTTTCCACCAAAAGTACTTGCATGACTTCCTGGAGGCCAGCTCATTAACTCAGCCCTAGAGACCAAAGCTGATAGAGGCAATCCCGAGGCTAGAGCTTTAGCTATAAGTATTACATCAGGCTCAACGCCAAAATGTTCAATTGCAAACCACTTACCGGTCCTTCCCATGCCAGCCTGCACTTCATCATCAACTACTATTATCCCGTTTTCTTTCATTAAATTAAAAAACTTTTTGAAATAGTCGTCAGGAGGAACAACGTACCCTCCTTCACCCTGTATAGGTTCTATAAAAGCAGCGGCCACTTCATCAGGAGGTACATATTTCTGGAAGAGATTTTCTTTTATGTAATCAACACAATAAAGGTTACAATTGGGATAAGTTAGTTTAAACGGACATCTGTAACAGTAAGGGTACGGCACATGTTCAACTCCTGGAAGAAGAGGAGAAAAGCCCCTAACCTGTGCTGGTTTGCTTGCGGTCAAGCTGAGAGCCCCCATAGTCCTACCATGAAAAGATCCTATAAATGCAAGTAGCCTAGGCCTTTTTGTGTAATACCTCACAAGTTTTATTGCTGCTTCTACAGCTTCTGCGCCAGAATTCCCGTAATAAACTTTTTTCTCAAAGCTGCCTGGGGTTATCTTTATAAGCTCTTTAGCGAGAGTTACTATGTTTTCATAATAAAAATCTGTGTATGAATAGTGAATAAATTTCCTTATTTGACGTTCAACGGCTTTTATTACCGGGTCTGGAGCGGTTCCAAGCCCAAGCACGGCTATCCCGGCATTCATATCTATGTATTTATTCCCGTCTACGTCTTCTATTATAGCTCCTTTACCCTTTTTTATTACGAACGGATAGAACCTCTGAATTGACGGTGAAAGGTATCTCTGGGTATCCTCAACTATCTTTTTAGCTTTTTCCCCTGGAGGTTCAACCTTTATTTTTGTACGTTGCATATTTAGTTATAGGAAACCGTATAAGATAAAAATTTCGAATCTAATGATGGAAAATTTTTATGTTTTTCGTACATAATTAAGAAAAATATTTCTAATTTCGGATAAAAAAATTATATATGACAAAAGTCTAACTAGAATTCTCGAATAGAAAGCGTTAAAAAGGCTAAAGATATTTTTGAACCTATGCAGGTTATTGTGTCGGATAAGAGCACAGATTTCCTTTTGCAAGAACTAAAAGATGTTTTAAAAAGTGAAAAGGTCATTGGACTTGCAAGGCTACCCGAACCAAGACCGGGAATAAGGTACAGAGATGTTATCAAGAAAATTTTCAGCCTTGCGGGAAGCGTACAGGCTATTGTTTTTATTGAAATGGAAGACGGGGAAAAAAGGGTTTATGCATTTGATTTAGAAGCAGTTATAAAACCAGGTACGCCGTTAACCGAATCAAAAGTTAAAGTAAAGGGAAAGTATTTTAAATACAAGGATGGGCTTTCTCAAGTGGTATATTACAAAGAAAGCTCGGAAGGAAAGGCTGAAGACGTTTTTAGAATGATTGATGAAATGGCTGACCTTTATGAGGCAGCATACGAACAGGCTTTTTCAAGAAAGGTTTCTGCTATAGATATTTACTATTGGTTAGAATAGGGTTCTGCATACTCCCCTAACCCTATTGGAACGCGTTCCTGGATAATAGCCATGCTTGCTTTTACGTAAGTTTGTAAATTGAGACCCTGCTTTTATCAGACTTCAGCCAGAAGTTTTTGTTTCTTGAAATTTTCTACTGAGAAGAGTTTCTTTTCTCTTATTCTTGCATCCTTTTCAGGGTTATGAACGTTTCAATCCTATATTAGTCTGATTATAACTT
>Ga0209224_1000205_pt1 | contig 14880 bp, 11 predicted proteins | sample MonGeyMetagenome_FD_184731 | JGI IMG/M metagenome (GOLD analysis project Ga0209224, IMG submission 184731) | Hypoxic/sulfidic aquatic microbial communities from Monarch Geyser, Yellowstone National Park, USA - MG (SPAdes) v2 (version 3) | ecosystem: Environmental > Aquatic > Thermal springs >...
ACTGTGTTAGAGCTCGCAGTCGTCTAGGTTAAAGTAAGTGGCCAAGTACTTCAGCTACGAGAACTTTAAGGCCAGACTAAGTGAGGTCATCAACTCCAGCGAGGGCTTCACAGCTAGATAGCATGAATCTACTTATCATATTGTTACAGTGTCTTAAATGTTCACCGCGCCTTCTTAGGATCTGGCATTGGAAGGCCGAGGAGGGACCAGGTCCTCGCCACGAGCCCTCTCAGGCTGGCTGGCGTCGCCTCCATGAGAGCTATGTAGTCGTCTGCCCTTAGGACTCTAAGGACCCTTAGCGAGGCTACCATGGCTATGCCGCCAAGGGCTATGTAAAGGGGCAGAAGGACTAGGCCGAAGCCTGTGGCAACCTCAGCTACGAGCGTGACCGCGAACGTTATAATGGCTGCCGAGATAGTCTTAGCGTACTCCTTAAGGTCAATCTTCAGGAGGCCCAGCGACCTGGCCTTTGGGGCGGCCACGCCAAGGAAGCCAAGAAGCCTCGCCAGGACGTATGCGACAGCGGCGCCTGTAGCGAGCCAGCGCGCGATCAGCGGCGGGCTCAGCGCGGCTATGACGGCCGCTGAAACTACTGCCTGAGTGCCAAGGATCTTCGTGGCTTTCCTGGCCTGGAGGGCCTGTGTTATGGGCAGGTCGTAGTTCATGGCGGCGTGGCCCATCATGAGGACAGCGAAGGCCTCCCAGTCGTGGACGAAGGCTGGGCCTAGGAGGAGCCGTATCAGGGGCCTGCCGAGGGCCGCCAGGAGGAAGAAGGGGGGCACCGTGAGCACCGTAACGTACCTTATCGTTGCCGCGACTGTATCCCCGCTCAGCGAGCCGCCCTCCTCGAACTTGACGAAGGCAGGGTAGATGGCACCTGAAAGGGAGTTATAAACGACCATTTGGAGCGTAGCTGAGCCTATCATTATAATAGAGTAGGAGCCCATCTCAGCTAGGCCTATGTACCTCAGGACGAAGAGCTTGTCGACGTTCTGGAGTACGGTTGCCATGAGGTAACCTATGGCTATGGGGACAGCTATAGAGAGAGCCGGGAGCAGAGGAGCCTTATTCCTGCTTCCAATTACAAAGTCCAACGACCAATAGGTTCCGAGGGCTGCTGAGGCGGCGTCGCCAGCTACCCAGCCGGCTATCAGGCCTGCGGGGCCAAAGCCGGCAAAGAGGAGGGCAAGGCCCACGCCGTACCTAGTGAAGGCCCAGACGACCTGTGTAAGGCCCCACCTGCCGAACCTTGTGGAGGCCTGAAAGGCCACGTAGTAGACATAGTTGCTGTAAGCATATACTACTAGGTCAAGGGCCGTGAGCCTTAGCAGCCAGGCGTAGCGGGTCGTGCCATAATATAGCTCTGAGAAAGGCAATGCGAGGGCCCAGATGGCCATGGCTACAGCGACGCTGAAGGCGAGCACCATCACAAGGCCCCTAATATATAGCCCCCTCGCCTCCTCAAGCCTGCCGGTCTGGTAGTAGCCTATGACGTACCTGCCTATGCCGTATATAGGCCACGTGAGGAGCGGCAGAAGCAGCGTGAAGAGGGTGCCAGCGGCTGCGTAGGCCCCAAGGCCCTTGAGGCTCAGGACCCTCACTATGATCAGGTAGAAGGCGGCCTGCAGGGCCAGGGTTACCGCGTAGCCGCTGAACAGCTTCGTGGCGCCTGCGAAGACCCTGGCCCTGTATGACGTACGGCTACTCCCAGGCGATAGACTACAGCGAGGATAAAAAAAGACTTGAGGAATAGACCAGGGTGAAGGCCTTACCTTGTTTTAGGGGCTACTAACGTCTTAGTTCGCGGATAGGACTGTAAGAATTCTACCTCTTAGCTTTAGGTCCTGCGAGCTCCTTAATTACCTCGTTAAGCCTTATCTTGAAGTTCTCGTAGCTGAAGTCCTTGGCCACCTCCCTTGCCCTCGCAGAGAGCGTCCTGAGCCTCTCAGGGTCATTAAGCAGTGACCTAACTAAGTGAGCCGCCTCCTCGGCGTTAGTGTACCCAAGCCCCTGATCAATCCTTGATGCTATGTCTGTCCAGCCTCCCCCGTCCCTGTAGACCACTGGCACTAGCCCTGCTGCAGCGGCCTCAGCAATAGCTATGCCGAAGTGCTCAGCTAGAGGTGGGTGCAGGTATATCGAGGCCTGTGACATAAGCTCAAGTATCCTCCTCCTAGGGACGTCGGTCTCCACGTGGAAGTTCCTCAGCCTCTCGGCCCTCTCCTTGAGGACCTCTAGAACAGGCCCTGAGGCAGGTCTTGTAGATCCAACTAGGTAGAACTCGGCCTCAGGCACAAGCTTAGCAACCTCCGGGATCTCCGTCACCCTCTTAGCCCAGTCTATCCTGCTCACTGTCAGCACCACCTTGCCCCTGCCGCCGTCTATTGACGAGAGCTCCTCGACGTTAACTGGGGGGTGAACAACATAGATCCTCTGGCTACCGTACGCCTCCCTTGTGTACTTAGCTGTCCAGGTGCTGTTGACCATCACAGGCTTAGTTCTATCAGCGATCGATCTTGCCCACCAAGCTATTAATGAGTTATAGACCCTTTCATACAAACTTAGCTTAAGGTGCTCTATATAGAGATAATACCTTGGGAGCTCCGCAGGCGGGAAGGCCTGTATATAGGATGCGTCAGCCCATTTGAGCGGTACGTTGCTCTCAGTCTCAATTATTAAGTCATAGCGATGTCTAAGCTTTTTAGCTTGCTTTCCCAGATATGGCGCCGCCAGGAGTACCCTGAGCAACAGCGCTCTGTTAAAGAGCCTGTCTATCAGCTCTATCAGCGGCTCCCTGAGAACGGTTGGCCTCGGTATGTCATCTATGCCACCCGTCAGCACCTGCCAGGCGTCCTCGTTTAAGTGGGCAGTGTAGAGGTCGACCTCGTGGCCGAGATCTCTCAGGGCCCTGTACATGTCGAGGGTTAGCCTCTCAGCTCCACCGACCTCCTCGAGGAGCGGGTAGACCAACGCTATCTTCACGGGCCTCTCCAACGACAAGGGGGCCTTAGGCTATTAAAAGTGAAGTGTCAGCAAGGGCTTTTCGCACAAAGGTTGTTAGATCTCAGCTAAAGCCGATCAAAAAGCTCTTACTATGCCTTTAACATTACCTAGAAGTCCTCATAAAGCCTCTGACGCCCTGGCTTTGCTAAAAGTTATTTGTTTAATTCACAATAACGAATCGTCCCACAGCTGAGTGCCTGTAGCTAAGGCGGACAAGATGCTATGTCAGGTTGCGTGAAAATTATCCTCGCATACTTATGCTCTATGACCTCAGGCCCGTAGGGCCTCAGCCTCCGTAGGAACTCCTCGAAGATGCTGCGCCAGTCCCTCACGAAATATATGTCCTGGATTATGTACTTGCCCTCAGGGCTTACGTCCTCTATTTTGCCCATGTTCTTCAGCTCCTGCAGGTAAACGAGCTCCGCGTTCGAGAAGCCCCTGGAGACCCTGTCCCCGATCAAGCTCGAGAGGGGGCCTAGCAGGAAGGCCCCGCCTATCATCAGGGGGTCACCACCTCTGATTACTTGCGCTACTTCTGAGGGAAACAGGGCCAGCGCCCTCAGCCTGTGGACCTCGTTCTTGAGCTGTCTAAAGATGAAGTGGAGGAGGCCCTTCGTGTAGCGGCGCTCGCTTCGGTACCCCCTCACTGCGTAAAGCCTCGGCGCGTTGCACGCAACTCTGATTGGGTAATAGAGGGACTTACAGAGCGTGAAGGCCCGCGCCCAGAAGTGGAAGTCCTCAGCGAAGTTGAGGTTTGAGAAGCCGCCCGTTAGGCTATAGCACCTCCTGGAGGCTATGTAAACGCCCGAGTGGGCCAGCGAGAACCCGACCCCCTTCTTAATGGCCGTCGACAGGAAGTTGTACAGTTGCTCCCTGTTAGCGTAAGCGTCGGCGTCGTAGAAAAGGAGGTAGTCGCCCCTGCTCATTGAGGCGGCCACGTGCCTGCCGAGGCCCCTCGTGCACTTCATGACCTTTACCCTGGCGCCGAACTCTTTAAGAACCTCTACCGTGTTATCGCTTGACTCGTTATCTGTGGCAACGATCTCATAGTCGGCCCTAAGTTCATTAAGAACTGACGTTAAGCCCTCTAAGGCCTTCCTTATAGTCCTCCCCGCGTTGTATGTCGTCATGATGACTGATATCACTGCTACAGTCCCGCCTACATCGTTGGTTAGGAAACGCCTAGCCGGTATTTATAATGTCTGTTAGCACGGTGAGCTCTAAGCCATGGTAGAATCTTGGCTTGACTCTGGGAATTTAGAGAGGTTTACATTGGATGCTGTCTTTCCATAAGTCACCGCTTAGGCCGCTCACGCAACTTTAACTGAAAACGGACTGGGGGCTTACGCCTTACTGGCAGGAGGCCAAAAACCCTAGAGTAGCCTAACCTCAGGTTCTGGCTACAAGTTAGAGCTTTACACAGACTATAGTGAAAGCTACTTACGGCCTAGTAGGCCATTTTATGCAACTTCGAAACGAGATTTAAAGCTGCTCATGGTCTGGCCTCGGCCGGCCTCAGGGCTGACCGCGGCTGGCGGGCTCAGAGCTCGGTGCGCACGAGGGTCTCCGCCAGGAGATCTTCGTCAAAGCCCTCCTTCTCCTTCAGCACATTGGCGATCTCTATGAAAAGCCTCCGCGCCTTGGGGATCACGTAGGCCACGAGGGAGTCCCTTGCCTCCTTGGGCAGAGCTGGCGAGCCCTTCTCACAGCCCTTGGCCAGCTGCCAAAGTTCCAGGATGAGCTTCAGGGACTTGAGCAGCAGGGGCCTGTAGGCGTTAGAGCACTTACTAAGCTCCTCAAGGCACTGCCGCTCCTTCTCCTTGAGCAGCCCCTCGCAGCCACTTGCCCTCACCCCTCTTGGACCTCTGCGCCTCGTAGAGCTCAGCGGCCACTTCCTCAAGGTCCCTTGAGACTCTCTCCCACCTCCCTCCCGGCCCCCTCATCTTGAAGCCCTTCCTGTCCCTCGTGAGCCTCCAGCCCTCCTGGACCCTCCTCAGCTCCTCCTCACTCTGTACTACCATGAGCCCTCCGCCAGTAAGGCGTCCGAAGGCTATAACGTGCTGGGTTCACGGAGACACCAAAGAGGTGTCTCCCTCAAGTGTCTCAGCCTTGGCCAAGGGACACACCCAGGAGCGCAGGGCGGCAGGCCGCGTCATTATGGGTACAGCCTGCAGCCTAAGGTAACGGCAGGGGCTAGGGCTACGCGCCGAGGAGGGCTGGGACTCGGCCCTTAGGCCTTCCTCGATTTCCTCACTTTTATTTTCCTGTTCAAGGGACGCAGGACATGTTAAGGGGACACTAGTGGTGTCCGCGGGACACGCCAGCGGTGTCCCCAGGGCCAAGGCGCCTGATTGAGCGTGTGTCCGAGAGAAGTGTCCAAGGGACAACGTGCGCGAGCACTTGGCCCTTGTTGAGTCAGTGTCCCCTCATGTGTCTCAGGGACATAAAGTGCTGGCCCCTGTACGCTGGGTGAGGCTGCAAGTTGGGCCATACTATGACGCAGGGCTCAGCTGCGCTCGGCCTGCCCCAGGCGCGGGGACAGTCTCCCGTAAGTGCCAGCCCTAAGCGTTTTTCCACGCAACGTTACGTGGTAAAGGGCAGCAGTGGGAGGAGGCCTCATGGTCGCTTAGGACCACGTCCTGGCCCGGTCTCCAGCCACTGCTTGCCCCTCAGGTCGTAAGGGCCTGACAGTCCTTGTGGTCTGTCCCTCCTGTAAGGCCATGCAGCTACCAGGAGTGCCTGCGGATACTTGACTAGACGCTTAGGTGTCTTGAGACACCGTCATCGGTGTCTGCAGGGCGCTCAGCGGCACTGGCTCAATCGGAGTAGATGTTACAGCGGACACCGACAAGTCCGCTGGACCGCCTAAGCCTGCCCCTCCTGCACAGCGTACTCCTCAACCTCTCCACTAGCCTGAGAGCTCATCAAGGCCCTGCTAGGCCGACAGCACGAGTCAATGTTACAGGAAGTGGGGCCCTGACAGGGCCTGCAGACATTATTGTTTTTATTTAAGTTGGCTTCATCTATGTTAAGGTTAAGCTAAGTTGCCGAGCTCAGCTGAAGCTAAGGAGAGGGCCTTAATGGCGCTTGCTTTGAGAAGGGTTGTAGAGAGGGGCTGGCTGACCGCACTCCTAGGCTACTTAATTAAGAGGGAAGAGGTAGAGGTCAGGCTGAAGTACATAGGTGATGTAAGGCTGCAGAGGGACGAGCTTGGGGCCTTGGCAATGTCTACGTATTATGCCACAAAGTGCTGGCCAAGGCTGCCTGACGAGTTGGCTAGGGCCGCCGGTCGCTTCCCTAAGCCTCAGGAGGCCTTCCTTTGGCTGGTGACAGCCCTCTCTTTGGCTTCCTATGCATGCAAGCTGCAGGCCTCAGGCAACAAGGCCTCAATCGACGTGAGCCCAGAGAGGGTAGGCCTAGAGGTCAATGGCGTCCTCGCCGTCTTTGATGCTCACTGCGTGGATGTCGTTACTATAAATGAGACCTTCGCAGAGGGTGGCTACGAGGTCCCTGAGATGTTCTCTGGCCTCAGGGGCAGGGACGTTATTGACGTTGGGGTCAATGTAGGTGACACTGCTCTCTACTTCATCCTCAACGGGGCAAGGAGGGTGATTGCCGTTGAGCCCCTGCCCAACGTGGCCAGGTGCGCAGAGGAGAACGTGAGGTTGAGCGGCGCCGCTGACAAGGTGAAGGTGTTAAACGCGGCCCTCAGTGATGAGCCGGCGAGCATCCCATGTGACTATGACGTGCGGCTGTCCGGTAGTTTCTCCACGCTTAAGGGCAGTGGCCCCTGCAAGGTACCTGGCGTCACTATCAGCGACCTCCTCAAGATGGTTGATGACCCCTACTTGCTCAAGATGGACTGCGAGGGCTGCGAGGCCCAAGTAATACTTGGGCCTGAGAGGGAGAGGCTTAGAGCTTTCGAGCACATAATATTTGAGACGCACCCTCACATTACCAGCGTCAGTAACGACAAGCTCCTCACCTCACTTAAGGAGCTTGGTTTCGAGTGTAGGCCTCTAAGACACAGTTCAAAGCTAAGCCAAAGTAAATATCACTGTAAGAACATCAGGCCTAAAATAACTTAACAGACGTTTAGGGGAGTGTGATCACAAGCCCCTGAGTCTTGGCTGAAACCCCTGGCCCTATAAGGAAAGTCGAAGGTCAGGCACCTCGCCTGCTATCTGACCAGCCTCACAACTCTTAGGGGTTAGCTGGAAGCTAGGCACAACGTGGTTGCGGCCTTAGCGCGTCTGCTATGGCCAGTCGCTAAATAGTATAAGATGAGTTAAATCGTTGATAACGTTATTTATTTGAATGATTTACATTAGCGGTCATGGCTACCTAGCCACGTCAGCTGCCGGTTGTCTCTAATACGCTGAGGATACCTAAGCTCGTGGACGTCAAGACAAAACGAGGCTTCTATTAGGTCTATGCCACTCTAAGGCCGTCATTGCCTTTATATGGCGTTGTAGACGTTAGTTCCTCTTTGGTCCTAAGCCCTTGCCAGCTCCTTAATTACCTCGTTAAGCCTCTCCTTGAACCTGTCATAACTGAAGCCCTTTGCCACCTCCCTGGCCCTAGCCGAGAGCTCCCTTAGCCTCCCAGGGTCGTTAAGCAGAGACCTAACTATGTGAGCCGCCTCCTCAACGCTCGTGTACCCAAGTCCCTGGTCAATCCTTGAGACTATGTCGGTCCACCCTCCCCCGTCCCTGTAGACCACTGGCACTAGCCCTGCCGCAGCGGCCTCAGCAATAGCTATTCCGAAGTGCTCGGCGAAGGGAGGGTGAAGGTAGATGGAGGCCTGCGACATAAGCTCCAGTATTCTCCTCCTTGGCACGTTCGTCTCAAAGTGGAAGTTCCTCAGTTCCTTGGCCCTCCTCTCCAGCTCCCTGATCACAGGCCCTGAGGCCGGACCTGTTGCGCCTACGAGGTAGAACTCGGCCTCAGGTACAAGCTTAGCCACCTCTGGGATCTCCGTCACCCTCTTGCCCCAGTCCATCCTGCTCACCGTCAGAACTATCCTGCCCCTGTCGCCGCCTATTGACGAGAGCTCCTCTACGTTAACTGAGGGGTGAACTACGTAGACCCTCTTATTACCATATGCCTCCCTTATGTACTTAGCTGTCCAGGTGCTGTTGGTCATAACCGGCTTAGTGTCGTCTGAGAGCGCCCTGGTCATCCAGGCTACTAGCGAGTTGTAGGTCCTCTCATAGAGGCGCAACCTGTACTGGTGCTCCAAATAGAACTTCAGAAGGCCGGCAAGCGGGAAGTGCACGTAAGTGACGTCAACCCACTTAAGGGGCACGCCAAGGAAGGTCTCAATAATTAAGTCGTAGTGGAGCCTGAGCCTTCTAACCAAATGCCTGAGCCTTCTAACCAAATATGACGTCACTAAAAGATTTCTGAGTAGCACAGGCCTGCTGAAGAATCTGCTTATAAGCGGCTCCCCGAGTACTATCGGCCTCGGTATGCCGTTCATGCCGCTGGTTAACACCTCCCAGGCCCTCTCGTTGAAGGAGGCCGTGTAGAGGTCGACTTCGTAGTCAAGGTCTCTCAGGGCCCTGTACATCTCTAGGGACAGCTTCTCAGATCCGCCGACTCCGGTTGAGATAAGGGCCAGCGCTACCCTCACTGCCTCTTCCAGGGCCAAGGTGTCAGGGTCCTTTAAAGATATTAATCTACGAAAAGCTTGAGACGCGGCTGACAAGAAAACAGCACTATTGGTTTCTAATTAGGACAAAGACTATAACGTATAGTAACATATCTCAATACTAAGAAAGTGCATGTAAACTTAATAATGAAGCCTAGGTAAGGGCTAGGGCGGACTTTAACAGCAGCTCACTGGGGGTCAGAAGGAGCGCCCTTGAGGTTAGTGCCCACTTGCTTAGGGAGCTCCCGATCAGCGTCGACAGCTTTACATTTACCTGTTCATTAAAGGTCGGCGGTCTCATGTACTTCACCGATGAAAGACTGACGTTCTACATGGTGCACGGAGAGAGCTGGGGTCCTGAGTTTACATCTGAAGAAGGTAGCGAGGCTTACCTAAAGCGGGCTAAGGCTTTCCTTCAAATCATGATTGCTATAAACTTATAGGCTATAGATTACTTAACAATGACATCAACGTATACTTGTGTGCCGAAAGGTTTTACAAGAGGTGGCTACAACTCTTATTACAGCCAGAGCTTGGAGTTTTGCCCCTGGAGCTGAGGCCGAGCCTGTCAGACGTTAAGCTGACTTTGAGGTGCTACAAAGTTAAAGAGGTGTATGAAAGCCTTACTGACGTAGCCTTTGTAATGGGAAGGTCCTTTTCGGCCCTCTCCTCGCGTCACCTAAAGGGAGAGAGTTTATAAACAAACTCGCAAACGGTATCCACAAAGGCCTGAGAAGGCAAGAACCCTAATAGGGAGCTTACGAGACAATGTTAATGTGCAGACATCATGTTTTTAAATCTTAGGTTATCAATTTATATTGAGCTGAGTTGCTGAGCCCTGACAAAGGCTAAGGAGAAGGCCCTGAAGGCGCTGTCCGTTAGGAAGCTTGTAGAGAGGGGCTGGCTGACAGCCCTCCTAGGCTACTTAGCTAAAAGGGAGGAGCTGAGCGTCAGGCTGAAGTATATAGGTGATGTGAAATTACAAAGAACAATCTTTGGGGCCTTGGCAATAACTACGTATTATGCCACCAAATATGCCTTCAAGTGCTGGCCAAAGCTACCTGAGGACCTTGCTAAGACTGGCCACCTCCTTAAGCTGCAGCAGGAAGCTCCTCCTTTACTAATGACAAGTCTCTCATTAACCTCCTACGCGTGTAAACAGCAAAGCTTAGGTTACAAGGCCTCGGTCAAAGTAGGCCCCGGGAAGGTAAGCTTAGAGGTCAACGGTGTCTCTGTGGTCTTCAACCAAGCCTGCAGCTGCTGCCTCAGCTATGACAATGTCAAAGTCTAGCCTTTTCGCCATTAGTTTTATCGGGCCGCTCCTAAAGGAAGACAAGGACCAAGTTAACTAAGTGCCATAAGTTTTTTTATTTCGCGGTCAAGCCTGGATCGAGAAGGCAGAGGACTTGAAGGTAGCGGTCTACTTCATTCTGTCACACATGCTAAGAGGTAGCGACACCATGGGGGGCTCCGAGATCAGGACCCTCGAGGTCCTGTCGAGGCTCCCTAAGGGCAGCTACGTCCTCCTGGCGCCGAGGAACGTCAAGGAGAGGGCCGTTGAAGCGGCGGTGAGGCTGGGCCTAAGGGAGGAGCTTGTGAACATCCTGAGGGAGGCGTATGAGCTGAGGGACTATAAGTGCGGGAACACGCTATGCTCCATAGGCTACAGGAGATACGTCGAGAGGGTGGCCGAGGGGCTCGGGGCAGACCTAATTTATAGGCCATTCATTGGACCCAGGGCAGACCACTTCATAGGTTATAACATGAGCCCCGTTAGGTGGGTCAGACTCCTTCAGAACTCGCTGCCAGTGGGCTCACTTGTGACAGAGGACGGGAGCGGCCTGAGGCTCTTCCTCAAGGTGGCCAAGCTCAACGGGATAGGGACAACGATCGCCCTGAGTAGTTACGCTAAGCTATGGCTTATAGGCCGCGCCTCCGCAAGCATGAAGACCCTTGCAGTGTCGGCATCGATACCGTACGAGCTCAACAAGGTCGGAATAAGGGACGACGCGATAGTGCTCAACCCAGGCAATGGCGTCGAGGGGTGCCCGTACGTAGGCCTTGAGAAGGTCTATGACGTGGTATTCCACGCGAGGATCGAGAGGCTGAAGGGTGTCTTCGACTTCATAGAGGCCGTTAAGAGGCTCGCCAAGCTCAAGGATGACGTCAGGGCCGTCGTGGTTGGCAGCGCAAGTAAGGAGATGGCAAAGGAGGTCAAGAGTTACGCGGCCGACCTGGGCGTGGCCAGGAACATAGAGTTCAGGTTCAACGCCAGCAGCGATGAGGTCCTCAGGCTCCTAGCCTCCTCAAAGGCCTTCGTCTACCCTACTAGGTTTGACGCCTTCCCCCTCGTTGTCCTTGAGTCGCTCTCCTGCGGGACCCCTGTCGTGGCCTACGACATACCTGCCATCAGGTTCAACTACGCCGGCACGAGGGCGGTCATAAGGGTCAGGCCGCTTGACGTGAAGGGGCTTGTAAATGAGACTTACGAGCTGCTCAGGGGCGGCGACTGGGATAGGCTTGGCAGGGAAGGAGTGGAGTTCTCAAAGGGGTTCACGTGGGATAACGTGGCTAGGGCCGAGTGGAGTTCTTTGGAGAGGATAGCGAACGAAGGGTGACGAGGGCTGAGGAAGAAGACATGCAACTTTTAATGGTTACTAGGCCCTCAGTCACCAGAGGGCGGGTTGACGGACCAGCCTTACATCTCAGTCATAGTGACTGCCTACAACAGGAGGAGGTACCTTCCCTTCGCCCTGAGGAGCCTTGAGGCCCAGACGCTTCCGAGGGACAGGTTTGAGGTAATAGTAGTTAAGAACTTTGAGGACAAGGAGTCTGACAGTATAATATCCAAGAATGGCTGGAAGGAGGTATATAATGATGACCCCTACCATGGCAGGATGGTCCTGGCGGGCCTTGAGGAGTCGAGGGGTGAGGTGATAACCTTCCTTGACGATGACGACATGTATGCAAACAATAGACTCGAGGAGATCTACAAGGCCTTCGCATTATATGATCGCCTTGCATACTTCCACAACTCGCAAGCTATAATTGACGAAAATGGGAACTTGCTTGAGAGGCCCCCGCTCTCTAAGAACCTTGTCGGGGGAACCCCTATAATTGTTGATGTTGACAAGCTGCGCAGGCTCGCCAAAAGATATAACGTGAGTGTTTTTGACTTAGCACTTAAAGTAAGGGCCAATGCATGGTATAACAATAGTTCAGCCGCTGTTAGAAGGGGTGTCCTTGAGGCAGACGTCCACTTGCTTAGGGAGCTTCTGGCGGCCTTTGACGCCTTTGCACTTGCCAGCTCGCTAAGGGCTGGGGGCCTCATATACTTCACTGACGAAAGGCTGACGCTCTACAGGGTGCATGGGGAGAACTGGTCCTTCACGTCTGTAGCTAAAGGAAGTAAAGAAGAGATGCGGCTAAGGCGGGCCAGAACTCTCCTTCAGGAAATTAGAGCTTGTAGGCTAATCGGCTCCAGGCTACTCAATGAAGAGGCTAATATATGTCTATGTAGAGAAGATGGTGATAAGGGAGCACTACTACTTTTGCCGCTGCCGGAGCTTGGCACCTTGCCTCCAGAGCTGAGGATCAACATATCCGATGTTAAGTTGGCTTTAAGATGTTATAAAGTTGGGCACTATAAGAGATTGGCGGATCTAGCCTTTGTTATGGGGCTCCTCTTTCTTAGTCCCATCCTCGCGTCGCCCAGAGGAAGACTCGTCGTAGGCAAATTATTAGAGAATATCCGCAGGCAAAGCTAGGCGTTAACATCTATCATTGTAAAAGTTTAAATAAAGAATTCATCGCCTAAAGCTACTTAGTACAATATCTTATTTTGCTGTGAACATTTAAAAAGGTCGCAATAAACAATGGCATAATTCGGTCAGCTTCAGCAAAGCCAAAGGTCTCTTATTGCTTCTATTGCGACTTACAGACCACCGACTTGTTTTCTGTACTTAGGGTTAACAAGGAATCTTATCTGAACAGGCTTCACGGCTTCTTCATTATTTATTTGTGTTGCAACACGAACCGGCTCTACGACGTGACTTAAAACAACCAGAGCAGAAGGCCTAGCACTTTTATCAAAATTATTACAAGTAAGAGCTTAACCTCATGATCTCTTGTCCTGAAGGAGTAGAAACGGTCTTCGCCCTTCACCTCTTCCTTATCAGCCACCCCTGCATGTACATGGCGTCAAAGCCGCCCAGGGCGAAGCTCCTAATGGCGTCCTGAGGGATCTCAACCAGGGGCTCACCTGCCAAGTTGAACGAAGTGTTCATAATTAAGCCTTCGCCCTTAATTTCCTTGAAGGCCTTTATCAGGTCGTACCAGGTCCTGTTCTGGTTCCTTGTCACGGTCTGCGGCCTCGCCGTCATGTCGACGTGACAAGTTACTGGGACCCTCTTGCAGGCCTCCTCATCCTTGTAGCGGAACATCAGTATCATGAACTCGTGGCTCACCGGGTCCCTGAAGTAGACCTCCTTGTCCTCGTCAAGGAGGGAGGGGGCCAGGGGCCTCCACCACTCCCTCCCCTTGATGTCGTTTACGACCTTCCAGTACTCAGGCCTAGTTGGATCAGCAACTATTGACCTGTTGCCCAGGGCCCTCGGCCCCAGCTCAGCCCTCCCCTGGTACCACGCCACTATTTCACCCTTGGCCACCAGGTCTGCTACCAAGCCAACGTCTTCACCTATATATTCAGCCTTGAACTTGCTCCTCTGGACGACCTTCTTTACCTCATCGTCGGAGTACTCAGGGCCCAGGTAGACGTCAGTGAGCCTGCCGTGCCTCATCCTGCCCCTAGGACGTGCCCGTAAACGTAGGCAGCCGCGCCTATCGGGCCTCCTGCGTCGTTGGCGGCAGGGAAGATGAACATCTCGTTAAATATCCTGGAGTAATGGATCTCCATGTTGGCCTTAGCGTTCAGGGCCACTCCCCCCGCCAGGGCAACCTTGTCCTCACCTGTGTGGTCCCTGGCCCACTTGGCCGTTGCAAGCACGGCCTCCTCTGTCACCCTCTGCACCGCCCATGCAACGTTAGCGGCGTCCTTGCTTAGCTCACCCCTGGGGTTCCAGTTAAGTGACCTGCCACCGATGACGTTTTCTGCTATGTAGCTGTAGATGGAGCCCCACTCGGCCGGGTCCTTAGTCTTAACCTTCTTGCCATTAACCAGGATAGCGTACGGCTCATCGCCCTCGGGGTCTACCTTAACGAACTCCCTGAGCTTGTCATAGTACTTCGACCTCTCCCCGTAGGGGGCGAGGCCCATGGCCTTTCCGGGTCCCTCAAGCCTTCCTAGTCCAAGATGATGCGTTGTCCACTCGTAAAGCAGGCCCAGGGAGCCATATGACGGATACATAGACAGTATCGGCTCGAAGCTCCCGTCCTTTACCTTCCAGATAACAGTAGACTCATACTCTCCCCACCCGTCAACTGTGAGCACGGCTGCTGAGCTGAACCCCGAGAAGTAGTAGGCGGAGGCTGCGTGGGCTAAATGATGGCGAACCGGAATGATCTTTATGTCGCTCGGCGCCTCCTCGCCCAGGCCGAGGATTACGTGCCTTACGAGTGCGCGGGCGAAGGTCAGGTAATCTCCTGAAAGGATGTGCGTTAGAAGAGTAATAGAATTAAATTCGTTTAGTGGTACTTCATAATATCCGCCCCTTAATTTATAAAAACTATGTCGAGCAGAAGAAGACCTTACCTTCCAAGGTATAAGCTTAGGGTCATAATTTACAGCAAAGGCGTCCACGTCTTTAGGTTTTATTCCTAGTCTATTCTTCAAATAGAGAAAGGCCTGCCTAAGCGCGTTAATAGGTGGTTCACCTATAGAATGTTTATGCCTTGTATATCGCTCCTCTTCTGAAGCAAAAACTAACTTTCCATCAACGATAACTGCTACAGCGTGATCGTGCTCAATGGGCCAATTAAACCCTATAACTGTAGTCATACCTATCTACGATCGTGATCCCGACGCTTTACATATAAATACTTTTTTCGCCTAACATAGCTAAGAGCAGCTGACGAAAGCCATTAAGATTATCTATAGACAAGCCAGCCACTATGATTTGAAACGTCCTATAAGGTAGAATATGCCTGCACTAGTTCCAACAAGAGCTAAGATGGATTGAAAAGCCTAGGTTAACATCCTCTTAGCCTGCCAGCCTGCGCATGTTAACTATCCGTGACGCTAGGCCATGATTAGCTCTTAGAGTTAG
>Ga0209224_1000210_pt1 | contig 14679 bp, 23 predicted proteins | sample MonGeyMetagenome_FD_184731 | JGI IMG/M metagenome (GOLD analysis project Ga0209224, IMG submission 184731) | Hypoxic/sulfidic aquatic microbial communities from Monarch Geyser, Yellowstone National Park, USA - MG (SPAdes) v2 (version 3) | ecosystem: Environmental > Aquatic > Thermal springs >...
AGGCCCTCCTATGAGGACCTTAAGGGCTTCACAGAGGAGGACATGGTGAACAGGTGGCTTGGCTTTATAAAGTCAGCGGTAAATGGCTATGAGACGGGTGAGTGAGCGTGAAGGCGCTTGTGGCTGGTGGCGCTGGAGTCCTTGGCTCCAACCTTTCTTGGCTACTGCTTAGGAAGGGCTACCAGGTAACAGTGATGGACATAGTTAGGAGGGAGGAGGCCTGGAGGCTCGCAGACCTTGAAATACTTGGCGACGTGAACTACGTCTGGAAGAACGTCGCTGACGTTACGGCTGACGACGTTAAGGACTACGACCTTGTAATTGACTGCGCCATAGGCTACGCAGACAGGCCCATGGGAATATCAAGCCCTACCTCCGTTATGCTTGGTAACCTCCTCCCTCCCCTTAGGCTCCTGGAGGCGCTTAGGCAGGCAGGCTTCAAGGGGTACGCTATATACCCCTCCTCGTTTAACGCGCTGTACGGCCATAGGACTGGGGCGGTGTTCTCTGAGTTCACGCCTCCCCTGCCGAACAACGTATACGGGTGGACCAAGGGCGCAGCGGAGCTCCTCTATCACTCCTACAGGAGGCAGTACGGCCTCAGGACGCTGGTTACAAGGGTAGGGTCTGCGTTTGGGCCTAGGGGGCGCTCTGACGAGCTACCTCACAGGCTCATAATCTATGGCCTCCTTGGTAAGAGGTTCACGCTCAGGTCGCCCTATGCTAAGAGGGTCTGGACGTACGCTGAGGACGCCATTGGCTTCTATGACAGGCTCCTTGAGAGGCTTGACGACGTATACGAGTCTGGCGTCTTCACCCTACACCTAGTAGGCAACAAGGGCGATGAGGTAACCACAAATGTAGAGCTGGCCAAGAGGGTAAAGAAGTACGTGCCAAGCCTTGACTGGGTCGAGGGGGAGTACGAGCCTGGCGAGAGGGACGTGGACTTCACCTACGACTCAACACTGACCAGGACGCTGCTGAAGTGGTCACCGCAGTTCAGCCTTGACGAGGGGATAGAGAAGACTGTGGCCTGGTTTAAGGCAAACCTTTGGAGGTACTCGGCCTAGCTTCTAGCTAATCAGCCTTAAACAGCATAGTAATAAAAGCTCCCCTTAAGTATATTAAGGCTGGTGGGAAGTTGAGCGCGACCTCGGCTTGCCAGCCTACCCAGTCACTAGAGCCAGTAACTACGTGGTGGTCACCCCAGGCCAACTGGCACCCTGGCTCCTATGAAGGGCAACCAAACGCAGAGATAGTTATACCACTTCCTGCGTGGCCCTATCCGCCATTGAACTTCTCCATACAAACTCCACCCTTCCAAGTAACCCTAGAGAACGAGACTATACAGCCAATTGTGGGGGGCTGGTTTAACTGCAACGCAGGGATATATCCTGCGGGTCACGTGTACTTTGAGATTCACGGAGTTGATAGTAATGGTAATGACCAACTGATAGACAGAATACCAGTGTCAAGCCTTAGTATGCCACCAAACTGCCTACAGGAATATGATGTATCGAACTACAAGTACTTCTACTTTAAGATAAACGTAGTAAACGCATCGCATACTGGTACCTCATTAAACTACTGCGCTGCCATAATAGTGCCAGTTGGGTTCATAGCCCGCGGTACATTACCTCCGCCAAGCCAGACTGCGAACATACAGGTCTACGTCTATGACTCGTCCAGCATGGCACCAATACCTAACGCTACGGTAACCATTACTGATCCCTATGGTTACGTCAATATGCAGGGAACTACAGGCAGTAATGGAATAGCCTACTTTAACAACGTCCCCTTCAGCACAGCTGATACCTACTACTTTAGCGTGACTGCAAGCCACTACAAGAGCGGTGGCGCCACCTACACTGGGCAAGAAATAGAGAACAACAACTTCTACATAAGGATAGGGCTCACGCCTGAGAAGCCCACTGCCCTAAGCGTAGTTGAGAGCTTTGCAAAGGACGCTGCGATAGCCCTGATAGCAGTAGCTGCAACTGCAGCTGGGCTCGCCATATATAAGGTCGTGAAGGAGCATAAGAAGTGAGGGGGCAGCAGTGTCGACCCCCCTCTACGCTACTATTGCCCTTGGGTCCCTGTACACCGTAGCCAAGGACCTCGTGACCTTCATGAACGACATAGAGAGGTACTGGCCCTACATAGTGATAGCTCTGATATTTATAGTGGCCATTATACTAATTATAATAATAATGATATAAGGAGCGATTCCTTTTTAGCCAGCGCTAGCATAAGAACAGATAGGTGACGCTCGCTGAGCAACCCAGTATCAGAGCTCATAAACTACAGCAGGATAAGGGGAAGGCCCTTTGTGACAGTTAGCCCAAGGGGCATGAGCAACGGGCTGAGCAACACTCCTAACGACGGCGCTGACTTCGGGCCTGACACTCTGTACGGGGCCACTGCCCCTGGCCAGTACGGCCCTCCCTACTCCCACACCAGCGGGATACAGGAGGCCTACAACTACCTTGGAAGGATGGGCGGTGGCGTCGTCTTCCTGAAGTCTGGCACGTACTACATAAAGGACATACTGTACCTCCAGTACAGCGACACGAAGATTGTTGGGGAGGACATGGCAACAACTGTGCTTCACCTGGCGTACCCATTTAAAGCCCTTGGGTCGGGCGGGTTCCAGAACGCTAACCCAATAGTGACCACTGACCCAACTGGCTCTGCACAGCCAGAGTACACTGGTCTGGAGAACCTAACTCTTGACGCCTCTGAGGCTGGCAATGCGAAGGCAAGCATATCGGTGATATTTTGCTTCTGGGGAAGCCACCTAACCTTCAGGAACATAAGGCTTGTTGGGCTTAACGGGTCTTCCACCACGCCTAACGGGCTTAACTGCAACGCTAACTACCTTACCATAGAGAACCTGAAGGCCTACCAGAGCGACTATGTTACTCCTGGTAGTGGTCCTGCCGTCCTTGTGATAGCGGGCGGCAGCTACGTCACAGTGAGAGACGTCTACATGGACGGATACTGGGAGATGGACGGCTCACCTACGCCGAACTCTGTGTATGAGAACATAACAGTTAACGGTAACAACCTGCTGTTTGACGGCAGTGGCTCAGGCGACTGGGGCTATACCGTATTTAAAAACATACGTGTCCTTGACAGGAACTGGTATGCGCTAAACGGGTACCTGCAGGCTCGCAAGGGCGCATACTGTGTTGACTGCTACTTCGAGGGAGTTGTGACAGCGGCATTTCTACATACGTATAACTCTAAGTTCGTTGGCGGCGTGCTACAGCTCTTTGACTTTAGGAATAACTACGCTTACTATGATGGGCAACTACTATACAATTTAGCTCGTGGCACACCAGTATATATAGGGGCCTACGAGGAGGATGGGTACTATGTGGCGCACGTTATAGGGAACGTGTTTGTTAACATAAACGCTAACAACGTGCAGTGGGGCACAGCGTTTACATTTGGAGGCTTTAACGCGTCAAACCCGTCACAGAACATACTTGAGATAAGGGACAACATATTCGCAACTTCATTTGCTGGCCTGTTTGGGGAGGGAACGCAGTCAACGTCGCTTATACTTATAATAGAGAACAACAAGGGGCCTTTCCTGACAACTATGGGCAACTCTTATGGGCTGCCGCCGCCGATAACCACTGTTACTGGGAGCATAATAAGGGGCAACAACTTCCTAATACCGAGCTACCCATTCTCAGGAGGCAGTAACGTGTACTTACAGGCAAACCCACCAGTCCCTGGCGTAGTGTACCAGAACGTGAACCCGTTTGAGATAGAGCTCCACATACCAGTGTTCTCTATAACGTCTGGCCTCTCTGGCACGGTAACAGTGTACAAGGGGCCGACGTCGCCGCCAGCGCAGGTAGGCACAATGCTTGTAAGTGGCGAGACTAGCTCAAGTAACCCGCAGATAGTGACGCTGAGGGTACCACCGTGGTGGTACTACAAGATAAACGTCTCAGGTGCTACAGTAGGGCAGGCCACAGTGTTTGGCCTGCAGTAACTAGGGCTTTTCTATTATAACTGCGCTTGCGCTCAGTATGAAAGGCGCGTCAATGCTGTACTCCTCCTTTTTCCTTATCCGTGGAGGTAGCATCCTGTCGAACTGCCCCCTCCTCTCTAGCTCAAGGTTGTACTCAGAGGTAATTGCGAAGGGGAACCTTCTCCTTTTCTCGTTATTTATGAGGGACGGATTGAATGTCAGGAACTCCCTGTTCACCCTCTCCACGTACTCTGGCAGCGCCCTCTTCAGCGCCTCAAGGTTATCCCTGTAGAGCACTGACACCTCTGAGGCCATGAACTTGCCCCTCTCGAGCTTCGCTATCACAACGAAGTCCATGACTGATAGGTAGCTGTCAGACTCCCCAAGTATTTCAATGAAGTACCTCATGCCCTCTATGTCGTCCTTTGAGAATATAGGAGTCCTTGAGAGCGGGTGGGTGTGAACAACAGCGTACAGGTTACTACGATACCTCCCCTCAACCCTGATCAGGTTATAGAAGCCCTCGTAGGCGTAGTTGACGTGGTAGGAGCCCTCCCTCATGTAGTAGAGGCCTACAACCTCATGGTCCTCGCTGTAGGCCTCTATGACTGGCATAAGCGCCTGAATTCCGTAGGGCCCCTTTAGCTTAACGTAGTAGTGCATGGCACACCAGGTAAGTATCGGAAGTGAGGCCTAAAGTCCTTCACCAATTAGGCTAATTATCCCTAAGCCTCATAGTAATAGATAAAAGTCTTCTCTATAATATAGGCACTGGTGGTGGCACTGAGCGCGGGCTTAAGCCCTCAAGATAACTGTAGCGTGTCAGTTACCCTTAGCCCAAGCAACGTAAGCCCCCACAGCCCTGTCACAGCTACAATAGCTGTGTCCTGCCAGAACTCTAAGCCAGCAGGAACCATAGTGCTTAACATGGCTCTCCACGGGTCTGGCGTTCCTGGAATAAGCCTGTGCGTGAAGGACGTGCGCTCAGAGAACAACACGTCATCTGTGTCATGTACTTTCCGTGCTCCATTAGGGGTAGGCCAGTACGACATCATTGCAAGGTACATTGACGCCAGAGGCTACACTATCACTGGCTCCTCTGTGCTAACTATAGCTTAATGAAGCGTGTTACCACTAGGCCATCTATAGTAAGCGTAATAGAGCTGGGGGCCGCATACTATAATGCCATGAGTAGGTGCTAGAACTCAGTCTTCTGGCTAATTAGCTTTAAGCCGTATAGTAATAAAAGCCCCCAATGTATACCTTAACTGTGGTGAGGCTATGAGCTGGCCTGGCGGCGAGTACCTTGGCATAACTGTGTACGTCTATGACGCATCTAACATGACGCCAATTCCTTACGCGACCGTCACAATAAGCGACGCTGAGGGGTACGTAAAAGGTATTCAGGGAACTACGGGCCCTAATGGATATGTCACATTTAATAACGTACCTTATGTCCCTGGGGATACCTACTACATAACTGCCAGCGCAAACGGGTACAAGAGCAACACCGTGTCCTACGTTTCGTTCCAGCTTGAGGAGCTTAGCCACGTCTCAATAGGCCTAACCCCCACAAAGTGGACTCCTGGGCCGAGCCCTACTCCTCCCTCTGGAGGGAACTACCTTACAGTAACCGTGTACGTCTATGACGTTTCAAACAACTCCCCTATCGTTGGCGCGACCGTAACGATAACTGACAGCCAGGGATACGTTAGCGGCCTCCAGGGCACAACTGGCCCTGACGGGTACGTTGCCTTCAGCAACGTGCCGTACTATCCCAACGACACCTACTACATAACGGCCAAGCAGATTAACTACAACAGCAACACGGTGAGCTATACAGGACAGCAGCTTGCCAGCCTTAAGCAGGTTAACATAGGGCTCACCTCCATCTTCACAACACAGCAACAGCAGACCACACAGCCAACGCAGCCAAGCGCTCTGTCCTTGCTTGGCAAGGGGACTACCATAGCTCTCATAGGTGCTGCCGTAGCAGTAGCAGGGGTAGCGGCCTACGCTATAGCCAGCAGGCGCAAGAAGTAAGTGACCTATATCTGGTCTTTTTTACGCTAATCAGCCTTATCTCTTATAGCAATAAAAGCTCCCAAGGCCATATAAACGCTGGTGGAGGTGTTGAGCCAAGTCCAGGTACCACCATATGGAGGCTGTAGCATGTTCCTCACGCTAGTCCCAAATACCGTCAGCCCTAACAGCACTGTGACGGCTGAGGCCATAATATCCTGCGAGAGCTTTAAGCCCTCTGGAACCGTCACTTTCTCGATAGCCCCATACGGCGCAACAAGGCCAACTCCTATCCCTATGGAGGCCATCATAGCCCCTCCATCGCCTTCCCCTAGCCCTATATACTACCAGAACGTGCTCTGCAAGACCAACGTCGCTGGGGCTGGCTACACGGCAACGGCCTCATGCACGTTCAGGGCGCCCTCGGAGCCAGGCATCTATGTAGTCACCGCCACTTACATGGGGGTTGGCGGCACGCTCACGAGCTCTGCTAACCTCACTGTGACCTGGCCGTCCCCACCTACCACACAGCCTCCTACTAGCACAACTACTACGCAGCCAACTACGCCAGCTACAAAGTTATCGCTTGGCACATTAGCGCTTCCCATTGCCTTAGCTGGCGTCCTTGGCGTGATAGTTGCGGCCGCAACTTACTCAGCTAAGAAGGGGGCGGTGAGATGACAAGGTATAGGCCTAAGTGGTACTATGGCAACGTAGTTGCGTCTCCAGCGGCTGGCACAGCCCTGGTCAGCTTTACCGTGCCTAAGGGCTACGTCGGCTACATATTTGGGTTCAGCCTGTCCTTAAGCGACAGCTCTGGGAACCAGTTCTACATAAACTGGACGTCAAACGGAGTGGGCAGGTCGTTCTACATAGTTGTCCCTGGTCCTGGCACAGTCTTCTATGAGACAGACAGCCCAATAAACGAGGGGCTGCCAGCAGACCCTGGCACAACTATAACGATAACTAACGTGAACGCTGGCTCTGGTAACTACTTCGCTGGGCTTAAGCTGTCGACTGCGCTTGGGTGATAGCATGGGCGGGTTCTCGACAGTTACTCCTCCTGGGGCAATAAACACTAACGTCGCCGTAATAGCGTCCATCTCAAGCGAGGTTGAGAACAACGTAGCCAACATAAACGCCGTAGTCTCCACAAACGTGAACTACCCGCTGTCAAGCATGGCGTCAACGCTCAGCTCAATTAACTCCTACTCTGAAAGCATCAACTCCGTCGTGAGCTCTTACGTCAACTACCCGATGAACCAGCTTAGGTGGGGCTACCCAGTTGAGCCGATATGGACCTACAGCGCCATAGCGACTGGCCCTCTGGCAGCTGGCGCAGTGCTCCTCGCACAGCCAGTGAGCTCTGGCTACAACGGCTACATATGGGGCTACTTCCTGTCAGAGAACGACCCGAATGGCAACACGTTCATGATAAAGTGGGTGAGCGGGACTAACACCTACCAGCAGATGGTCGTGATGAACGGGCCTGGCACCATTAACTTCATAAGCGTGAAGGCAATAAACGACGGGTTACCAGCGTCACCTAACACAACTATGGTGATACAAATACTTAACGCCGCCAGCACCAACACTCTGTATATGGCGGGGATACTGTGGGGACAGGTGCCGTGAGGTGATGTGACGTGAGCATGGGGTTCTCAAGCGTGACGCCATCAAGCACTAGCATAGCGCAGGTGGTCTGGAGCTACACGCCTAGAACCATCACTGGGCAAAGCCTAGTTGATGCCATACAGTTCAATGACCCAAACCTCCTCACGACGTTTAACGACCTGTCATACATACCAGTTCCTTACTATAACAACCAGGTCTCCCTGACCCAGGTAGCGTCCTTCGTTAGCAACCTGGTACAGAACTACAGAGCGGCTGGCTTAATTGCCAGCTTCATAAACAGTAACCCCTATAACGTGTGGCATATGGACTTCGTGGAGAACCTGATACAGAACCCGTACCTTGGGTTCACTAACGCCTCGTTGATACTTAACAACGTCTCAACGTCGGTGCTGGCTAACATAGCGACAAGCACAAGCGTGCCAGTGACGTCCCTGCTCTCGTTCATAAGCAACGCTGCGCTGTCTGCTAACGCGGCTCAGGGACTGCTTTACGGCCTGGCAGAGAACTACTACTATAACAAGTGGCTACAGACGGTCACATATAACGCGCCGTCAATTACATTCTCAACTAACGCCACGCTTAGCACAAACGTGCTGATCGCCAAGGAGATAACTGTGGCGTCTGGGGTAACAGTAACCTGTGGGACGCACACATGCTTCTTCATTGCCCAGGTCTTCAACAACCAGGGCACTATAGTGAACCCGTATGGTGCGCCTGGGCCTAGTAGCACCCCCTGGGGAGCAGGTGGTGGGGGCGCTGGCGGTGGGGGCATAGTAGTTATAGCGTACACGGCGGCCATGGGCATAATTAACGTGAACGGCGCCAACGGAATAGCCGCTACTACCTCTCCTGGCTGTTGCTGCAACAACTGTGTTGGCGCTGGAGGAGCAGGTGGTGGCGCTGGCGGCGTCTTCGCCCTGCTTAGCGGCATGTCTGTGCCGCTCGGGGGCAACGGCGTCACGTTTAACGTTATCCCTACTCCACGTGGGGGGCCAAACGGCGGCGCTGGGAGCAACACCAACACGTGCTGTGGAGCAGGTGGTTACGGCGGCTCTGCCACAGTTCAATCGTTCTCCAACGGCAACGACCTCATAACGTACGCCATACAGGGGATATCTGACTGGTGGCTACAGAACGAAGTTGGAAAGACTCCCTCCTCAGTCACGCCACTACTCTTTATCTATGGCTCTAGTGGTGGAGGAGGAGCTGGGGCGGGCTGTACGGGCTGCTATGGCGGCGGAGGAGGTGGAGGAGGCGGAGGTGAGGTCATCATATACGGCTATAACGTCATAGCTGGCACCGTCTTCGCCAACGGCGGCAATGGCGGAGAGGGCTCGCCTGGCCTCATGCAGGGCGGCGGTGGCGGAGGAGGAGGCGGAGGCCTGCTACTGGTCTTCTACGGCCCTGGAGGCCTTAACGGGTCAATAGACTTTGAGGCAGTTGGTGGCTCTGGAGGACTATACAGCACCAACAGCTACGCCTCAGCTGGGCAGTCTGGCACCTACTACATAGGCTCAGTGACCGTGAACGGGTGATAGCATGGTTAAGCCCGCAGTTTACGTCTACGACCCTGAGACGAACGAGTGGGTCACCCCAGAGGAGTACATGAGGAGGCAGAGGGAGAGGGAGGCGACAAGAAGAAAGGTACGGGACATAGTTTCATCGCTGTTACAAGGAGCCGTCATTCAGTTCGCGCTAACTGGTCACGTGTGCGGAACCAACGTTACTCTGTCTGGCACTGGGACAATTGTAGCCCTCGGCACCGACGTGATTACACTAATTGAGACCTTTGGAAGGCCTGGCGCTGTAGGAGGGCCAGCGCCTGTGACTGGCCCTGGCAGAGGTGGTCCTGGTGGCAGAGGAAGGCCGTGACCCTGAAGGTGACCCTGACTCCCGCAGCTACGACAAGCTGGTCGAGCTGAGCGAGCAGGTCAACGCGCTTAGGGGGCAGGTTGTGAGCCTGGCTGAGCGCGTGGCCAGGCTTGAGGAGGAGAACAAATGGCTCAGGCAGGAGCTTGCGGAGATTAAGAGCGCAGTCAACGAGGTCCGCAGGAACAGCGTGGCGATACTCGCTAGCATCCTGACCGTCTTTGTGGCCGTGGTCATTGGCCTCATAGTCCACTAACCTTTTTCCTTTCCTTTTTCCCTCTACTTTATTAGAGGGAGCGGTATGGCCAAGGTCAAGGTGTTCATAGCTGTGCCCATCGGTGACACCTGCGGCCTCTCCCCCACCTGGTCTCTCAAGCTGACCGAGCTCCTGAAGTACGTCCCTGGCGAGTATGAAGTACAGGTCATGAAGGGCTTCCCAATTGATGTTGTCAGGAATGCTGCCGTGAAGATGGCCAGGGAGAGGGGCGCAACCCACATATTCTTCCTCGACAGCGACGTGGTTCCAGACAGGAACGACACAATCCTTCAGCTGTACAGGTGGAGGCTGCCCGTGGTCTGCGGGATATACAGGCTGAAGCGCATAGACTCTGCTCAGGTCTTCCCGTTCTCAGTCTACAAGTGGAGCCCTGAGAGGAACGCCTTCCGCTACCTGACGCCAGCCGACATACCGCCTGGCAGCAGGCTAATACCAATTGAGGGGGGAGGGCTTGGCCTGTGCCTGATAGACATGAGGGTCTTCAACGTGATTGACGAGCCCTACTTCAAGTGGGAGCTCTATCCCTGGAACCCTCCTCCTGGAGGCCTTAGCGAGGACCTGTACTTCTTCAAGAAGGTGATAGACCACGGAATACAGCCATACGCTGATTTACAAGTGACGGCAAGCCACTACCTTGCGCCTCCAGTTGCGCTTAAAATTGACGGGACGCTGTATAACACACCGTAGGTGTGAGAGCGTGAGCCAGGCGATACTCTGCGTGCAGTGCCTGCAGAGGCAGACGGGCCAGCCGTATTATAGCAACGTAGTTGCGACGCCAGCAACGTTTGGCGTAATGCTACAGACGGGCCAGCCCCCGACTGCTATATTGGCCCTTAACATTGGCGAGACCACTGACGAGATCAAGAGGCGCACCATAAGGGAGCTTGACAAGATACTTGAGAGGCTTGAGCCCAAGCTGTCCAAGATAAGCGACGAAGAGATCGTGAGGCTGATAAGGGAGGATAGGGACACGGATCACGGCAGGGACCCTTAGGGAGGGGCTAGGGACTTACAAGTATGAGCTAAGCGAGCACAATCTCCTTGAAAAATTGGGGGGACTTTTCCCCTGCGCTAGCTAGGCCTCAGAGTTCGCGAAGCTACTAAGAGAGGTAGCTAATGAGGCGATTTGTGGGCTGTAAGGCTTATATACGCACACACGCACACACATACGCACTGGGTGAGAGGGGTGAGTGGGCGTGAGCGAGACTGACTGTGAGAGTACGTCGTGTGTGAGCTTTACCATAAGCGTCAGGGAAGCCTCCTATAGCCTTAGGGGCATCCCTGGCGCCACTGTCGTAGTGAGCGACAGCAGGGGACAGGTAAGGGCTAGGGCGACCACTGACTCCAGTGGATATGCTGACCTTCACGTTCCATACGATCCTGACGTCTTCTACTACATAACCGTCAGTGCCGACGGGTACATGCCCTATACTATTACGTATGAGCCGCGTGAGCTGCGTGGTGTATGGTTTATTGGTCTTCAACTTTACCCATACAATGGCTACAGCCCTAGCCTCCTGACGTTTAACATCTACGTTTACGACGCCTCCAGCGGGGCACAGCTGCCAGACGCAAGGGTCTTCATATCAGACACTGAAGACCGCATAAAGGGGGGCATCCGCGGCGTAACTGATAAGGACGGACGCCTTGTGCTTAGGGAGGCGGTTCCGTACTATAATGACGATACGTACATCATATCGGTATTCGGCCCTGGCTATGAGCCTTATAGCGTTAACTACGCTGGGCAGCAGCTTGCTGGGCTCAAGGAGGTTGACGTTAAAGTTGGCCTTAACCCAATCAAGTATGGAGTTGTTACCATCTCCTATGAGGTTTTGCCGCACTATGAAGTGAGGAGTGGGTGAGCGGAAATGAGTGAAAGGGAGGCTCAGGGGCCGTACCAGTACCCTGTGCCTGGGCCCTCCCAGGCCTACAGCCCGTACCCTCCCTGGTACCCTCCAGACGTCTACTACAGCAGGGTATGGGGCATCGTCAGCTGTATGCTCACCAAGCTGAACAACGCGCTTACGCTGGCCCAGCCAGGGGCCTGGGAGAAGACCCGCACTACCCTAGTCGCGCTCGGCGCAACGGAGGGGATAGCGACCGTGCAGATAGAGTACGTCCCGCCAGAGAAGTTTGAGAGGCTTGTCCAGGAGCACCGCGACCTGTACGAGCAGTGCGCCTGCGAGCTCTTCCCAGAGGACAGGGCCCTCTGTAAGAAGGAGGGGTGAGCGGGCGTGAGCTGGGTTCTGGAGCCTAAAATTGAAAAGTGCGTTGTTCCCCAGTGCGCCGATAAGGCCAGGGACAACTTCTGCCTAAGTATCTACCTACCGTACGACGGCAGGCAGGCTGAGGCGTTCGTGTACGTGCCAGGCGAGCGCTGTGACCACCCTAGGGTGTGTGACACCATAGTCTTTGACCATAAGGACGGCAGGATAGTAGGGGAGACGTGCTCGTTTGTGCTCCAGCCCTCCAAGACGTACGTCCTGGAGTACCTGAGGAGCGGTGAGCGGCCGCTCATAAAGTTGGTGAAGTTCTGGGTGACCGACCCAGACCACGCTGAGGTGCTTGAAGAGTACGCCTGCCAGGACAGCAGTTGCACTGTTGCCTACTATGAGGCCAAGCGCAGGATGTGTGAGGGAAAGGGGTGAGCTGGTATGAGTGGCGCCCCTTACCCATGCTGGAGTATCTACGTGCAGTACCTGCCAGACCAGTACAGCTGGTTCCCGCGGGAGCTAGAGGACTACATTAAAAACCCATACCGCGTTGACCCAAGCCTTAAAATTGAGAAGGCACGGGGCCTCTGCGCACCCAGCGATGAAAAGAACAACTTCTGCCTGTTCACCGAGGTAGGCATGGACATGTTTGAGCAGCTTGACGTGTACGTTGTTGAGGATTGGAAATGCAACAAGCTGTCTGGCGTTAACACTGTGAAAACCCTCTCGCTCCCTATCTACCTAATGTTCCCTGGCATCCCATACCCGCTTGTCACGAACTTTATGGCATACGTGGGCTACTCGCGCCTTTACGTACTTAAGCCAGGTAAGACGTACGTCATATCATATGTTAGGCGCGGCGATAACCCATTAGCAAAGGTCAAGAAGTTCGAGGTGACCGACCCTGACCATGTAGAGGCACTAAGGGAGTGGAGCTGTGACAAGCCCGAGTGCCTTAAGGACGTCCCTGACGTAGTGGAGGATATGTGCAAGGAGGGCATGGTGAGAATACTTGTACCAGAACCGAAATGGAGGTGATAAGGCGTGAGCCCTAGGGTGAAGCTCAAGGCGGACTGCGCCTCTGACGCTGGCGGGAACGTTATCACCATCCATAAGGACTGCAGGCTGTGCTGCGTGTCCCTTGCCTTCAATATGCCAGCTGGCTGGTACGCCATGCTGGTGGACTGGGAGGCGTGAGAGGTGAGCTGACGTGCTGACGCTGTCCATTATCCATAACCCCGCCTTCATCGTGGCGGTCGCCTTCTGGGCCGCTACCCTGGTGATAGCAGCGGTCTTCGTTAAGACCGCGCCAGTGTGCGACCCCTCAGATATCATAGACTTTAAGGGCTTTAGCTACAGTATGGTCAAGCTGGCAACAGCGACATTTGCTGTTGTTGTGCTAAGTATTATCCTTAATATCAGCCCGTTGTTGCAGGTGGCGCTCGTCTTCCTGGGGGTCATCTTCGTCGACGGGCTGTACACCATCATAGACCCCTTCAGGACATGGAAGAACTGGTATATATGTTATAAAGAGGTGAGCGGGAGTGGCGAGGGCAGTGGTGAGGCTAACGGTTGAGCTCCCTCAGGACCTGTATGACTGCCTTGAGGAGGAGGCCAGGCGCAGTCAGACAAGCAAGGCAGAGGTCATAAGGAAGCGGCTGAGCGAGGCGTGTGAGGGAGGTGAAAAGAAGTGAGCGGGGAGGGGACTGAGCGACTCGGCGACCTCGTCATTAAGTACCTGAGGGACAACATAGTCGACCTCTGCGATCTCATTAAGAGAGTCATAGGCGATATTGAGCAGGCCATAGTTACTGCAAACGGTGACGTACTCTCTAAGGTTACAGCCGCAAAGATACTAGGGGGGATAGAGGAGGGCCTAAGGATGCTTGAAGACGCGGCGCTCTGCGATGAGTACCGCGACGTTGCAACTAATGCAATGCTTGACGCAGTAGGGGTCCTCCTAAGGGTGCTCTATGACCTTAAAGCTGGCAGGCCCCTTGAGGAGAAGGAGAGGGAGCTGTGGGATTTCCAGCTCATGCTAAGACTCAGGGCCCTTGGAAGGCTTCCCTTGTGTTGTGGAAAGAAAGGAGAGGGCAGTGGGCAGGTGTGAGCTTGCCTATCGCTTCATGCACGAACCTGACAATGTCAAGGTAGCTTTTAAGGCCTCCCAGCCCCTAGTGCTAGGGATCGTCATGGAGGCCATAATTGACGCCCTTAAGGGAGCCCTTGTCGATATGGACAAGGACAAGTGGAGGAAGGCCATGAAGTGGCTTGAGAGAACTGAGGAACTCTACTACGACGGGAGGACGGTAGTGGACAACTACGACGCGTTCTTCATGGCCCTGGGCGTAGTCCTCCTATACGCCATACCAGTGGAGCCTTATAATGTGGAGAGGTTGGCCTCTGCGCTTGGAGTGGACCTTAAGGGCCTGGGCGCGAGCCTTGACCACTTCGCGTGGTTCCCTTACTAGCCATGGGCTGTGGCAGGCGTAGGTGGCCTAGGGCGCCTCCCAGGTTGTTGAGTATTCAAAAACATATTTAAGCGTTGAGCGTCTTTACCTTACTTGATTGACATGTCGCTCAGCGGCACCCTTAGTGCAAGGGTACTTGGAGTCTCAACTTTCGGCCTCCCGCTCCCAGCTCCAAATAGGTGGACTGCCGAAGTTAAGTCAGCC
>Ga0209224_1000212_pt1 | contig 14637 bp, 10 predicted proteins | sample MonGeyMetagenome_FD_184731 | JGI IMG/M metagenome (GOLD analysis project Ga0209224, IMG submission 184731) | Hypoxic/sulfidic aquatic microbial communities from Monarch Geyser, Yellowstone National Park, USA - MG (SPAdes) v2 (version 3) | ecosystem: Environmental > Aquatic > Thermal springs >...
GCTGGGTTATTCCTACTGTTGGCGAGGCCGTTTAGGATACATGATCACGTGAACTTACTCGGCGAGGATGGCATTGTGAACGATGTGGCGATATTGTTCACTGAGGTTATTAAAGGTGATGGTAGTAAGGTTTTGATACCAAACAATTCAATAATTGGTAATAAGATCTACATATTGCCTAAGCAGCAACCACAGCAGCAACAACAAAAATGACGTAAAATGTAGTACAATAATTCTTCCCTTAAAATTAGGTAAAAACTATGTTTTTAAGGTCTTAAGCGCTCCAATCTTGTGTCGTTACAGAGTCATGTACAGATAGGTATTGTTGGGAAGCCTAATGTGGGTAAGTCCACATTCTTTGCTGCGGCAACAATGATCGATGTTAAGATAGCCCCCTACCCCTTCACAACCATAGAGCCTAATGTCGGTATTGGTTATGTCAGGATTCCCTGCGTATGTAGGGATCTCGGTGTTAAGGATAATCCCAGGAACTCCATCTGTATAGAGGGTAATAGGTTCATACCTGTGGAGTTGATTGATGTGGCTGGTTTAGTACCTGGTGCGTGGCAGGGTAGGGGTTTGGGCAACCAATTCCTTGACCACCTAAGGAGGGCTCCCGTGCTCATCCACGTTGTTGATATGGCCGGTGCGACGGATGAGGAGGGTAGGTTAATCAAGCCTGGTTCCCACGATCCATTAACCGATATAGAGTTTCTTACTAATGAGGTTGTCATGTGGATGGTCCAGATGTTGACTAAGGATTGGGATAAGCTCGTTAGGCTTGTTGACTACGCAAAGAAGCCTCTCCTCGACACACTGTACGATAGGTTTAGTGGACTCGGTATAACGCAGGCGCAGATAAACGATGCCCTGGTCAAGCTGGACCTCGACAAGAAGCCCCTCGGTAAGTGGGGCGGTGATGACATCAAGGGATTCGTATCAATGCTTAGGGAGTTAAGTAAGCCCATGGTGATTGCTGCTAATAAGATGGATATACCTGAGGCTGAGGATAATTATAAGAGGGTTGTTAAGGAGGTCGGTAATAGGTACAAAATAATCCCAACGAGTGCTGATTACGAACTAGCCCTAAGGAGGGCGTCAAAGACCAACCTGGTTAAGTACATACCTGGAGATGACGATTTCGAAATAATCTCTAGCAACTTATCGAAGGCCCAGAAGGACGCACTCGAGAAGATTAAGGATTTCATGCATAGGTGGGGTGGTACTGGTATCATGAAGGCATTAAATACGGCGGTATTCGACGTGTTAGGCATGATCGCCGTCTACCCAGTGGCTGATGAGAGGAGGTTTACTGATACGGAAGGCAACGTGCTACCCGACGTATTACTGCTCCCGAAGGACGCAACCGTGCTCGACCTAGCTAGAGCAATACATAGCGAGATTGCTGAGAAGGCTGTTACGGGTGTTGATGCCATTAGTGGTAGGAGGCTTGGTGTTAATTCTAGGCTTTGGCATAGGGCTGTTGTTAGGATATACGTGTCCAGGTAATGGTTTCACATGCGGCTGAGCCTTGGTATGCCGAGGATATCCATGGCATTGCCAAGCACAGTCTTGACGGCACTAACAATGTTCAACCTAAACTCCCTAATACCAGGTTCTGAATTAAGTACGGGGTACTTCTCATAATAACTATTGAATAGTAGCGACAATTTATTGATATAGTCAATCACGTACTCAAGCCTCAGGTCCTGGGCTGACTTGGCGATTACCTCAGGGTACTCACCAAGCATCAGTATTAGCTCCTTCTCCTCATTCGCTATGTTACTCGGTATCTGATTTAGTGCTGGAACACTTCCCGCCTTTTCAAGTATGCTGTTAGCCCTCACGTATGTGTACTGTATGAAGGGACCACTATTCTGCTTTAGGTTCAGGACCTTATCCCACGAGAAGGTTAGGGGCTTGTTCGGGTTTACTGAGAGGAATGAATACCTAATAGCACCGACAGCCACAGCCTCAGCCACCCTATCAGCCTCGTCTTGCCCAAACCTACCCTTAACGATATCCATAACCCTGGACTTAGCCTCATTTAGTAATTCATCGAGAGTTACGTAGACCCCCCTCCTACCGCTCATCTTCATACCAGCCAGATTAACCATCTCGTATGAGTAATGGATGATTTTCCTAGCCAACTCCTGATACCCCATAGCATATAGCGCCAACCTAAGCTGGGCCTGTGGGTGCGCTTGCTCCGAACCTATCACCCTTATTAGGGCATCGAACTTATAGTTGTCCCAGTACCACAGTGCGTAGGCTATGTCCCTGGTTAGGTAGAGGCTTGTACCATCGCTCCTAATTAATGTGGCCTTTGGTATGTACCTAGGTAGCTCAAGCTCATCCCAAAGCCTTAGGTCTTGGGCATACTTATCGGCCCTAAAGACCAGGGCTCCGTTGTCCCTCTCGATATATTGAGGAGCCTTCCTCAATAGTTCATTTATTACCCTGGATACACCACCATTATCGACAGCCACCTCGCTCTCAAAATCCCAAGAGTCAAATGATATGCCTAGCCTATCCAGGGTTTCCCTAAATCCCCTAAGTACGAGGTCCACAGCCTCCCTAATGACCTTCCTAACGTACTCATCGCCCTCCTCGTAAGCCCTTGACCACTGCTTAACCATTGACGGCAGGTCCTCAAACTTACCCAAGCCCTTAACGAGATTTTCCGTAAGCTCCTTATCCCTCTCCAGGAAGTTATTAATGACCGAGACCCACTCATCCCTCTCCCCTATCAATTTATTCGCCTCATCATACCTACCCTCACCACTCAATTGCTCAATTTGCTTACTCAATCTCTTAATCTCACTCACGGCATAGGTTATTGAGTATATAATGCCGATTACATCATCGGGCTTCGCCCCACTCTTAACCCTACTAAGTACCAGGTCCCTGATCACGTGGTAGCCAATACCGACGTACGGCATTTGATCACCGCAATCATTAACGTAGAAGTGAACCCTAACTGAGGAACCACAAAAACGTAACAACCTAGCCAACGAGTCACCAAGCACGGCATTCCTACCATGACCAATGTGCATAGGCTTAGCTGGGTTCGCACTCGTGTGCTCTATGATGTAGTTAGCCCTGACGCACCTATCACTTATGCCATACCTATCGCCAAGCCCATTCACAGCCCTCAACACAATACCTGCATACTCATTGATATTAATATCAATATTTAAGTAACCATTGACAAGAACAACACCACCTATCAACCTGGGCCTGGGCACCCTGTTGATTATATCCCCAAGGTTGGCATACTCCCTAACCAGACTATGTACGGGTATTGCCAGGTAGCCGTAGTGGGAAGGCGCCCTAATAACATTATTTATATAATTAGTGATGTCCCTACCCAACTCCCCACTAAGGAGCTCGAGGAACCTACGAACATCCCCAATCAACTCACCATACGGATTACTCATTACTAAACACAGAGGTAACCCCAAATTAAAATGCTTTTATTATTCCTATTCCCAACCATCAAATAATAACGCGTTGCGTAAAACCACTTGTCGGTTCGTACTCGCCCTGGGAGTTCCCTCTATTGGCCTCGTTACTTACTGGGTTTATCTTAGTCGGTATTAATACGTATCCCAAGCAGCTAGTTAGTATAAAGTTAGCATTGTCGATTTATGTTGGTGCTGTTGTTGGTTCGTTCCTCCTGACTTTATTGCTCGGTATTATTTATAGACCCATCATTAGATGGTCGAGTGGGAGCCTTAGTAATGACGCCATCTTTAACCTTTCTATGATGAATGCGTCAATATTTACAATAGGTTCTATCATAAGCCTTATATTTTATTCTTACAGTTACAGTCATTATCTATTGTTTCCTCCAATCTCATTATTGATTGCTTGGCTTGTGTTGCGTAATATTGAACGTGCGTTACTTACTGCTGTGGTGCTTACATTAATATTCGTGGCCCTAAATTACCTTTATTACGTAGCTATGTAGTAATGCACCTTTATGGGGTGGTACATATTGGTGCTGCGCAATAGGGGATATTATCATTACGTTAAATAATGCGGATATTATGTGGATTGGCATTATAACTGGGATCCTAGTTGGCAATGCGATATCTCGTACATATCTATGTTAATTGTTGTGTTATGGGTGAGTGCCTGTGCTGAGTTTGTTAAAGGTTTATATAGGTGGGCGTTAGCCCATATTTTTCGTGAGTTCGCGGAGGAGGGGTAAGGGTGAGGAGCGCTTTAGGAGGATTCTTGAGCATGAGTACATGCCTAAGGTGGAGATCGTGCCTAAGGAGGAGGTTAGGGAGATTCTTAAGCAATTGAATGCTAAGGTTTTTCAACTACCCTGGATAAGGGCTAGTGACCCACTGGCTAGGGCAATAGGGGCTAGGCCGGGTAATGTAATCAGGATAATTAGGAAGTCTGATACATCCGGTGAGTTTGTCACCTACAGGTTTGTCGTGCCTGGTTGAGTGAACAAAATAATTTAAATAGGTTCTTCCCTAGGTTATGGCGAAGCATGAATACTAAATTTATGAAAAAATATTCTGGAAAGGATTTAAATAGTGATTTGAACATGGGGTGGTAAACGATGTCCATGGGGAATCCTAACGCTGAACATGATAAGGCATTGGACTCCGTGCCAATACCAATACTTAGGTCCAAGAGGGCACGTGGTGAATTTCCCACGTCCGACGATAGGTGGACCCTAGTTGAAGCGTTCATTAGGGAGGGTGGTCTCGTGAAGCACCAACTCGATTCATTCAATGACTTTGTGGAGAAGAGGTTGCAGGAAATAATTAATGAAAATAGTGTAATTGAGACCGAAAATAAGGGTCTCTACATAAGGCTTGAGAAGATAGAGGTTGGTAAGCCAAGGGTTAGGGAGGCTGACGCCAGCGAGCACCTGCTTTACCCGATGGAGGCTAGGTTGAGGAACCTAACATATGCAGCACCGCTTTATCTAACGATGGCCCTATACGTCAATGATGAGGAGGTTGATAGGCAGAGGGTCTATATTGGGGATTTACCAATAATGGTTCGTTCAAGGTACTGCAACCTATACGGGCTTAAGCGGCAGGAATTAATCAGTAAGCTTGAGGATCCCGAGGACCCAGGCGGTTACTTCATAATAAATGGTAGTGAAAGGGTTATCGTATCGCAGGAGGATTTGGCGCCCAATAAGCCATTCTATGATAAGGGCGATAAGGCAAGCATAACGCATACTGCCAAGGTTATCTCAATCGGCGCTGGTTTTAAGACTACGGTGACCGTAGAAAGGCATAAGGATGGCATAATATACGTCGTATTCCCAGCCGTAGCCACCAGGATACCATTCCCAATAATAATGAGGGCGCTCGGCCTAGAGACTGACGAGGACATAGTCCTTGCTGTGAGCGATGACCCAGACATACAGAATGAGTTACTGCCATCACTACAATTCTCAATACAAATAGCGAGCACTGTTGATGATGCGCTTGATTTCATAGGTAGTAAGGTGGCCATTGGGCAACCTAGGGAGGTTAGGATTGAGAGGGCTAGGCAAACCCTTGATAAATACTTCCTACCCCACCTTGGCACCACTGAGGATGCCAGGTTGAAGAAGGCGTTGATGGTTGGGCAGATGGTGAAAGGCGTCATAGAGATGTACCTAGGTCGTAGGGAACCTGATGATAAGGATCATACTGCGAATAAGAGGGTTAGGCTCGTTGGCGATTTAATGGCTCAGTTGTTCAGGGCTGTGTTTAGGCAAGTGATTCAGGACGTGAGGCAACAGCTTGAGAAGCATTACTCAAGGGGTAAAGTGCCGAGCCTGGTCACGTTGGTTAGGGCTGACATAATAACCGAGAGGATAAGGCATGCATTAGCCACAGGCAATTGGATAGGTGGTAGGACCGGGGTTTCGCAGATGCTCGATAGGACAAACCTATTATCAACGCTAAGCCACCTAAGGAGGGTTGTTTCAAACCTAAGTAGGGCACAGCCGCACTTCGAGGCAAGGGACCTACACCCAACCCAGTGGGGTAGGTTATGCGCGATCGAGACTCCCGAGGGCCAGAATTGTGGTTTGGTTAAGAATTTAGCCCTCCTATCGACAATAACGGTGGGTGTTGATGAGAATGAGGTGGAGAAGTTGCTTTATGACTTGGGTGTTGTGCCAATACTAACCGCTAGGAAGGAGGGTATTAAGGGTACCGAGGTCTACCTAAACGGTAGATTGGTTGGAATACATACGGAGCCTGATAAGTTGGTGACAACGATAAGGGATTTGAGGAGGAGGGGGCAGATAAGTCATGAGATTAATGTTGCGAGAATACGCCGCGGGGCGCTTGATGAGGTTAGGGTGAACTGTGACGGTGGTAGGCTCAGGAGGCCTGTCCTAATAATCGAGAATGGCGAGCTTAAGCTTAAGCCTGAGCACATTAAGAAGTTGAGCAGTGGTGAGTGGTCTTGGTCGGACTTGATCAGTAATGGCATTGTGGAGTATCTAGATGGTGATGAGGAGGAGAATGCGTTGGTCGCTATAAACCCTGAGGAGGACATGAGTAAGTACACGCACATGGAGATAATACCATCAGTGATGATCGGTGCTGTGGCATCAATAATACCGTATGCAGAGCATAACCAATCACCAAGGAATATTTACGAGGCTGCAATGGCAAAGCAAAGCCTCGGGTTCCCAGCCGCTAATTATAGATTTAGGATGGATAGTAGAGGGCATCTGTTGATCTATCCTGAGAGACCATTAGTGATAACTAGGGGTATGGAACTAAACGGATATCTAAGAAGACCAGCTGGTCAAAATGCGATTGTTGCGCTATTGACGTACACAGGCTACAATATGGAGGATGCGGTCATACTGAATAAATCAGCGATAGAGAGGGGCATGTACAGAAGCGTGTTCTATAGGACCTATGAGACGGAGCAGATGAGGTATCCGGGTGGTGAGGAGGATAGGATAGAGATACCATCGGCGGAGGTTAGGGGTTACAAGGGTCCAGAGTCGTACGCCCACCTTGATGAGGATGGCATAGTATCACCGGAGGTTTTTGTGTCCGGTGGTGAGGTTCTAATTGGTAAGACCTCGCCGCCGAGGTTCTATGGTGTATACACAGAGACGGTGGTATCCAGTGCTAGGAGGGATTCATCAATAACGGTTAGGCGTGGTGAGAAGGGTATCGTTGATAACGTGGTCATAACCGAGACTAACGAGGGGTATAAGCTTGTTAAGGTTAAGGTTAGGGAGTTGAGGATACCCGAACTTGGTGATAAGTTTGCGAGTAGGCATGGGCAGAAGGGTGTGATGGGTATGATGATTCCCATGGTAGACATGCCATTCACAGAGGATGGTATTACACCCGACATAATCGTAAATCCACACGCATTACCCAGTAGAATGACGGTTGGGCAATTGCTTGAGTCAATGGCTGGTAAGGTGGCTGCCCTTAGAGGCGTTATGATCGATGCCACACCATTCGAGGGAGTTACCGAGGAGGAGCTTAGGGACTTACTAATACGGTCAGGCTTTAGGTGGGATGGTAAGGAGGTGATGTATAGCGGATTGACGGGTAGGAAGCTTGAGGCAGACGTATTCATTGGAGTTGTTTATTACCAGAAGCTTCACCACATGGTTGCTGATAAGATACACGCCAGGGCTAGGGGTCCAGTGCAGATACTGACTAGGCAACCAACCGAGGGTAGGTCTAGGGAGGGTGGTCTTAGGCTTGGTGAGATGGAGAGGGACGTCTTGATAGCCCATGGCGCGGCTGCATTACTTAGGGAGAGGCTTGTGGAGTCGAGCGATAAGTACACCATGTATGTGTGCGAGGATTGCGGTATGATAGCCTGGTATGATACGAATAAGGGTAAGCCTGTATGCCCAATACATGGTGATAAGGGTAGGATTGCCAGGGTTACAGTGCCCTACGCATTCAAGTTATTGCTTCAGGAGTTAATGAGTCTCGGCATATACCCAAGAATTGAGTTGGGTGATTTAATTGAGGAGAGGAGGGCTTGATAAGGTTTTTATGTCGGTTGGTAGGAGGTGATGGGTAATGGCCCAGACCGAGAGGGTAGCGATTCGGGAGGAGGAGATACCGCTCAAGGCTATCAAGTCCATTAGGTTTGCGTTACTCTCACCTGACGTGATAAGGTCAATGTCCGTGATGGAAATAACCACATCGGAAACCTACGACGAGGCTGGCAGACCAATGGTTGGCGGCTTAATGGATAGGAGGCTCGGCGTTGTTGAGCCAGGTTCTAGGTGTGAGACCTGCGGTAATCCACCCGATAGATGCCCTGGTCACTTTGGCAGGATTGAATTGGCGAGACCCGTCATTCATGTTGAGTACGCCAGGTACATACACGAACTACTAAGGGCTACCTGCAGGGAGTGCGGCAGGGTATTATTAACGGATGAGGAGATTGAGAAGTACCGGAAGAGACTTGAGAGGTTGAGGGTTAGGTGGAAATTACTTGCCGATAGGCTCATTGAGAGGATTAGGAAGAGGGCTATGGAGAGGACAACATGCCCGCACTGCGGTGCTAAGCAGTATAAGGTTAGGTTTGAGAGACCGTATGCCTTTTATGAAGAGAAGGAGAATGGGGTTTTGGAGAAGCTGGATCCAATAAAGATTAGGGAGAGACTCGAAAAGATACCAGATGGTGATCTTGAGCTACTAGGTTGGGATCCGAAGGTTGCAAGGCCTGAATGGGCTGTCCTCACCGTACTACCTGTACCACCACCCCAGGTTAGGCCATCAATACAGTTGGAGACTGGGCAGAGGAGTGAGGATGACTTAACGCACAAGCTTGTCGATATTGTTAGGGTTAATGAGAAGTTGAGGACGGCGATAGAGTCGGGTGCGCCGAGCAGTGTTGTTGACCAGCTATGGGACTTGCTGCAGTATCATGTTGCCACGTACTTCAATAACGAACTACCCAACCTACCACCGGTTAAGCATAGAAGCGGTAGACCACTGAAGACATTGGCTCAAAGACTTAAGGGTAAGGAGGGTAGGTTTAGGGGTAGTTTGTCAGGTAAGAGGGTTGACTTCTCGGCGAGAACTGTCATAAGTCCGGACCCGAACCTCAGCATAAATGAGGTTGGTGTACCCATGGATGTGGCTAGGATATTAACTGTGCCAATGCAGGTAACGGAGTGGAACATGGACTTGGCGAGGCAGCTTGTCCTTAATGGCCCTGAGGTATGGCCTGGTGCTAATTACGTTGTTTACCCAGACGGTAGGAGGGTTGATCTCAGGTACTTTAGGGATAGGCGTGAATTGGCGAACAAACTGGCGCCAGGCTTCATTGTGGAGAGGCACCTAATGAATGGCGACATAGTACTATTCAACAGGCAACCAAGCCTCCACAGGATGTCAATAATGGGGCACCTAGTTAGGGTGTTACCTGGCAGGACATTTAGGCTACATCTCGCAGTCTGCCCACCTTACAATGCCGATTTCGATGGGGATGAGATGAACCTACATGTTCCACAGAATGAGGAGGCGAGGGCTGAGACTAGGACATTAATGATTGTTCAAAACCACATAATAACACCGAGATATGGTGGGCCAATCATAGGCGCCAGGCAGGATTACATAACAGGTGGTTACCTACTCACTAGGAAGGACACCTTCGTAAATAAGGAATTACTCATGTACCTACTGGCTGCGGCTAATTATGATGGGGAGATTGAGGAGCCGGCCATAATGCATCCAAGGGAGCTCTGGACGGGCAAGCAGGTAATATCAATGCTCCTACCCAAGGACCTCAACTGGGTGCAACCGACAGCAATAAAGGAGAGTTGTAAGGATCCATACAACTGCTACACCGATGAGTATATAATAATCGTTAATGGCTACATGGCAACCGGAGTTTTGGATAAGAAGTCAATAGGTGCTGAGCAGGTTGATTCTTTATGGCATGTTATTGTCAAGAGGTATGGTAATGACTATGCGAGGAAGTGGGTTGACTCGATACTAAGGGCATTGCTCAGGTTCCTAGATCTAAGGGGGTTCACCATGGGCATTGATTCGCTGGAAATGCCTCCGGATAGTTATAACGAGCTCACAAAGCTCTATGAAGATAGTGAGAAGAAGGTTCTCGAATACATACAGAGGTTTAGGGAGGGTAAGCTCGAGGCCGAGCCTGGCTTAACCATTGAGGAGACGCTTGAGAACGACATAACAATAGAGTTGAGTAGGGCTAGGGAGGCAGCTGCGCGTATTGTTGAGAAGTACATAAATAAGGACGGCGACGCTTACATAATGGCTAAGACAGGCGCCAGGGGTAGTATTGTCAATATAACCCAGATGGTTGCAATGCTCGGTCAGCAAACGATTAGGGGCGAGAGGTTTAAGAGAGGATTTTATGGAAGGACAACGGCGCACTTCGAACCCGGCGACCTAGGACCAATGGCTAAGGGATTTGTTAGGAATAACTTCAAGACAGGATTAACGCCGCTAGAGTTCTTCTTCCATGCGGCTGGCGGTAGGGATGGCCTTGTGGATACGGCAGTGAGAACTGCCCAGAGTGGTTACATGCAGAGGAGGTTGATTAATGCGTTACAGGATATATACGTTGCCTACGATGGTACGGTGAGGAACGCGTCTGGCTCAATAATACAGACGAGGTATGCGGAGGACGGTATTGATGTAAGCAAGAGCGATCATGGCAGGCTTAATATTGATGAGATACTAAGGAGAGCTGGATTGGGTGGGTGATGGATATGTCAGGCACGAACGTTGTTACTCAGGAGGAGTTGAATAATGTCTTAGTCCAGTTGGCCGGCATATTACCTAGGAGAATAATTGATGAGTTAAGGAATAAATTAGCAAATAAGCCGTTAAATAGGGAACAATTCGTGGAATTAATCAAGATTTTAGTGAATGAGTATTATAAAATGCTTGTTGATCCAGGCGAAGCCATTGGCATAGTCACTGCGCAATCTGTTGGTGAGCCAAGTACGCAAATGATACTTAGGTCATTCCACTTCGCAGGCCTTAGGGAGTTCTCGATGGCTCTTGGTTTGCCTAGAATGATAGAGCTTGTTGATGCGAGGAGGAAGCCTTCTGTTCCCATGATGACGATATACCTAGATGAGGAACATAGGAATGATCCAAACAAGGCCCAGGAGGTTGCCTACAGGATTCAACTAACAACAATAGAGAATGTGGCAAGGAGCGTTGAGATTGACTACATAAATTCGCAGATAACAATAGAGATTGATGAGGATGAATTGAGACAGAGGGGGTTGAGTATGGATGATGTTAGGAAGGTTGTGGAGAGGATTAAGGGTAAGGGTGCCCAGGTGGAGTTTGAAGGTAATGTTATTAGGATCACGTTGGAAAACGCCGATATTATTAAGCTGAGGAGGGTTAGGGATAAGATAATGCAGACAAGGTTGGCTGGTATTAAGAATGTTAAGAAGACACTCGTTAGGTACAAGGATGGTGAGTGGATCATAGAGACCGAGGGCACGAACTTAGAAGCCGTACTCACATTGGACGGTGTTGATTATAGGAGGACTATATCCAACGATATTCACGAGGTTGCCGAGGTACTCGGAATCGAGGCTGCTAGGACTGTCATTATGAGGGAGTTGAAGAAGGTCCTCGACCAACAGGGTTTGGACACAGATATAAGGCACTTGATGCTTATCTCCGATGTAATGACCTGGACAGGTAGGGTTAGGCAGGTTGGTAGGCATGGTGTTGTTGGTGAGAAGGAGAGTCCATTGGCTAGGGCTGCCTTTGAGGTTACTGTTAAGAATCTTGTGGAGGCATCAATAAGGGGTGAGAACGAGCAATTTAGGGGTGTCGTCGAGAGTGTCCTTGCTGGTAAGTATATACCGATTGGTACTGGTATAGTTCAATTACTAATGGAATTCGAATAACATAATATTAAGGCGCCACGTTAGCAATAGGTTTAAATAGTGTTTCTTCAGGGCTGTCTTGAATGATTGATATCTCACGAGAACTCCAGGTCGCACTAAGCACAGGTAAGGTAATACTTGGTTATAGGAAATCGATAAAGGCTGTGATGGATGGCTCAGCAAAACTTGTAATACTAGCATCAAATGCGCCTGCGGAGATAGCGAACAATGTGCAGTACTACGCTAAAATAACTAATATACCCATTTACGTGTTCCAAGGATCAAGCTGGGATCTGGGCGCAGCCGTTAGGAAGCCGTTCAAAATATCAACGATAGCCATAATCGATCCAGGAGAAAGCAATATATTAGCTCTTGTTAGTCAACGTGGGGGGTGATAATCATGCCAAGCATTAGGTTAACGGAGGAGGAGATTCGGTATGTGGCATTGTTTGAGAAGATAACTGGCATAACGCCTAGGGATACTGTAATTGATGATCAATACAACAGGATAATCTTCATAGTCGATAAAAACTTCGCGCCACTCGCAGTCGGTAAGAATGGAATAAACATCAGGAAATTAAAGGAATTAACGGGTAAGGATGTGGAGGTTGTTGAGTATGGCGAAACGCCTGAGGAATTAATTAAAAACAGCCTATACCCAGCCAGGGTAATATCCGTCAAGATAACAAAGCTTCCAAACAACGGTAGTGTCGCAGTAGCTACGGTTCATAGTGAGGACAAGGCAATAGCAATTGGGAAGCAGGGTAAAAACATAAACAGGGCAAAGTTACTTGCAAAGCGGTACTTCGATATTGATAGAATAAGGATAGTGTCGCCGGAGCAGGGGCAATAACGTGAGGAAAAAGTAAATAAGCCCTTAAATCAACGTGAAGCACAATGCCAGGTAAAAAATCGCCGCTAGGAATGTTCGCTGCAAGAGGATTGAAGGAGAAGAGGAGGAGGTTTAGGTGGAGCGACACATACTACAAGAGAAGAGCCCTGGGCATAGCCAAGAAGTTTGACCCACTGGAGGGAGCACCAATGGCTAGAGGCATAGTACTGGAGAAGGTAGGTGTGGAGGCAAGAAAACCAAACGCAGCCGTGCGGAAATGCGTCACGCCGGACACGCGGATTAACCTAACGCCCAGGGTGGCGACTAGCATCGTAAGTCTTGATGGGCGTTGGCGTGACGTAACAATAATACATCTTAACAGAGATAATAAGGCCATTGAGGAGACGAGACTGGTTGATTTCTTCTACATAGAGCCTGAGGAGTTTAAGGAGGATGGGGTTTACGAGTTGAGGACCATCTATGGTAGGAGACTGATAGCCAGTGGGGATCACCCAATATACACTGGCAGGGGTGTGATTCCGCTTAAGGATGTTAGGCCTGGCGATTACGTTGCCGTGTACCCCAGGGAGCCTATCGACGCCGCAGCCCCTAACGATGATAGGGTCGTACTGACTGAGGAGGACATTAGGAGGGCTGCACCGCCGAATTCGAAGGTTGATGAAATAATAAGTAAGCTCAGGGGGCTTGGCCTACTTCCACTTAAGTATAATAATAGGAATATCTATAGGATTGCCAGGCTTGTCGGGCATCTGTTTGGTGATGGGTCGTTAAGCTACGTTAGAGGTGGTAATGGGTATGAGGGTAGGATAGCCTTTAGTGGGGACCTTGAGGACCTCGAGGAAATAACCCAGGATTTGGCTGAGCTTGGGTTTAGGGTCTCAAGGGTTAACGAGTATTATAGGGAGAGCACGGTTACCTGGAGCAATGGGTTGACCCAGGTGATTAGGGGTAGGTCCTACGTTGTCTTTGTGAATTCCATAGCACTATTCACATTCTTTAAGGCGTTGGGTGTACCCGTTGGTGATAAGGCTGTCCAGGGCTTTAGAGTGCCGAGGTGGATCATGGAGGCGCCGCTGGATGTTAAGGCCGAGTTCCTAGCCGCATACTTCGGTAGTGAGTTGGAGAGGCCTAGGGTTGGTAGGAATGGTAGGACCTTCCAACCACCAACCCTCGTTATTCACAAGGCCGAGGACGTGGTTGAGCAGGGTGTCGAATTCCTAAGCGACATTAAGGCATTACTCTCGGAGTTCGGTGTCGAGACCTCGGCAATATCTAGACGCCCCGGTGTGGTTAGGAAGGATGGTACCAGGACGGTTAGGCTTGGCATAAGCATACTTAGCAATACCGATAACTTGATGAGGTTCTTTGGTAAGATTGGTTATGCATACGATAGGGAGCGTGACTTCCTAGCCTTATTGGCTTACGAGTACCTGCGCAGGAAGGTTATTGATAGGCAGAGGTATGTTGAGGCCTATAGATTCACCAGAGAACTTGCCTCTAGTGGTTACGTTAGTGACGAAATAATTAGAATCGTTAGGAGTAGGTGGTTTGGCATTAGTAGGGCTACGGTGTATAAGTGGTTGAGGGGTATTGGGAATAGTAAGTATGTGGGTAGGACAGCTAGGTTGGCGCCATTCAATGAGTGGGTTAATGAGGCCACGCTGGGGCTTGGCAAGTCAGGGCTTGTATGGGATGTCGTTGCTGAGGTGAGGCCCGTGAACTGGAGTGATAGGTTGTGGGATGTCACGACAGAGAGTGAGCACCACAACTTCGTAGCCAATGGCTTCGTTACGGGCAATTGCGTGAGGGTCCAAATTACGAAGAATGGAAAGGTGGTTACAGCGTTCGTTCCGTGGGATGGTGGTTTGAATGTGATTAATGAGCATGATGAGGTTATTATTGAGAGGATTGGTGG
>Ga0209224_1000225_pt1 | contig 14161 bp, 23 predicted proteins | sample MonGeyMetagenome_FD_184731 | JGI IMG/M metagenome (GOLD analysis project Ga0209224, IMG submission 184731) | Hypoxic/sulfidic aquatic microbial communities from Monarch Geyser, Yellowstone National Park, USA - MG (SPAdes) v2 (version 3) | ecosystem: Environmental > Aquatic > Thermal springs >...
GCTTATCGATAAGCCCTAAGCTAACGTATGTGTCGCAGGTAACAGGGCCGGCCTACGTTAATCTAACAGCTAGCCCGAGCCTGACGTACAGCACTAGTACGTCATCTAGCTCGTCATCTACAACAACCGGTGGAGGAGGCAGTCATACAATTACTTCAGAATAAGCTAACAGTTGAGGTGTGTTAAGCTAAGTCGACAGCCTCTAAAAGCTTTTAACCGTTTTAGGTCTAAACTATATAAGGTGTGGAGAGTTGATGTTAACGCCCGACCTAGTAAACGAGGAGGATATAGATAAGCTTATTATACCTGATGACTTACCAGATGAGCCGGCATTTAAGGCTTACATAGAGGCTAAGGTCTACGATAAGGAGGGGCATATTATAGACTACCGCAGACAGCCTATGAGAAGCTTAACGCAGTACTTCTTGGCGCTTATGTCGATACCGCTTATAGGTACATACTCTGGTGGCTCAAGCAACAGCCCGACTGGCCTTCTTGCTAATGTGTTAGGCCTTTCTGCTGTGTCAAACACAGCCTGGTCTGCTGATATAGTGTGGACTTGGTCTATACAGGTTGGCTCAGGTACACAGGCGTTCAGTCCTACCCTTACGGGCCTAGCTGCTCCAATACTTAACGGTTCGCAGGCCGGGCAACTTGTCTACAGCACAACAGCTGTATCCAATACCGGCTCCTCAGTATTTGTTCTGGGGGCAGTTAGTAATAATACGTCGAGTGCAATAAGTGTTACTGAGATAGGCTTAACGTGTACTGTATATATACAATATTGGCCTTCTAGCGGTTATACCACAAGCTCTTATAACTTCCTCCTATCTTATGATACATTCTCGACAGCTATTTCAATACCTGCTAGCGGTATGGCTACATTCCAAATAGTTATATCGTTCACGGGGTGATAGGCAACTATGATGGTAGGTAAAGACGTTAGCGACATTAGTGTTAAGGTACCTGAGGACGCTCACGACACAGGTAAGTACATACCGACGTTTAGCGCTTACCTCACAGCTATAGTTAGGGATTCTACGGGCAGAGTAATCCGTGTTCACAGGCAGAGGTCTCATAGCCCCACAGCTAACTTTATGGGTCTTTTCCTTCCCTTAAACTGGTATGTATCTACCGGCCAGGCGTTCAGAATTACTAATGTGACTGGCGGTACTTACAATTACCAGCCTAGCCTTGATGGTACTATTCCTGGTACTATCCCTGGTATATCTTATCCTAATAACAAAACCATCTATCCAAACTACTTAGTTATGATTCAAGTAGGAAGCGGTACTCAGTCAAACCCATATAACGCTTACAGTTTAGCGTCTCCAATAGCTAATGGCTCAGGGGCAGGGCAGCTGGTCTATGGTACTCCATCGGTCTCAAATACGGTTACCGTAAGCGGTAGCTCGGCTTACTTTGTTATAGAACAGACGTTTAGTAACCAGACCTCAAGCACAATAGATATTACTGAGGTTGGCATTATAACACATCTATACTTCGTAGCTGCCGGTAACCAGAGTCCTACTGATTTCGGCAATACATTAGTCTGGTACGATACCCTTAGCTCAGCTATATCAGTACCGGCCGGCGGCTACTTAACTATAGCTTACACCTTCACAGTAAACCCATAACGGCCTGTCGCTGAGGAAACGTTTTTAACCTTTAACCCTTATACAAGTAGATAGGGGTAGACGTATATGGCGCTTGTAGGCGTTAATAGGGATGAGCTTGACCTTAGCAGGCTACCGGCTGACGCTCACTATGACCCTAAGAGAGACGATGACCTCTCAGGTGTGCAGGTGAGAGCTACATTAACGTTCAAGATAACTGACGCTAACGGCACAGTTATAAAGGAGTGGACTGAGCCGGCCCACAGCCTTAACGCTAACTTTGCAACTATAATATGGGCTCTGTGGGACGCTGCCCAGGCTGAAATAAACGACACAGGAGGAACGGCTATATATATCTATGGCGCAAGCGGAGGCGCCTGGTCAGTTACAGCTCCATCGGGTAACACTAGCTACGGCATACTTGTAGGCTCAGGTGCTACGGCTGGTAGCACTCCATCACCTTTAACGTATAAGCTTGTCGCTCAGATACCGCAGGGAACCAGCTCAGGCCAGATAGAGTATGGAGCTGTAAGCCTTTCAGCAACATCTACAAGTGGGCAGACTACCAGCTTTACCATAAGCAGGAGCTTCACTAACGTGTCAGGAGCGACGCTTTCAGTTACTGAGATAGGCTTAGCTGTGCAGATAACGGGCTTCGCTATGACTAACGTAAGCACAAACTCAGCTATTACCTCAGACTACATACTGATATCCTATGACATACCGTCCTCAGCTATATCCGTAGCTAACGGCCAGACGCTGACAATAACTTACACGTTCAGCGTTACAACGTAACGCTAGCTAACGCCTAATCTGCTCTATAAGCTCTATAAAGGCCTGATAAACGAGCCGGTAGTCGTACTTAGCCGCAGTTTTCCTGTTGCACTCGCTCCACTTAGCTAGCGTCTCCCTGTCGTGTAGCGCCATCTCCCTAGCTATCTCCATAGCCTTAAGGTAGTCCTCAGGGCTGTACTCTGCGTGTAGGATATACTCATAGTCTAGTTTCTCCAACCAGTACCCCTTTATCCCCACAGCTATGTTGCAGTCTACGGGCAGGTACTCTCTAATAGCCGGGTAGTAAGGCGTTATCACTATCTCTCCGTAGGCCATAGCCTCCAAGGGCTGTAACCCGAAGCCCTCTGCGTCACTAAAGTTAAGGAAAAAGAGGTGGCTGTCGTAGAGCTGTCTAAGCTCCTCAGGCGTTAGCGGGTTCTTTATCTTCATGAACGGGAAACGCAGTCTCAAAAAGTAGTCCTGCTCAAACGGCTTACCCACCAAGTAGATGTCAAACTCACTAGAGCCGTAGCGCTTTACGTACTCCTCGAGGGCCTGGAGGCCGTACTTCGGGTACTTCCTCTCTAAGTAGTAAGCCCTGTAGTAGAAGCCGTTCTTTTCACTTACAGGCTTCACCTTTTCCGGCACCTCTATACCGTGAGGTATTACTGCATAGACGTGCACACCTTTAGTCTCATACATCTTTTTAACGAACTCCGTAGGCGTTACAACTATTTGCTTATTAACGGCCTTAGTTAATGGAGTCCTTATAGGGCCCTCACTTACAAGGTACATGATAGCCCTATTGACCGGCAGGTTTCTGCCCACAAACCAGCTGTCTATCTTAGGGTCAGACACATATACGAGGTAGTCCCAGTCCCTCTTTTCGAAGGGATTTGGTCTAAACTCCCAGCCCGTAGCCATAGAAATTCTAAGCGCTACCATCTTAACTGAGGTGGGCAGTCCTGCAGATACAATAACCTTATATTTGTTCAAACCCTTCCCCATCAGTTATGGGGTCTGAGCGTGGATAAAAGAGTTTTCATAATCCCCACAGGGGCTCTCTCGTTTCAGCTACAGGCCAACCTGTTAGCTGACGTCATAGGAGGTACCGTGCTGAGGTGGCCATATCTATCTAGCATACCGGCAGACACAGTTATAGTTATAGGTAATATAGACGTACTACCGCTAGTAACACCTAAGACGCTTAAGTTCAAAAAGCTGATATGGTACACGGTAATTGAAGGCGACTTCCCGGACTTCGGGATTAAGCTAGCTATAAACGCTTATAACCCATACATAGTCGTACCCTCTAACTACGTTAAGGGTCTACTTGAGGTTCACGACATACATGTAGATGAGGTAATACCTCACGGTATAGCCTATTACCCCCCAGATAAGGTACCTCAGAAGGACATTGACTTTCTCTATATTGGTGAGCCTCAGAAGCGCAAGGTACCTCCGTGGGGGTTACCTGTCCTGCAGGCCCTCCAGGACAGGTTAGCGTTAGTCAGCGACTTCAGGCATCCTGATATAAGGGCTCTAAGACCTAAGATAGCCTATCAGAATATGAAGGCTGGGGTCGCCCTTGGCTACCTCACGGCCACAGACCAGGTTATACAGAACCTATACAGCCGCTCAAAATTCTATTTAAACGTATCAGCTAATGAGGGATTTGGCTTAACACCGTTAGAGGCTGAGGCCTTCGGGGCAATACCAATAGCGCCTGAGATACCGGTCTTTCAGGAGACGTTAGGTAACTGCGTCTACTGGGTACCGGTTAAGCCTAATGATTATGAGCTGTGGCAGTACGGCTTTTTACAGCTTCACCTCTACCACTATGACCCTGAGACCATGATAAAGGTAGCTGAAGACGCTAAGTGGAGCGAAGAACAGGCTAAGGAGTGCATGCTGAACGCCTCACGTTATTACTACAAGGGCGTGTACAGGAGGTTTCATGAACTTATTTAAACCTCTCCAATCATCTCTTAGAGGGGGTGGGTCGAATGCCCGTGAAAAGGAACCGCAACAGGACTCTTGCGATAAAGACTACGCCAGAGGTCAAGCTAACCTATTATATGTACGCTACGAAGCATGACATGCACGTAGTAGACATTATAGAGCGGGTAGCGAGGTGCCTGGAGGCCGGTGGAGATATGAGCCTCAGGGACTGTATAGAGAAAGGGGAGAGCGCTTGAACGGGAAAAGGGGCGGCTATAAGTTTCCTCCTAAGGGGGCTCAGGATAACGAGCCTACCCCTGCGCCTCTCTATAACATCCTGGTCAAGGAGCTGGGCTATAAGGACGTCTGCCTGGGCCCCGAGAAGTTCGACGCCCTTAAGGAGATTTGGCCCGACCACTCATACTGTAACCCTCCGTGGAGCAGGAAGGACGAGTTCGTGAAGGCTGCCATCCGCTCCTATGAGGCAGGCAGCGAGGTACTGATGTACTTACCCTTCGACCCGTCTACCGGCTGGTTTCACGATTTATACAAGCATAACCCGCTTATAATATTCTTCCTGGAGCCTCCAAAACACATAAGGTACCCTCCTACCCTGATAGACCTCGGCTTCTACCCCGAGCCCGAGGTCAGGTTCATAGAGAAGCTCACGGAGCTTAAGGAAATACTGCCTCCTCCTCCGCCTAGGTTATAGCTCGAGCTCCCTGGCCCGGCTCCTTTCAGCTCCTCCCTTAGCGTCAAAAATGACGCCGGTCATGGCTCCGGGCCCGAGGCCGTCGGTCCTCGCCAGGTCATAGCCCAGGCGGTAGAAGTCGTCGAGGAGGTAGGCCCTCAAAAAGAGCGCCTTCTCGAAGTCAAGGCCGTTTACCCTTAGCGCCACGTGGTAGCCCTTGTTGGTCTTCCATACACGGCAGTCGGACTGGTCCCTGCACAGGTACCTTAACCTGAGCTCAAAAAGTAAGTCGGTGAAGTCATTTTGATTATCTCTATCTACCGTAACTATCACGCTCTCACCCATAGGTAACCTAAAAGGTCGTAGAACGTGTAAAACAGGATACCGGCCTCGAAGCTTGACATAAGAAAAGGAGGCCTGTTGAACACCTCTAAAACGTCCGGGGCGTAGGGCTCTACGAACGACCTAACCAGGGCCCTGGCGAAGGCCGTAGGACGTCCCATGGCCTCCTCAAAGGGCAGCCTCTTAGTTATCTGAGTGTACTCAAGGAAGACGCCTGCCATATTTGCGTCCGAGAACCTTGCCCTCTCGATAACGGCTATGGTCGGCATAGTCAATGGCACCTTAATGTACCCGTTAGCCCACAGCCACGCCGGCGCATAGATATCGGCAGTCGCTGTCGTCCCGCTGGCCCACCTCATTCCCTTAGAGACGTCAAGCGTCAGGCCGGTGTTAGGCCGTATATAGCTGTGAAATCCGATAAACGGGCAGTACGTGTCCCTTAGGCACTCCTCTACCGTGTCGCACCTCCCGCTTACCGCTCCCTTCTCGAGGCAGTCCTGGGTTGGCCTCTCAACCCCTCTAAGCATAGGGTACAGCTCGAAGGGGTTCTCCGTGCACCCTACCCTAATCTCGGTAACGCTCAGGTTCTCTATGAACGTATCTACTATTTCCTCTGCGACTGCAGTAGGATATCCTAGAGGTATCTCCTCAGTCAGCTTCTGCCTGTCTATTTCCTCTATCTCCTTTTCGGCCGGCGTGTTATGGATTTCCTGCAGGTAAGCGTCTATTATGTCCTTGTACACCTCGGAAAAGGGGGGCCTGCCCCAGCCCAGGCCTCCCCCGAACACCTGACGCCTGGGGTCCGGGCAGTCAGGGCTTACCTCCAGGGGCCTTATGTACAGGGCCCCGCTCGGCCTTAACAGCACGCTGACTAAAAGCGCCCTTACCAGCCTCCTTAGCGTAGGCTGGTCTACCTCTGCAGAGGCTATGGAGTTGTCGCATGAAAAGGTAAGAGGGGCCGGCGTGTAAAGCCTAAGCGTGAAGACCTCGTTAAGGTCCTTGGGGCTTCCCCTTGCTGAATGGCGCCTATAACGTGTGTAGAAGAATATGCCGAACATCTTCCCGGCCACGCCTACCCTTCCACGAACCGTGTACGTTATCCCCGTCCACCTCGCCAGCTCGTGAAGCCTTCCGTGAGCTATGTGATAGCGTCTTCCGATTTCCCTGTAGGCTTTGTCGGCTCCCATGAACGTCGTTATGCTCCTTACGTTAGGGGCTATTGGGGCCGTGGGAAGGCCCTCGAGCCTGCAGTCCGGGTTCTTCGTGTAGTCCCTGTACTTCCATACTTCGGCCGCAGCCCTGACCCTCTCCCTCCCTACGTCTCCCTCGAGGTCCGCAAACGCAACCCGCTTTACCTCGGGAGGCACGCAGTCCTCGTAAAGACATCTCACGAAGTCAGCTGTTGGAGCCGACGGCATCGCTGTCCTCCTCCTCTTCCTTGTGAAGCCTTACTATGTACTCTATGTACTTATTGCGTACAACTATAGGACGGCCGAACTGGTCCTTAATAACGATTCCCCAGTCCCTGACCTCCTCGACCTGCCCGATAAACGTCTCCCTTGAGACCTTAATCCTTATCAGGTCGCCTTTACAGACGTGAAACGCCCCGAGGAAGTCGAAACAGGTCTTTTCCTCCTTGGGCTCGGGCTCGTTATTTTCACTCACTCCCTACCACCTCGCTTACCTGTCTAGCTATGGAGAGGGCCAAGGCCATCGGTACTTTATCGCAGCCTATAACCTGGTCCTTGAGCTCGAGGAGCAGGCCCTTAAGCTCGGCGTCGGTTACAGAGCTGTCCTCTATCAGCCAGCGGAGGCCCTCGGCCTCGTTCTCCTTTATACAGCCGTAACGCTCGAGGAGCGTCAGCACGCTGCGGGCCGTGCCCCTTAGCACTATGCTCAACGGTCCTCCCCTCTCTCCCTCTGCCCGGCCGGCTTAAAAAACTTTGCTAAGCGGTTCGTTTAAGTTTCAGGGGCCCTACTGGGGCAGGTCATCCCCCTTTATCCCACCACGTAGGGTGGGGGGGCTCAGGGGCCCCTCTCGGACCCCACCTCTAAGAAATGGAGGGGGAGGTAAAAAGGTCATTCAGCCGCTATTTTTTCACCAAATGATATCTTTATGTATCTTCCTACGTAGGGCCGGTCCTTGGCCCCGGGGTTCTCCTCCTTAAGGTACTTTACGAGGGCCTTCCTGATTACCTCGCTTACCGTCATGTTGCGGCTACGGGCGTACTCCCTCAACAGCAGGTATATGTCCTCGGGAAGCTTAAGGGTTACTGCCTTCACGTCAGCTCACCTCTAAGCTAGTCATTTCCTATTACCACATGTCGCCTTAAGCAGCTCGAATAGGAACATGACTATCCTCTCGGTCATATCTATATCCGTCTTAGGCGGCCTGTTAAGGCCAAGGAAAAAGTAAGCGTTTAGGGCGTCATTTATAACGTCCTCTATGCTCGTGCCCTTTTCAATCGCTGCATTTTCTAGCATCTTCAGCATTTCCTCAGAAACTGAGGCGCTTACGCTGTACTTTTTCGTGCTCACTTCCGGCTACCTCCCTTCAGCATCTCGTTTAACAGCTCCCGGGCCTCGCTGAGCTCGGCCCCTTCCTTGGCCATCCTCCCGGCTATCCTCTTCTCTAACGCCCTCACTATGACGTCGGGGTCATAGCTCTCACAGCTATTGACCGTGTCGGTCATTGAACACGTCCAAGTGTACACGGGATACAGCGACCTGCCTACTATCAGCGTCTTAGGGAAGGCGAAGAACGATATCTTTGTGTCCCTGGTCATAACAGAAACGGTTACATATATGTCTCCCTTATCTATAGGGATAAGTATATTATCGTTATACACAAGGGGCGTGTACGACACGTTATCTAGGGCCCACTCAATAACGTTTACCAGCGGCTCGGCCCTCCCCCTGAACACGTAGTTAGACCCCAGCCCCCTCGGTATCCAATCTATCCGGTCGCCTACCGCCATTATGTGCTGCGTTATAGTGTGCGTCAGCTTATCGACAAGGTGGAAGAGCCTAAGCTTGCTGTCCTTGTCGTAAGCGAAGAACTCCTTAATTATTGTTGTCGCCAGCCTCTCCCTTACCGTGTCCTTAAGCTCTATGTCCGTCGGCTTCGTGCCGTGGTTTGATAAGAACTTAACGCCCTCCTCATAGTCCTCCTTCAGCTCCTTGCAGCTCGTGTCTATCAGCTCCTTGTACTTCGCTAGCCCGTTACCCGAGAGCGGGAATACTCTATGGTGTATCGGCAGCCCTCCAGGCTCGAGATAAGAGTACCTGTGAGTTACGTACAGGTTTACCTTATCGGAGCCTAACAATATCCTTGCCGTTATGTAGCAGTCCTCATTACTCAAGGGAAGGCTTATCCATGAAGACGTTATCATTATGTCCTCCTTGGCGCTTAACACCATTTCCTTTAGCGTGTCCGGCGGTACCCTGTCCTCATTTTCGGGGTTAATGTAGTTGGCCAAGGCGTCTATAATTCCTACGGCCGACCTCTGGTCTCCCAGGACATGGTAGATTATCGGGTCCATGAGCTTAACGGTCATGTCGAGCAGTGCCTTTTTCTCGGGGAAGTTGAGCTGTGGGTATTCGAAGGCTATTGTCTCGGAAATTCTGTTTATAAGGGCGTTTTCCGCTTCGCTCATGTTGTGCCTCCCCCGGGCCTGCCGTAAGCCTTCTGCAGCGCCTCATAGACTATGTCGTTCATTGACTTGCCGGTCTCGGCCTTAATCTTAAGCAGCTGCTCGTAAAGGTCTAACGGAATGTAAGCGCAGATGTGCTTAACGCCCATGTTAAGGCTCATGCCCCCCCACCCCCGTTAGCCTTGGCTATCACCTCACAGCATAACCCTCGGGAAGCCTCTTGCGTCCTCCTGATATTCAATCTCTTGTCCTACCTTCGGCGCACCGTACCTGGAGATGTACCTCCTGAGCTTCGAGTTGGCTGCAGTTGATAACGTAAAGGTCTCACGGAATCTTCTCCCGTCCTCGGTCTCGAAGTATATTTGGACGGCCTCCCTGTCCGAATACTGCGGGTTCTTGAGCTTGTTGGCCGGTATAAAGTCTGACAGCTTGCCCTTCAGTATCCTGACGACCTTGGCCTTCCCTCTAGAGCTTATCGACAGGTTTAACTCCGAGACCTCCTCAGGACCTATGACCTCGGGCTCGGGCTGCTCCGAAATAACGCCCGAGGCCTTAGGCCCCTCACGTCCTCCCTTACCGCTGGCCACTCCCGTTCACCTGGCCCTTCCGGGGCCACTTACTGGAGTGGCGGCAGAGGTTTAAATACTTTAATGAGCTACTGCCCGGTAGCTAATTCGTTAAGCCGGGTTTAGTCGAGGAGGTTCGGGTAGACGCTCGGAATGGGCAGGAAGCTGTCGAACATCCCTAGCCTTATCATATCAATGAAAAAGCTTTTTATAATCCTCTTAACGATTTCCGTGGGCAAGTACTTCGCTAACGCCATCGCATTCCTATATTCCTCTATCTCCTTCCGATTCCTAGCCTTTTTCTCTTCCGTAGGCCAGAGCACGTCCTCTACGTCAGCGACCATTTTCTCATAGCCGATTTCCCCCTTGTCATATTTCATGGCAATACGCAGTATTTCCTCCTTTTGGGAGGGCCTTGCGTTAAACGTAATAGTGCCGACCACGGCTATAAGCCCAAAGGCCGCCATCGCCTGCTTTACCTTGCGTATCGCCTCTTTCCTTTCCTTTATTGGGAGCCTCACCCAGTACTTCTTGAGCTCATCAAAGCTTACGCCGGACGCTATCTCAAGGGTAATAAGGATTTCGTTCCCCTTTAGGTCCTCCGGGCCCGCCTCTACCCTCTCTATCTCGTTAATGAAGTAACGACTTACCTCCCACGGCTCCACGAACGCATGCGTTGCGACTTCCTTAAACCCGTATGCGACCTCAGCGACAAACTCCTGAGCTGTCCTTGAGAGGGGCTTTTCGTTCACCTACCCCCACCCCTATATTTTTCACCTGCGGCAAGCTATAAACATAAAGGAGTAAACCAAGGGAAAAAACGGGCATGTTGTCTTAACCCGCTATCATGGCCATGAGAAACAGCAGCTGCAGGATAAACACCACTACAAGTACTCCGAAGGCCACGCTCTGCAGCCAGTAAGGGCCGACGTGGTACGACAGCACCAGCCACGCCGCTGTCGATACGAGGGCGAATATAAAGTTCAATATGGCCGAGTCGGCCTCAATAATAGAGGTTAAAATAGCAAATATTAAAGTAAAAACCCATATGAGCGTTACGTCAAGTATAAATGCAGTAACCATTTAGCTCACCCTAGGTCCGGCGTTTTCCCGATGGCCTCAAGCTCATTAACTAGGTACCGATTGACCATTTCCTTAACCTTATCCTCCTCTATGTAATCGGTCAGGCCAATCCCGTCCCAGAAATACCTTAAGCCCTCCTCATATTCCTTTTTGTCCTCCTCAGTAGGCCAGAGTACGTTTTCGAGCTCTTCGGCAAGGTCATAGAAGTCAGTTTTACCGCTAACGTATTTCCTTGCAGCGTTAATTATCTTTTCCCTTACGTCCTTATTCTCCATGACATAAAAGTCGGCCGCTATCCCCTTTAAGAGACTCTCAAAACCTATGACCGCAATCCTATACTCTATTTCACCTAGGGCCTTTTCCTTTTCCTTATCGCTAAGGCCCTCCCAAATCCCCTTAAAGTCCTCATAAGAGCGACCGGCCCACGTAGCTAATGTGTCTACAAGCTCACCATCATTAAGGTCCTCAAAGTCCTCGAGGTACTCAATTGAGTCCATGGCATCAGCATAAGGCGTTTCGCTAACCTGCCTTAAATATATGCCGTAACTCCCCATGACTGCCTCGACCACGTCCTCAACCTCCACCATATCCTAACACCTCTCATTCTCTATTTCATCAAGTCCGTCCCGAATAATGTTATAAATATCACCAGCTGCGCCTCCTATTGTCGTTAGCACCTTATGAATGTCCTCAGTTTTCCCGTCCTTAAAGATAACGTAAAGCCTCATTACCGGTGAAATCACCTTTAAGAACCTCTTAACGACGTCAGGCCTGTCAAGGTAGTCGCCTAAGGGACCGTCCTTATAGAGCCGCTTAAGGATATATAAGGCGTATTCAAGCCGTCCTAGCTCAAAGGCTATATCTATTCTGTCATTTTCGCTTATATCGCTCCTCTTCCATAATAGGTCTCTGAACTGCCCGGCAAAATAATCCGTCTCTCCTAAAGGCCTATAAAAAGACTGGGCCATGAACTCAATAAAGCCCCTGAAGTCCTCGAGGTCGGCTCCAGGGGCCTCGGTCTCCTCGCCTACAGTCTCTCCCACAACCCTCACCCCACCCGGGGCCACTCACTAGAGTAGCTGCCGAGGCTTAAATATCCTGCTGAGCTGCCCGGCAACCGTTAATCCGTCAAACATTTACTTAACAGATTAGCTACTACTAAACCATCCATCAAGGTATTTAAGCCCGGCAGGACACTCCAGAAGTGGCCCCGGGTGGGGTGTGCGGTATGAGCACACAGGAGGAAGGTAGGAAGGAAGGTAGGGAGGAAGGTAGGGAGGAAAACATAGACGTAGAGAGTGCCGTTAGCTTTTTCAAGGCCCTATTCAACTACTTTAGACAAAATCCTAATGGGCTAACCGTTTTACTTCACAATATAAGCGAAAATCTAATCGACACAGTAATAGAAAATGAGGAGTTCAGAAAAGAACTGGGCTTTACTACAGGACAGCTAAAAGTAGTGTCGGACCTCTTTTGGTATCACGACGACGAAGAGGATATACAATATGCATTATCCAGTTCTCCTAACCTTGAAGACGTATTAAGCGCTATAGCTAAACTAGCTTGGGCGTACAGTAGACTGAAGAGCAGCACAGAAGTGATACCAGGGGATATTGAAAATCTCATTAGAGAGGGCGCCAGCACACTCTATAGGATTATTGAGTACATAATAAAGGGTATTGACTGCGACCCATAATCTCATTTTTCTTTTTCTTTTTTTATCCCTAATCCCGGCAGCTGCCGATTAGTTAGTATCAACCTTAATAGGATAAGGCGTCCCACTACCGGCCCACTCATAACACCTAACCGATATATTTCCTTTTCCCGTAAACGCTCTATTTGACAGATTAGCAATTACTGAGCTGTCCATTAAGGTTTTTTAGTCCCGGCCGCCTACTCTGTAAGCGGCCCCAGAGGGGGCGGTATATATGAGTGTAGAGGAAAATGTAGAGGAAAACGAAGAGGAAAACGAAGAGGAGAAGGCCCAAGATTTTGTTTTGGAAGACTTTAGGGCCTTTTTTGAGTACATAACTAGGTCTTTTACTAGAGCAAGACTTCCAATCTCAGGGATTACTGACGATATAAGGACAGTTTTACTTAGTGCAGCTAATGATAATGAGCACATAAATTATGAAATAGCTTATTACCTAGGCGCTATTGACAAGTTGTTAGCAGTTCTGCATACTGTAGACTTTAACGAAAACGCTAAAAGCTATTTCACTAATGTAGAAAATGTTAAAAGATTTATGTTTATAATGTCAAATTTAGCAAAGCTCTACTTTGACATTCAGACCGGCACAGAATCCGATAAGAGCACTATAATAGCTAAGCTAGACATAATTGCAGACAGTCTTAAAAGCTATATCACAGACCTTATAGGATACCTAGACAAAAAAGACTAAACAATTTCTTTTTTCCTTTTTTCTCTTTTTTCATTTATCCCGTTTTTTAAAAAGCCGGAAAAAGAAAAAAACCTTTTAACAAATTAGTGCTTATCGCTCTTAGACCGGCCTATAATTTTATGAATTTCGGGACTTTCGATTACGGTAAAACCAGCAATATAAGTAATTGTATAAGCTCTTTCACTATTTTGTTTTTCGACATAATATTTTACATGTAGCTTTTTAATTACATAATCACAAATTGCGCCGCTTATATTTGTGCAACCAGCATAAAAACTGAATTCTTTTTCATAAATCTTAAGTCCATTTTTCTCATTTTCCGATATCCTTTGTTCGATTTTATAACCTTTAACCAATTCAAAAAACTCATTTTCACTAACCAAAATCCCAAAATCCGGAATTATCTCAAATCCGGAAAAATTCCCGCTTAAAAAGGCCCTTATTGTCCCTTTTACGGTTAAAAAAACTTTATCATTACTTAAAAGTCCCGTAACAAAATTTTCTCCACTCATATTGTGCACCCTGCCTGGGGCCACTTACCGGAATAGATTAGCAGAACTTTAAAACCGTAACGGGTAGCTTAGCAATTGCTAATCTGTTAAGCAGAACATTTATAAAAAGCCGGAAAAAATAAAGCCCCTTTTAGAAAATGGGGAAAAAGAAAAAAGGGAAAAGCCCTTAGCTCTTAGGCAGCCCGGCCTTAGCGGCCTTTAAGGCCCTTAAGGTAATGTTGTAAAACGCATAACTAAGCCTAGCGGTTTTTTGAGCTAAGGACTCATTATGTCTAAGTCTTGATTTTTCAAGCCTTAGGTTAAGCCAGTAGAGCTCAAAAGCCAGCTTTTGAAGTCTAACCGAAACCTTAGGCCGGTTAAGGTAATCATTAACTGACTCAAGCCCATAAAGCTCTTTTAGGATTTCTGCATAAGCCGCTATTTTCCCTAGGTTATAAGCGGCCTCTAGGTAGTCTTCCAGCTTATCGTTAAGAGCGTCAAGGGGCACATTAACAAAGCTGCCCCTAAGCCGGATAAGCGCCTGCCAGGACTCTATATCGGTTGTCCCGCAAAATGAGCTCTGATTACCGCAAAACCAAAAA
>Ga0209224_1000227_pt1 | contig 14033 bp, 23 predicted proteins | sample MonGeyMetagenome_FD_184731 | JGI IMG/M metagenome (GOLD analysis project Ga0209224, IMG submission 184731) | Hypoxic/sulfidic aquatic microbial communities from Monarch Geyser, Yellowstone National Park, USA - MG (SPAdes) v2 (version 3) | ecosystem: Environmental > Aquatic > Thermal springs >...
ATACGTATAAGACAATTATAGACATAGATACGTCGTATACGTATATCACGTAGGTATACGTATACGTGTAGGTATACGTATTCGTGTAGGAATACGTATTCGTGTAGGAATACGTATAGGTATTCGTATATCTTATACGTATTTCATAGTACTTATTTGACGCTCATTCCTCTCTCTCTTTTATTATATAGATATATTACACCCCCCCAATATTCGTACTTCGTATATAGTACTATATAGTCAAATTCTTTCTGAATTCTGAAATTTTCACACTTCGTACTTCTTACTTGACATTTCACACTTCACAGTTCACACTGACACTCATTGTTTCTTACTTGACACTTGATACTGACGCTCATTCTTGGTTCTTGACACTGACACTCATTATTTCTTACTTGACACTTGATACTGACGCTCATTCTTGGTTCTTGACACTGACACTCATTATTTCTTACTTGACACTTGATACTGACGCTCATTTATTTATTTTCTCGTTTCCCTATTTAGTTCTATATAGTTTGCAAAAAATTGAACAATATGTAACCTTTTCCAGGGTTGGTAATACGGAATGTTCCGGAATAGATTATAGAACAATTTATATTTCTTAAATTTCATTTTCTCAGAGAGAATTCTAAATTTTCAATTTTAAGGCAATCTAGGTCGGATTTGGAACAAACTACAAAATATATTTGTAAGGTGCGGTAAATTTCATAATATTATTTGAAAAAACAAGTTTTTGTTCAATTACGACTATCCCGTCTTCCGTTTTTTTCGATGCGTTAAAATTTACTGTTACTACATATTCATCTTTTCCTGCTATTTTCTCGATATGTACTCCTGTTATTGTGACCTTGTATTCTTTGTAATTTTCTCGAATTATATCTCTCACTTTTTTTATTAACGCGTTTATATCGTCCATTATCATTGGAATATCCTCCAATTTCTTGCTATTACTCTTTCCAGTGTTTGTCCTACAGTGTTTAAGACTGCGTTGGTATATAACCCTAGCACTAGTTTTGTCGTGGCTTCTGAAAGTTCACTTTTTTCATTTCCAAACAGTTTTATTACCTTTACTACATTCAATGTGTTTTGTTTTAGTCCTTTCATTTCTATTATCGGGTTTGTTTCAAATATTGTTATTTCATCTTCTCCGTATATTGGGTCGCTGTTTGTGTGTATTTTTGCTTGTCCGTATTTTTTCATATAAACCCTGAATATCTTGTTGTTTTTTAGTTCTATTCGTTGTAGCTGTATTTCTGCTTCTAGTGATAGTTTTTGTGTAAATGGTTGTGTGTTCCCTATTATATATGCCATCGTTGACATTATATTGTATTCCGTAAAGTCCATGTCTCCTATAACGTACAGCTTATCCGTGAACGTATTTATCTTTGTATCGAAGGTACAGTTCCTATTTATGAGAATCATTTTATCGTAGAATATATCGCCTTTATGATTGATTTTCATATATCCTTTCACGTTTCCGTTGTTTTCTATTTCGATATTTATGTTGGATAAAAATATCCATTGTTGCGGTATGATTTCGTCTCTTTTTTTGTCTATTTTTGTTTCTAGTAGCTCTAACATTTTCTCACAACCCGTACTCTCTTATTGTGTGAGTTATTACTTTTGCCGATATCTTCGGTTCTGTTTGTATCATTCTGTATATGTCTCTAACTTTTCTCGTGTTGTGTCTCATTATTGCATGGATAACGGCTATTACAATCAACATCCTCATTAGTTTCCATGGCGAGTATTTTTCTACTGACCCCATTAGTATTGTTTGTGCTTCCATTATTTCTTCCGTTGTTACCTTTTCATGGAGTTTCACTGTGTAGATTTTTTCTATTTTATTGTTTCTGTACCTTACCGCGATAAATTTCTGCATATCTTCTGTGTATACTCTTATTTCGTATTTTCCGTTTTTCGTTATTCTCATTGATTCGAATAATTTAACTGACGTCATACTCCCACTATCCTTTTTTCTTTTCCGTTTTCAACGATTATGTACTTTCTTCTTAGGAACTGCGACGGTGTCAGAATTAGTACTGTTCCTTCTTCTGTTGTTAATTTGAACCTCGGTGACGTTGCTTTTAGTTCTTTTATATTTATTATTTCCATCTCGATGATTTTCTCCTTTTTGTTTTGAATTTGGACGTATTTTTCTTCTGCGTTTTTCAGTTTTTCAAATATTTCTCTTGCTATTTCGTCTAAGTTCTTCTTTGGCATTCTTTTTCACCACGCGTATACCGGGTATTCAAACATATCGCTTGGTGATAATATCAGTTCGTTTCCGTTTTCCAACTTTAGTATCAATTTGTTTTGTTCTACTCTTAATTCTATCACCTTTTCGCTTCTATAAATTATCTCTTTCCTTCCCTTTAGGTACTCATATATTTCTTTTGCTGAAGTCAATGGGTTTGGTTCCGGATGATTTGGTTTTATTGTGAATTCCCTTTTTAGAAAATTTTTAGGTGCTTCTATTACTTGTGTCCCGTCGCTTGTCCTTATTATCATTAGCCCGTTTTTCTTTATTATTGACATCACGTTTTTCACTCCTAACTTAGTTCTTACAAAAATTGAGAAGTCTTTGTTTAATAACCCGTTTAGGATATGTATTTCCTCGTATTCGTTCATATATTTGTACCCCCTATTATAAAGGGGGGTCTTAAAAATATAAAAAATTTACTTTTGAATTACTCCTTTCAAGATGTATGTCCCTGATTTGAATATTATCAGTTCTTCTACGTGGATTTTGTCTCCTAACGCTTCTTCTACTTCTTGTTTTATCTGTTGTTTTATGTTTCTGACTTCTGAAATTTCTTCTAACTTTTTTGTTGTTGTTAGGTTTATTTTATTTGTTTCTAATGCTTGAAATATGTCGATGATTGGTGTTATGTCTACTTTTCCTTCAACTTGTATTTTTATTTTCATACTCCCATCTCATGATTATTTTCCCATCATTTTTTACTTTTCCTTCTTTGAAAACTAATATCTGTGGTGCTATATTTCTGTATTTTTCTATTATTTCTCTGATTAATGAGCTTAACTCTTCGTTTTTGCTTATGTCTCTTTTCAGAATTTGGCTTTCAGTGAACGTTATTTCGCTTTTTCCAATTAGTTTCACCAGACCGACTAAAAATCTGACATTTCTGTTTTCTTGTGGGGAGTCTATTATTTCTATTATTATCCGCTTTATCATTTTCCTCACCTTATTTTTGCATATTTGCATGATTTATTTATTTCGCAGAATTTGCATTCATCAAATACGGCTATTAATGTTTTCGTCATGTAGGCTACTATCTGTCTGTATATCCATTCGTCATTTATTGAATATTGTCCGAAGAACGTTTGACCCGTTTCTATGTTTCGTATACTTTCTTTCGTTATCTCAAATTCTTGGATGTCGTTGTTCCCTATGTAAACTAGTAACCCTTTCTCACTACCTATCATGTTCATGTAAATTAGTACTTGGTATATGTGTGCCTCATATGGGAATGTTGGAGGTTTATATACGCTCTTGAACTCTATTACAATGTTGTCCTTTGTTAGACCGTCTAACTTTCCTACTAAAGTATACTCGCCGTACTGTTTTTTCACTTCTTTCTCAAATTCTATTTCTAGTTCTCCGTACTCCTTTAATAATTTCTCTATTCCTTCGTGTAGTGCTGTGCCTCTTATTAACGTCACGGATGGTATTTCTGTTTGTGGTCGTATTACGCAGTGTAATAGGTCTGTTACGTATACTGTTTTTTCTCCTTTATCAGGGTGTTGGTCTTGCATTTTCTTGTAAGCCTTTATTATTGCTTCTTTTATCATCTGCATATCACCTCTACCATTTTCTTTCCTACCACTTTTGACGCTATTTCTTTATTTTGACAAAGTTCTGTTTTGTTGTGTATCCCGTTTCTCAGTAATTCTATAGACCTTTTTCTCCCTATTCCAGGTAGCTGGACTAATGCCAGAGCTTGGCTCGGTACACCGTACCTTGCTTCTAGGAATAGCATTCTTAGCTTATCTGCTAAATCCGGTTTTACTAACGCTTTAGTTATTCTGTAAACGCCGTATAATTGCCAATTAATGGTCTGTATTAGTTTGTTCAAGTCGTTATATGACATGTTTTTTGTGGCTTTGATAATGATTTTCTCATCAACTCCTTTTACCCAATTTTCGAAAATTACTCTTACGTTTTCACCTTTTGCCGAATTCAGTACATTTTCATTATTCATGACTGCGTCTATTATTTCATCTTCGGTTACGTTATCTCTTTCTAGCACGCTTCTATACGCAATAGCGTCTTTGACGTCAAAGTAAGATTCTGCAACTGCTCTTCCGTAAACAGTTACATAATATCCGCTGTTGTCGTATCCTAGTATGCCGTTTTCCTTTAGGAATTCTAGTTTTTCGTTAATTTCACTTTGGTCTATGTCCTTGAATGATAATGAGTGTTTGGTTGCTTCAATGATTTCATCTGGTTTTGCGTAAAGGTACTTTGATATAAATGCCAGTAAGAAATCCTCTAGTATATGGTGTCCTTCTAAGGCTCCATAATCGTTGCTGAAGTATTTTCTTGTTAGCCTTTCGGCTTCTCTTACATTTGATGCTTCTATTATGCATAGCCCCTCTTCATCATATCCAGGTCTTCCAGCTCTACCGCAAATCTGGTCAAACTCGATTGGCGTGATTGACTTCCACCCTACAAACCTTCCGTATTCTATAATGGGTAGTTTCAAGTCATTGAAAATTACGGCGTAAAATGGAAAGTTCACTCCTTGGCTCAGTGCCGTTGTTGATATTATGATGTTATATTTTCCTTGACGTGTTTCTTCCATTAATCTTAGTTTGGTTTCTGGTTGTAATCCTGCGTGAAAGAATGCCACTTTTCCGGGATATTTTTTGTCATATATTAAGAACAATTCTTCTGCTTTTTTCCTCGTGCTTGTGAAGACCATTACTACTTTATTTTTCCTCACTAGTTTGTGTACTAAGTCCTCCTTAAGTTCTATCTTGTCACCGTCCTCAAAAATCAAGATGTTTCCTATTTTTACGGCTTTGTAAAGTGGTATCGGTCTTTCTTTCGTTTCTATTATTTCCGCATCTGTTATTTCCGCTAACTTTTCCAGGTCTGGTACTGTAGCTGACATCATCAATAGTCTCTTTCCTTCGCTCATAGCCCACGCTATTAAGTTCTCTATTGCCTTTCCTCTTTCCTTATCGGAAATGTTGTGGACTTCATCGATTATTATCAATTCACTATGTCTAGCCCATGTATAGTGTCTTCTTAATACGGCGTCAGCTTTTTCGTAGGTTGTGAAGATTACTCTTTCGCCGATGTTTTCGGGGTCACTTTCATAGACTTCACTCGTTAGTGCTATCGAGTCAGCATATCCGTTTAACATTGGTGCTACTTTGTTGTGATAGTCGTCGTTTAATTGTAGTGCTAAGGCTCGTAAAGGTACTGTGTATAATATTCTGTATTTAGTATTCATTGCTATGTACATGGCTAAGAATGATTTTCCAACTCCTGTTGGTGCAGAAATCAGCAAATTCTTGTCTGTCATTAGAAATTCATTAATTACCTTTTTCTGAAACTCATTTAACTCCATCTTTTTGTTCACCTCCTGTGAATTCTAGTTCTGAAATTTTCCGTATGACGCTGATTTTTGATATCTTGATATAAATCGGGTTTCCACTAGGGTCTTGTCCAAGTAAATTGTTATAGTCGTCTATTTCTTGGATTTGCATGCGGTACTTTCTTCCTTGAGCCAGTACTTCTATACAGTCACCTACTGAAAAGGAGATTTTCCCTAGTTTTAACTCACGTTTTGGCATTGTATAAAATTGTGCTAGCACCAATTTTAAAGTTTTTATTCCTTGTTTCCTTTCTCCTTCTTATGAAGGTCATTTTGAACATTCCAAACGTTCTTTATGAAGAGAAAGAATGTAGTGACTTTCTTGAGTGTCTTGAGGTCTATATGATGTATTTAACAAAATACGGGAAACAATTAGGAGTATGTTACGGTCTCAATAGTTTAGGAGAATTCCCTGTAGTAGGTGAATACAAGAACAAGTGTAAAAATGGTTACGTAGAAATAGTTGAGTAAAAAAAATTATTCAAGTAAGTTTTTCTTCTTTCTCATTGATTTTACATTTTGCTCGTATTTTTCTACATATTTAAATACGTCTTCATATTTTTCTAACATTTTTGTTATTTGTTTAATGTCATCTAGGTTATTTGCTGGAAAGCTTAAGCTGTTAGTAGGTTTTTGACCGTGAATTGATATTAATACTGTAACTTGTCCTTGGTCATCTTTATACGCCAAGAAACCCAGGCTCAGTTGCTCTCCTTCATAAAGGTCAAATCTATCAAACCTCTTTTGTGACTTTGAGAATTCATCAACCCATTTATCTATTTCCTTTTTGAGTTCTTCAATTTTATCGGATTTTTGTGAGGGCATTTATTCTCACCTCTTTGACTTTTGTAACGCTTCAAATTGGGCTTTTAATATCGGTAATTTTGCTGGGTTTTCTAATACGATTGTGGGCTGTGGATATCCGCTATCTTGGTAAGCCACGCACGTGATTACTGCACCTCTCTTTAGTTTTGGTACTATATTTCTGACCAGGCTATTGTATACTCCTTGGCTTGAGGAATATAGGTATACCTCCTTTTTGTGTTGGTTTATCTCCTTTACAAGGTCAATAGGTAAGGTTTGGTTGTCACTTACTTCTTTTATGATTTTCTCTTCAAGCTCTGGACTATCGATAATGTATCCGTCGATATATGATATCTGTGCTGGTTGGTTTGTTTTCCTTAATATAACATCTCTTATCTCTACTTTCTTAACGATTAATATATGCCATAGGTATTTGGTTATGTTATCTCTTGTGAATGGTAATGTTAGTTCATCGTTTTGGGCTTCTTCTACCAATTCCACTTTTTGTGTTTGTGCCTCTTCTGGTATTACCTCTTCTTCTTCATTTTCTTCTTTTAATTCATCCTTAATTGACTTTTCCTTATTTACCATTTTCTTACCGCCTCCTTCAATTCTTCTGGATAGGAATCATATCTCTCACAAAATTCTAAAAAAACCTTCTCTGAATGGCTTAACGCCTCAAGGGGTAACCCTTGAGGATTAATTAATTTCATACATTCATTGTATGTGGGCATTTGGGGTCTGATTAAAATTGTGCTATCATTTATATTTAAATCTTTTTGTTAGCGTCTCCTTTTTTTGTCTGTTATTCAATTTCTTCATTTATGAGGCGTGGTGTTAATGATAATAAGCTTACTCCTACCGTCTTGTATCAATTAATTACACAAGAACTAGGGTTTATTGATGTGTGTAAAAATAAGAATGATTTTGACGCTACTAAGAATATTTGGTTCAATAAGTCTTTTTGTAATCCACCATTCTCAAGGAAATTTATCTTCATAAAAATGGGAATTGAAAGTCATCGGCGTGGTAATGAAGTTCTTCTATATTTGCCTTTCGATTCCAGGACGTGGTGGTTTAAACTTCTTTATCGAGAGAATGTATTGATAATGGTCTTCATGAAGAGAATGGGTTGTGCTAGATACCCGCATGCTTTGTACCATTTGAAGAATTATACGGAAACAAGAGTTGTATTGTTACAAAATGAATCCGAAATACTTAAGTTTCTGAAATGAATGAGGGAATTACTCATCTCATTCTCTTTGTTGAGAAAAGGGGTTGAATAAAAAAAAGATTAACTTTTACTAAATATAATTTCACGAATGTATTTTTTTAACGTTAGTAGCAATTCTCTGTTTTCTAGTTCTCCTAGAATTTTAAAATATTCTGGTTTCAGAATTCCGTGGTGTGCTAATATTCCAGAAAAGTAATATTTATCGTAATATGTGTCTAACACGTCATTTATCTCTTTCACTATCAGCCATTTATATTTAGATTGAGCTATATCTTTTGCTAATTTTTGTAATATCTCTAGGTTTTTTTCTTCATTCATATTTTTCACTACTATTTTTTACTTCTTTGATTTATATAAATCTTTTTCTCATGTATATATTAATGATTAACGAAATTGAACAAGAATATTATCTGGAAACTATGGAGATGGTGTAATTAAATTCTTTTTTCTGTATTATTCGAAATGTAAATAATATGTCTAATTCGAAAAAAATGGGGTATAAAAAAACGATATGGCTTTATAACTTTATTCGTCTTTAATCATGTCACCGAATCCTTGTATCGAGAAAATCGTTATTTTGTCGTTTTGTTGTTTTATGTACTCTATTATTATTTTTTTCATGTTTTTTTCATCAATATCGTATACATATTCGTCAATGTTTATATTATTCTGAATTGTTCCGTTTGAACTATCATAGTTTTTTATCAACTCGTCAAACTGTTTTTTCTCAATCACCGCGTTTAGTTTTAGACTGAATTCGAATACTTTATCCTCTAAAAAGTTGTCAATTAATTCGTTTAACAGTTTGTATGTTTTCTGGTCTATCATTTTTTTCCACTTGTTTATATCATATGCGTTATATGTATATAAATCTTCTTCTCTAAACAGATAACGTTAAATTATAGAAAAAGTAATGAAAGAATAAGGATAGGAATAGAATCCAAAACATGAAAAAAATTATGAAAATAAAAAAAATCATGGGTCACTTATGTACTCATCCCATGCTTTCTCTAGTTCTTCTTTTTCCTTTTTTAGTTCTTCTTTGGTTTTTTTGTCTATGTGTTTGCATTTTAATAATTCTTCAACGAATGCATCATACACTGCTCCTATAACATTTTTCTTTAAATATAGCTCTTCTCCTTGAATATTCTCCATTTTGTACCAAATTTCGACCATGAATGGATACTCTTTCTCAACAATTATGCTTTGTATCTCTACATCTTTTTCAGGTATTCCCGCTTCTCTTAACAATATTTTTTTTGTATTTGGGCATTTTTCAAATATTTCTTCTAACATACTATTCACTCCTCTAGATTATTCCTTTTTTATTTTTATAAATGTTTTTCTCTTCATCAAGAATGAGAGAACATGAAGAAAGAGGAAATTAATATAAACACAATGGAATAAGATTACGAAAATGAGAAAAATTGGGCATAAAAAAAAGAAGGATTAACTTATTCTTTCATCTCAATATGTCCTTCATTGATTTGGTACCAATCCCCTTTTTCCGCTTTTATCTTGGATACGTCAACCCATTTTCCATGAATTCCTATTAGATAGAAAATTCCTTCATGTTTCTTTAGGTATTCGTCTAGTTTGGTCTCACTTTTGAATGTTTTCACGTTTCCTTTTTCATCAAATAATGTATACACCATATTATTCCCTATACATAATATAGGTTTAATGTATATAAATCTTCTTCTCTTTTTAAAGAATGTGGAATATCTTCATGGTCTCAATATTGAAATAATATTTGTAACACTTGAAAAATTGTTTGAAATCTTTGTTGTTACCTTAATTTAAGGAAACAAAAATGTATTCAAACAAAAAATTTCATGTTACTGAAAAAAACAAAATTGGAAAAAATTCAGTTACAATTTATTCACGGCTGCATGTGAAATAAATTCAAAAAATTTCAGATAAAAGATTTTTCGGGCTGAAGCTATATTCTACAGAAAAAATTTTTTCTTTAAAAATGATTTTACGTCGTTCTTTGTCCTAATTTTAAGGAGAAAGAAGGGGAAAAGTTGAAAATCAAGGGTTTAAAAAGTTTTCTAGTAAAATCACGAATGGGGTTTAAAAACTTTTTTGTATCCAGACTGAAAGTAATACAAAGTTCTTTCAACTTTGCATTTGATTTTCCAGGCTATCGAGTTTGAAATTATCCACGATAAGTGAAACATTCTCAATTGGTATACTGTTGAAAATCTCTATTGTATCGTTTCTTATCAATTTGAGGGAAACAAATATATGATTTGATTTTATCTCAACATGTAGTATTTCATATTTTACGCTCATAGAGAAAAACTTAATGAGTATTACTATTTAAAGCAAAAATCAAGATATTACCAAAAAGACTGGAATATTATCTGAAAAATGAGAAAAATGATTAATAAAAAAATCAGATTACCTTAATTGAAATAATCCCTTCATACTCTGTTTGAACAAACTTAATTCTTTTACCCGCTTGTCTCAAGAAAATATCGGAATTGTAAGAGATGTCTAAAACATATCCTTTTTCCTTATTTTTCCATGGACGCATTACTCTTCCGATTCTTTGGATTAACTTAATTCTTGACTTTCCTTGAGATAGTAACACTACTAAGCTCAAATTCGGAATATCAAGCCCTTCATCAGCTAAACTTGTTGAGATTAAAACTTGAATCTTACCGTTTTTCAAAGCTTCTATTTTTTCTACACGCTCTTCTAGATTTGTTTTTGAGCTTATCCAATCTGCAATTATTCCGTTTTGATTTAATAATTCTGATAATTTCTTTGCTATGGCAATTCTCCTAACAATTATCAATGCTGGATATTTGTTCAAAGACTTTATTTTTTCAATGATTTGTTTATTAGTGAATTCAGAATTTTCGAAAATCTTTAGAATTGCAGAGTACTCTTTTGCAAATGGTTGGTCAGCATAAAATTGTTTTACTAACTGTATTTTATTGGAGATTTTCTCACTGATTTTAGGAGTGAATTGTAAATACTCTAAGGGTACTAGATATCTTTTTTGTACAAGTTCTGTATAATTAATGGAATAACTTATTTTCCCTAACAGTCCTAAAATTTCTAAATCTCTACCGTCTTCTCTTAATGGGGTAGCTGTTAGTCCTAACCTCACTGAATTTGGAGCATCAAGAAGTAGAGATTTTATAATATTTGCAGGAGTGTGATGTGCTTCATCTACAATTATTAAATCAGCATTATTAATAATTTCTTTCAGTTTTTGATTTTGATTACGTTTCTTTTGTGAATAGTAGTAAGATACTGACAAAGCAATAAAGTCAGACTTTTGACCTTTTTCAATTTCATTAACTTCTCCACTTACTAATACAAATGGCAAATCTTCTCTTTTGGCAAAGTTCTGGAATTGTTTAAGCAAAGTAGTACTATTTACGGCGTATACAATTTTTGCATTCTGTTTGTTCTTTAGAAATTCTAATGCAGACAAGATAGCTATTACAGATTTTCCACTACCAGTAGGGGCTTTTATGATTCCTTGACCTACTGTATTAACATCAGAAATCCAGCTCTTTATACTGTTTATTTGATAATCCCTCATTTCGAAATTTTTCAGAGAAACATCGTAAAACTGTAAATTGGAAAAGGGCTTTATTTTCAGATTAGTAAAATTGCTTATTTTCCAATAAAGTCCTCTTAAAGTTGAAAATCCGTAATTATTTTGCCATGCTAACAAAATTGGAGTCTCGATATATTGACCACTTATGTGGTCAAAACTCTTTATTTTGTATGTTAGTAAATCTTTATACATCTCTAAATTATCATGGACTATTATATAGTTTCCACGAAATTCGGCAAATACTGAATTATTATTATCCTTCAGATATTCACTAAGTATATCGAATATTTCATTACCTATATATTCACTTAGTTCTTTGGCAATTTCTTTCAGTTCATCGTTATTAATTCTAGAGATTTTGGATTCACTGATATACCATTTTTTATCTTGAGGGTTGAAGTTAGCAATTGATTTAATTAGTGTTAGATAATTCTGGAATTCCTCTTTTGACAAAAACCTTTTTGGACTAGGAATATAGATTTTATCACTGTTTTGCAAATTATTAGCCATACTTCTTCTATCTTATATATAGTAATGAGGATTTAAAAAGGTTACATCATCATCTTACTGATAAAAATAATATTTCGATAGGTTTTCTTTTACATTTTTTCAATTTATTTCCATTCTCTTCATGGAGAAGGGGGAAAGGAGAAATACAAACGTCAATCAGTTACTATTCCAAAAATGAGAAGAATGGCTTATAAAAAAATCAGAACTCAAACAACTTTGTGTTTTCATCTAAATCGTATAACACTCTATACACGCTTTTAATTCTATACTTGAACATGAATCCAGACAATCTTATACACCACATGCTATCAGTATAGTCAATACCGCATAAGAATGCTTCATTACGCGTATCTATGAATTTAAGGAGAATTTGATTAGTGTTATCGTAATCATAATCTTGTAATGCCGTATAAACAAAATTCGGGAATTGACCCCCTTTCATTCTTTCGATAACGGGAATTATGATATTCGTGAATTCCCATTCATAATTCTTCAGTTCACTTATCTTGATTCTGAATGACGGTTTTCTTGAAATACTGTTTATATACGTGAAAATTCCCTTTTTTATCAACATTTTGAAAATTGCATACTCAATTTTTCTATTTTGTAATTTTATCCTTATAATGTATGGCATGCCCTTATATTTCCTTTGGTAATGTTCTATTAGGTCTTTCACTTTTTTACCATTTATTGAGTACAAATACAGTTCATTTTTGATTATTGGAAATCCAAATTCGGAATCTGGTAATTCTTTTTTCGTTAGTTCTGGTAAAGATAGGTAAAACCTTTGAGGTTTTTTGACAATTATTAGTTTCAGTAGTCTAGAATCGTATCTTATAGGAATCACCAAATCATTAAACACTAAATGCCATGTGCCACGGTAATACCAAACTAGGTAATTATGGTAATTTTTACTTTCATATTTCAAGAATATCGTAATTCTCCTCATTTTAGCAATTGATAAGTAATCATCTAGGTTTATGATAACTTCAAACTTGTTGTCATTTTTTTTCATGATTTCTATTTTATTGTTGAAAATATATATGTAAATTGTTTGGGGGTTCGGTTTGTGTAATTCATATTCGAAATCCCTTACGTGAGAATTATATTTGTATACATACTTCTTTCCTATTTCAAAACTATCGAAATTTCTTAGTATTTCTTTCAAATATACAATCTTTTCATTTTTAATGTAGTCTTTCTTTTGTGTCATACGTGGTCATATAACTATAGAAGCAAAAGTTTATAAATTATGATAGCACAATCTTTTATAGAGTGAAAATGAGTCTCCAAATTGAACTTGAAAAAAGTTTAAGTAACATAAATTTTTTAGAATCCACACCTTATGAAAAACATGACTTAACGAATTTAATTAAACCAGAAGATAGGGTTGTAGTGAGACAAGGAGACCTAGTAGTAGCAAGTTATTGGATAGACAATTGTAGGAAAAAAGGGCTAAGAGCGTTACATGTTTACGGTAAAAGTAGGATTCATAGGCTCATGAATTCTCATATTGTAATCCCTCTACAAAACGAAACAGTACTACTACATAATGAACACGGAATAACCGTTATTCCTTTACCTATTGAGAAACTTAATTTCTATACATTCATTGAAGGTGGAGATTAAAAAAAGTCATTTTCTTTTTTTCTATTTGAACAAACTCATAACGATTTCATATTTTGATTTCCCTACCCTCTTAGCCAATTCTTCTAGTTTTTCGTTTTCTTCATCAAAAAAGATGATAAATATTGGTTTGGGTAGTAAATCTTCTTCTAACCGCATATCGTGAGACTTTTTTGAACTGTAAATTTGAAAGTTATACTTCTTCTCAATTTCTTTCATAATACATTCCCTATAACTACTATATTCTTTACATAACTCCTGGACTTTATAGAACATTTTCTTGGGAATCCTTATGCTATACACCATTTTTCATCGTTATACTATTTACGCTATTTGATTTATATATTTGCTTCAGAAAGATTTATATAGTTCTGATACGTATCTACAATTATGTTGTATATCTTAAATAGTGCAACCCTCCCTCTCAAAGAGGGGGGGAAATATTTAATTAAGGCAAGACAAATTTCCGTGAAAGAAGCAAGCGAATTACTGAAGAAAGAGCAATTTGTTAGTGCCGTTGGTCACGAAGCGACTGCCCAGGCTCTCAGTAACGTTTTTGGAGTAACGATACCGTATAATAGGACACAAATAACATTACAACCAGGGGATAAGTTAATAAGTATAATCTTAAAGAAAAGGTTAGCAG
>Ga0209224_1000229_pt1 | contig 13930 bp, 25 predicted proteins | sample MonGeyMetagenome_FD_184731 | JGI IMG/M metagenome (GOLD analysis project Ga0209224, IMG submission 184731) | Hypoxic/sulfidic aquatic microbial communities from Monarch Geyser, Yellowstone National Park, USA - MG (SPAdes) v2 (version 3) | ecosystem: Environmental > Aquatic > Thermal springs >...
AGACCTCTATAATGAACTCTTTAGCACCCTAAGCAGTTACGGCGTGCCTGACTGGATTTTAAAAGGAGCCCTTAGGGGGGCCACCACGATAATAGACCAGTGGCACGGTAGCACTAAACTAAGAGGGAACGTACCGAAGGCGAAGGCCCTAAGGCTTCACGTGCCGACTGAATGGTATAACCCCGAGACTGGCTACCTAGAGCTCCCTCCAGTAGGCCTTAAGCTAAGGGCGATAGGCAGTAACTGGAAGTGTAAAAGCTACCCTATCGTGCCAGGGTGGGTTATGCTGGTATATAGACCTGAATACGAAGCCTTCTTCCTAATGCTATTAAGAAAGGTGCCTCCTAGGGAAAGGAAGTTAAACGTGCCTCTTAGCTATGTGAAGGAGCTATGCTGTAAGCGTGGGTGGGTTTTAGCGGGCGACGTGAACGCTAAGGAATTCGTAGTAGGTACTGGAGAAAAGAGTAAAGAGAAGCGTTACCCTATGCCCGTTAAGGAACTGGAGCCCTATAGGAACCTGCTAGTGGGGCTTAGAAGGAAGTACCCTAAACAGGGTAGCTATGACCCACTGAAAAGGCGTAGGGGTCTTAGGCGTAGAGTGTGGCTTACTGAAAGGAAAATGATAATATCACTCAGGCAGAAACTGAAGGAGATAGCTAAGGAGATAATAGACTACGCCTGGTTCCTGGGCAGTACAACCGAGGAAGTGCCGTACTGTATTGTACTGGAGGACTTACGGGGCCTACAGGAAAGGGTTAGGGAGGATAGCGATATACCTAAGGAGGTGAAGGGTATAATCAAATCGATACCCTATTTCTGGTTAGATAGGTGGATTATTGCTCTGGCGAAGCTTAACTGGGTTCCGTACGAACGGATAGACCCGAAGGGCACTTCTACCACCTGCCCTATCTGTGGTGCTAAGCTAGTGGAGGTAGGGCACCGCAGACTTAGGTGCCCAGCGGGCCACTTAGAAGAAGACAGAGATACTATAGCCGTAATGAACCTAAGGAAAAGGTTTTTAAGTTCCTGTCTACGGTCTAGAAAAGTGGCAGGGTAGTCTGGCTACCCGAAGTGCCCCCCGAATGACAGGTGTGGGCACCCTGGCCCCAGTGTCCTGAATAGACGGGGGGAAGGGGCTTAAAGCCCCAGCCAGTCTATCGGGGGCCTTTACGTTTCTCCTTAAGTTAGAGGTCTTAGAAACGCTTATAATCCTGTCTAAGGCTTATACATAACGGTGCCCGCTATGTCTGCCTACCAGAATACGTGGTACGAATTTGACGGGCCAGTGAAGTGTGAAGTGGAAGACGGCTATATCCTTAGGGTTTACGGCCGTGAATTCACTAGTGCCTTCCTTAGGGGCACCTATACCGAGGTGGAGCTATGGGCCAGGCCTCTGAAGACCTCTATACTAATTCAGCACCTTGACTGGGCAGAGTTCCAGTTCGGCCCGAGAATGGAGTACGTGGAGTTCTACCTGGACAGGCTCCCACGGGCACTGGACAGAAACGCTAGGTGCTGGGCTACGGTCTGGGGCTACGGTCAGGCTTAGGGCTTAATCTGCCTCCCTAACGTACCTCTTTCTTTCTTCTTCCTCCACCCTCCTTACGTACCTGCCCCCGCTAGCTCCCACTGCCCTTACTGGCCTGATAGCCTTAGGGAAGGCCAGGCCAGTTACGAAGCCTAACAGGGTGCCGAAGGAGAAGACGGACTCTGGAGTTATGTTACCGCTAAGCACCGTAAGACCGCTTATTATGAACTGGATAACTGCCCAGACTGCCTCCCCTATGGCCTGGATTATTCCAGTGAAGCTAAGGCTGGCCGTATTCAGGTAGCCGTAGTAGACCGCTACGGCTATGAAGATTAGCAGTAGGATTACCAGCCCTATACTGCGTTTAGCCAGTGCCCCTAGGGCCACCCCTAGGACTAGGCCCCCCACGAATACCAGAACGTCAAGTAGCGTAATAGTCGTGGTCTCCACCGTCTAACTCTACGCCTTTCGCTCTTAAAAAGCTTAGGATTTGTAGCGAAGCCGTAACGGGGTCTATGTCTATCTTAAGGTACCTCCTAGCGAACCTCTCGGTTAAGTCCTTAGCGGTCTCGTAGGAGAAGCCCTTAGCCTGAAGCAGTTCGCAGGTGGTAAGGGGCCTGCTAAGCCACCAGTGGATTACCCTCCCAGAGAAGGAAGGAATAAGGATAGAGTCCCTGCTAATGAACGCCTCCCTTATGCTGGTACCAGGCAGTAGCTTACTGAAGGCTGGTTCCTCGGTTTCTACGTAATCCGCAGGCCTACAGGGGAGGGGTGGGTGGAGGAATAGGGCGTGGGCTACAGGGTCTATGGGCACTGGTACGTTAGAGCTTTCTACCTGGAAAATGTAGGCAGTGTGTTCAGTCCTTATGACGTACCTCCCTGCCTTACCGTGGACTAGGAATAGGTCAGCCTCTAGGAGGGGTTCAGTGGCCACCTTTATCTTAAGGGCACTGGAACAACCTTCGGGTTCGCCGAAGACCCTGTTAAGCAGGCTGGTCTGATATTCTACCTCCAGGCCCAGCCTCTTAGAGGCTATGTAGTAGGCTATGGAGCTGGGGTTATTCGGCGTAAGTATCTGGATACAGGCGTTCGCCACGGGCGAAGGTTCAGGGGCACTCTCCCTAGGGGGCCTTAGGGTATCAAATAGCTTAACGGGGTCAGGCCTTTCGTTACTGTAGAAGTACCTTAGGGAGTGGCGTCTAGAGTACTTCCTAAACACTTCATTAAGTGCCGTAAGGTAGTCCCCTACCTGTAGGGCCAGCACGTCAGTCTCCAGCTGAAGGTAGGCTATGGTTTCAGGGGCACTTTTCCATAGGTGGTACAGGGACTTAGAAAGCCACCTGGCACGCTTTAAAGTGGTGGCCTCCAGGTATTCCACTGGCCAGTGCCCTACCTATCTATGCTTTTTAAAACGCTTATAATGCTTTCTAGCTTTGTAAGAAACTCGGTATCTGACTGCCAGCCCCTTATCACTATCTCCTTATTCCTGAATACCCCCCACCTTATCCTTATTATGGGGTAGATGTTAAAGCCGTACTGGGACATAACGCCTAGCACCTCCTTCGCCTCCTTACTTACCTTTAGGCCGTACCTCTCGGGGGCCTCGGGGCTATAGAGGTGCTGGGTTACTGGTTCACTGCCCCAGGCCGAAGCTATGGACTTAGTGGCGTAGTAGCGTACGCTGAAGGCTACGCCGTAGCGTTTAGCCAGCTCCCTAAGGTACCTCTTAGCGTTTTCGCAGACTGGACAGTTCGGGTCTGCTTCCTCTATAATCTCTATCACTTCCTCCTACCCCTTTCCGTGGCCCTTTCAGCCAGCCTCTCTATGTAGTCAAAGAAGCGTTCTGAAGGCACTTCGGCCACTTCTTCGGCACTAAGGAATACCCTGAAGCCCTGGCTCTGTACTGGCCTTACTTCCTGCCAGTGCCTTAGCCCTATTCCGTCTACCGTAGGAACTACCAGCCTGGGCGTAGTAGTGCCTTTCCTGAAGCCCACTATCTCAAAGGGCGTTACTGCGTAGTCCCCAGGCAGGGGTTCGGGGACAGGGGGCGTAGGGGGTGGGGGCTTATGTATAAGGTTATGGAGGTAGATACCCAGCCTGGCTAGGGCTTCGGTGATATAGTAAATTTCCGTGAACATTAGCTGGCCCCCGTGCCACTGGGCGTAGGGGTGCTGGGCTTAAGCACCACGTTATAGATGGCTATCTCCTTATCCAGGGCCAGTAGGAGGTCAATAAGCTTAAGGATATCAGCCTTAGCCCTATAGTACCGCTTCAGCCTTATGCTAGTTATAATGTCTCTCCTTACTTCGCTAAAGGCACTTTCATAGGCTACCAGCCTGTCCCTAAGGAAGGGCTCTGGGGGCTTAATGGCCACCATCTTCACTATTACCTGGTTCACCGCTTCCGTAACTCCATAGAGCTCCCTAAGGGCGTTATCTACGCTGGTCTTCTCTAGGAGGGCGTAGAGCTTCCAGAGCCTCTCCGTTATAGGCTTTACGTCAGGACTTAGCTGGCTTACCACCTTCGCCTCCCTCCTTTTCCTCCTTCGCAGTGCTCTTAGCCTCTACGGCAGGGGCAGGCTGGGGCACTTCAGACATAACGCTGGCTAAGTCCTTTATGGTGGCTACCAGGCTGGCCATCTTATCGTTAATTTCCTGTATCATTTTATCGTAATTATCACTCTCCCTGTTAAGCTGTTTAATTTCGTTCCTTATGTTATCCAGGCTTACCTGTAGCTCTAGTAGTTCCTGGGCGTACTTAGCCACCCTCTGCGTTAAGTCCTGGTAGAGTTCCTGGTACTTAGCCACCCTGGCGTTAAGTTCGGTTACCATAGACTTGTACTCTAGAACCGATTGTTCGTACTCGTAAGCGGTCTTAGCCAGCCTCTCCAGGTCAGCCTGGAGCTGGGCTATCTTATTAACGGCCTCCAGCGGTGCCAGCTGGGTGCCCATAAGGCCGTGGGGGTCTAGGATTAGTACAGTGCTCCTACCTTCCGTTACTTCCTCTAAGTTCTTTATGTCAGCCTCCCTTACCGTTATGCTACCCACTGGCTTAGTGGCTATGTAGAAGCCAGTGAAGGCGTTAGGAGGGTACTGGAGCACGTAGTTAGTGGGCTGGCCGTTAGCGTAGAGCACTACCTCCGCTCCACCCTTAAGGGTGCCGATTATAGTTACCAGGCCGTAGGTTATCACCCAGTACCTGGCCCCTTCGTAGCCCCTGGTTATCTTATGGGTTATGTAGGCTCCCTTTAACCCCTCCCCCACCACGTAGATTAGCTTACCCAGTAGGTTAGAGGCACCGTAGGTTTCGGCCTTACCAGGGGTAACCGTGATTACTGCCCTGGGCACCTTAAGCTCTGCTACAGTGCTCTTAGCCAGCTCCTTCGCTTTCTGGAATAGGTCTTCACTCATTACTCCGCTCCCCCTTACCACCACATATAGCCTTCACTATTTCGGCCGAAGCCTTAGCCAGGGTCTCGGTCTGTATTTCATATACCCTGGCCTCCAGAGCCTCCACCCTTTTCTTCAGGTCTTCTACTATCTGGAGAAGTAGCTGGTAACGCTTATCATTAGTTTCGGCTACAGCGTTAATCAGCCCCTCCATAGACTTTAGGGTAATCTCTATGTCCACTACCTGGGCAGTTTCTTCGGCACTCACTGGCTACCACCCTCCTTAAGCCCGTAGGCTACCAGTGTTGAACCTACTAGGTCTCCTACTAGGTTACCTGGCAGGGGCTGGGCGTTCTCCAGGCGTACCTTCACCCTCTGATTTACCTCCAGGCCCACGTAGACGTAGGCTAGGGCGAAGGCCGAACCGTTAAGGGCTATTACCATAACCTCTGGTAGCGTTAAGGCTCCAGCCAGCCCTAGCAGGGAGATTATGAAAAGTGCCAGGCTTAGGCCAGCCAGAGGTCTCCAGTCCACGGCTTAGTACCCAGGATACCCCTAAAGGAGCACCGCTTATATTGTAGAACGCTTTTTCAGGACTTTAGCAGGGACTTTAGCTCCGCTACGGTCTTATCTACCTCTGCCAGTGCCTCCAGGATTATATCCTTAGAGGAAGGGTCTAGCATATTCCAGTAGTTCGCCACCCTCTTTAGCCTATTCAGGTGCTTAAGCACTAGGTAGGGAGACCCCACGTAAACGTGCTTAGTCTTTCCAGCCTGGGAGTCAAAGTAGTTAATGTAGAAGTACCTCTGCCCGTTTATTATCGTTACGTAGAGCTTAGCTTCGGCCACCGCTACCACCACTGGGCTCCCTTCAGCACCTCCAGGACTTTCTTAGATAGGCTCTCTGGACTGGGCACCTCCACTACGAACTTAGGAACGTCATTAAGGGCTATCTCGTAGCTGTACGTGCCAGTCCTGACGTTAATGGCCTTTAGCACTGCCCTTACGGTAACCACGTTACTGCCGTTACTTACTATCCACGTGCTACGTGCCCTCCCGCTATGTCTATATAAGACCTTAAAGCTTACCATACCCTACCACGCCCAGGCCCTGTCTTTAATAATTCTTAGACAGCTAGTAAAAAGCCTTACCCCTGCGTAAGGTCTATGTGGTGGGGCCGTGGGGACTTGAACCCCAGACCTTCGGGTCTGGAGCCCGACGCTCTGCCTGGCTAAGCTACGGCCCCTCTAAACCTTAACCTTCCTAAGGGCAGACTTAAGCGTAGCTATACCTTCAGCTACGCAGTCCTGGAGCTCCTTAGGGGACTTAGCTTCTTCGCTACAGGCCTGAAGGAGGGCGTCAAATATTTCGGAGAGCCTGGTATCTCCTATCTTGTACCTGTTAAGTTCTTCCTGAACCTTCTCTACGTAGTCTTCCAACTCCATATTACCCCCACCCTCCTAATGTCTCCCCTATCTCTTAAACCTTATCCATTTTCAGCCCGAGGCCAGCTTCTTAAGTAAATGGGCGTGGACTAGGGCGTAGATTTAGGCCTTATTCTTTTTCTTAGCTAGCTCCCTGGCCAGTTCTTCCTCTATCCTCTTTAGGCAGTCGCAGTTCTCCCAGAGGTCTTTCTTACCTCCCATAGTCTTACCCTAAAAAGAGGAAAGACAGGAAAAAATAAGAGGGTTTCGCTTATCCAGGTTAATCCTCTCTCCTAACGTAGTGCTTCCTGTCCTTATCTTCCTCTACTGACCTTACGAACCTCTTAGTCTCGGTGCCAGTCCTCCTAACGAACTGGTGGCTTACGTTATATATGGCGTGGGTGCCAGCGTACCACGCTCCAGCTATGATTACCAGCACTATAACGCCTATGATAGCCAGGAAGTAGGGGCTAGTGAAGGCTATGGAGCCAGTGTAGGTGGCAGTTACCACCTGGTTAGCCCCAGTCAGGTTAGCGAATATGGTGCCAGTGCTGACCGTAGTGGTGGCGTTCTTGACCTGGCTAAGCTTATACTCGTACGGGAAGCCGAAGAAGCTTGACGGGAAGACTACGGTGGCGTTCTTATCACCGAATACCGTGGCGTTAGTATTCAGGCTTATGGAGACATTAGAGTGGTCAGGCTTAAGCGTGAAGGAAGTGGTAACGGGCACTGAAGTTATGTTCACGTAGTGGAGCTTAGTACCGTTAATTACGGCCTTAGTGGTGCCAGCCACCTTTACCAGGCTGAAGAAGTATTGGTGGGAGCCCTCCACGTAGACCAGGTAGGTGCCGTTCGCCAGGGAGAACTGAACGTAGCCCGTGCTATTCGTAGTGCCTGAAGTTACTTCAGTGCCGTTAAGGAAGTATACGTGAACTGGGGCTGAAGCCACCGCAGAGCCAGTAGGGCCTACAACCTGTAGCGTGGTGGTATACGTAGTAGTAGCGGAAGCGAAGGGCACGAATAGGAGCACAGCTAACGCTAGGAATACTGCGAAGGCCCCCAGCACTCTCTTAACCATAGACATAGGGCTTCCTACCCAGGGATACAGAAAATACCTAGTCTTAAAAAGCTTGTCAGGGTTTAGGGAGGAGCTAAAGGAATACCGTAACCAGTCAGGTCATTAGGATAGCTTAGGTGCTGGGCGTTATTAATAAGTAGCGTCATAAGCTGGGCTTCGCTGGGCCAGGTGCCGTGGTAGAAGTGATAGTACTCCAGCCAGTCAGCTATTATACCAGCCACCGCTGGGGCCGAAAAGCTAGTGCCAGACAGGGCCGTTACGTTCGGGTTATATGGGTCTTTCACCTCTCCCGTGAAGCCTATGTAGGGAGGGAAAAGCACTGGCACGCTTACGGCACAGGCAGTAAACTGCGGTTTAACCTCTAGGAGGTCATAGGTGGGCCCTATGCTACTGAAGTTCGCTACCTGGCCAGTATAGCAGTCAAATCCTGAAACCGCTATAACGCCAGGCGAAGAAGCGGGGTAGGCTACGTCTCCAGGAATATTACCGAAGTTTCCAGCCGAAGCCACTACTATGACCCCCTTACTCTCTATTTGTTCTATGGCACTATTCAGTGGGTTATCGGGTGGTAGCAGGGCACCCCAGCTAAGGCTTAGCACCCTGATATTGTACTTCGCAGAGTTATTATAGACCCACTGTAGGGCCGTCAGCACGTAAGGGAGCGTAGTGGTGCCGTTACCGAAGAAGGCCTTAATCATAATCAGGTCAGTTCCTGGGGCCAGCCCCTGGACTACCCCGAAGCCAGGCTGGGCCACTATTATGCTGGATACTGCCGTGCCGTGGCCAGCCGTATCCAGGAAGGCCCAGTGCCCGTACTCCTTAAAGAGGTTAAAGTCAAAGTGGTAGAGTGCCGAAATATTATCATTTTGTTCCAGGTTCCAGACTATGGGCTCCCCAGTGCTGGCGTTCTTATAGAGCACTGAAACTAGGAGGATTAGGTGCCTGCCTGGGGCGAAGTTCGCCATAAGGTAGTCTATTCCAGTATCTATGACCGCTACCGTAACCCCTGAACCGTTCCACATAGGGTTATACTTCATTACCGTTAGGAACTGGTCAGAGGCGTACCACGTGGCGTAGGGGCCCGTGCCACTGCCCATAGACCAGGGGGCCAGGTATACTACCATAGACTGGGGCACGAAGACCCCCTTAGGCACTGGCCCAGGGGGTAGCTCCACTTCGGCTATAGTTACGTTACCGAAGGCCCAGGTCTCTAAGACCTTATACGGAATAGGCTGGCCAGCGGGCACCGTAACGAAGCCTATCTGATAGGCACTGGCACCTGGGGCCATTAGGGTCTTAGTGGCCCCCAGGAAGAATAGCCCGAAAAGGCCCAGGACTACAGCTATAGCCAGGGCCTCTGCTACGCTGGCCCTCCCGCTTACCGCAGTGCCCTTAACTGACCTGACGTAGCTGGGGTGCCCTACGGGCTTAACGTAGTGCCTCCTTTCTTCTTCACTGGTCTTCCTGACGTACTTCCTTGACGTAATGCTTCACCTCCCTATCCAGGTTTACATAGTGGAGGACTATAGGCCTGCCGATTAAGATGTAGTAGGCCTCCCTTAGGTCTTTAGCTATAGCGTAAATGGCGAAGACTGACTCCAGGAAGATTAGGATAAGGAGAAGGCTAAGGGAGCTATAGGGCAGTGCTACGAGTACATTATAGATAATTAGGAGGAAGAAGCCCAGGACTATAATCTCAAAGATGGCCACGGCTAGGGCTGAACCCCTGCCTACGCTGGGCTTTCCGAATACGTTCTCGTAGATGTCTATAGCGAAGATTACCGAGGCTATAAACATACCTACGGCTAGGAGGGGTGAAGTAAAGAGTACGGTAACGCCTAGGTATACGGCTAGGCCCAGGCCTACGGTATTAAAAAAGATATCGGAAGGTACCCTCTTAGCCATAGCCTAGCCCCTAAGCTTCTTCCTCCCTTACGTAGTGCCTGACCTCCCTACGGGTGCTCTTAAACATCTGGGCTATGGGCTCTGCCACTACAGTCCATAGCACGGCTGACATAATAGTAGTGGTAACGAAGCCAGTGAAGTCATAGATGTGGAAGTAGTTTATCGTAAGGAGGTAAATACCTGCGGAAAGGAGGATTATGGAGGCCATTATTATGTCTCCAGGGTGGTACCGCTTATTTAGGTACTCTGCCACTAGGGCCACTACGGCTATGTAAATAACGGTGAAGCCTGCCCCGAATAGGGTGAAGTGGAGTAATACCATAGCTACGCCCAGCATTCCTAGGATAACCAGGCCAGCCACGATACCTTTCCTTCCGCTAATGTCTATATGGAGGGCCACAGCTTCCTACCCAGAAAGAGAAAAAGAGGCCAGTCTTAAAAATCTGGCTTAATCCTCCCGCTTCACATAGTGGTAAGCGTCTTGTGCTATACATAGTTCGGGGGTAGCTACGTACCTACTGCCCTTAAGGCCCTGGGCACTATGAACGTAGACTGGGGCCTTAGGGGGCCTTTCCTCTGCCCCACCCCCTCCAGGCCAGGGTAGCTTAAGCTTAGAGCTAAGCCACTCAAATCCTTCAGGAAAGACCTGGGGAGCCACTACCAGGAAGTTATGGAAGATGTGGTAGGCTACCGCTAGTACTCCCCAGCCGTTAAGCCATAGCCAGGAAAGCCAGGCCCCCGCTATACTGTAGTCTAAGATGTCTATACCGAACATCTTCAGCTTAGTGCCCGTATCGGCGTTTAGGGGTAACATCTTCAGCCTCCAGACTGGGTGGAGAAGAACCCATATAGCAGTGCCTAAGCCTACCCCTATGAAGCCGAAGCCTAGGAGGTAGGGGAGCCCCCTAAATACCGTTTCTTCAAAGAGCGGGTAGTAGAGGCCCGTAACCACGATTTGTTCCAGGCCTGACTCAAAGCTCCTTAGGAAGGGGGCAGTGCTCTTAACGTAGACTACGTAACGCCTCCTTCTCTGCCCCCCTATGGAGAGCACCGATAGCTCTATACCAGCGAACCTATAGAGGAAGGAGGCGAAGACATCTGGCCCGAAGTCTAGGAGTGCCTCCAGGGGGAGGAATAGGAAGAAGTACTTCGCCAGTAGGGAGGGGTCAGTGTAGACCAGTGCCATAGCTACCACCCTCTGGTACGGCCTGGAGCTGGCCTTCGGTACTCGGAAAGCCTACGTCTATAAAAAAGAGTGCCTGCCCCCGCTTTATGTCTAGGGACATTATACCGCTAGCTGTACGGTTACCGAGGGGCACTAGGAAGGCAGTCCATAGCCTGTTAGCCCTGGTTATCTGGCCTATAAGCCTCCCTCCCTTAGCCTTCACAGTGCCCTCCACCCCAGTATAGGCACTGACAATAGCCCTGACGTCAGCCTCTGACAGGGGGCCGTAGTAGACGTAAAGGGCGTTCTCCGTTAAGTCCCGCTTAAGTTCGCCGTTATAGATAAGCACGGCTACGTCATTTATATAGCCTATGAACCTCCCCAGGCTTAGAGTCCTATGGGTAACCACGGCTATCACCACGAAGGCCCTCCACCCGTGCTACCCGTAGGCCCTACTAAGATATAGAGGAATGTAAAGGCACTGGTAAAGGCTAGGAAGTAGAATAGCCAGACATGGAAGGCTATGGAGAGGGTGAAGGAGAGCACGAACATTATGATACTGGAGTAGTAGGCGTACTTAGCGTTAGGTTCGCCGTGCCTCCTAGTATAGAGGTTCTGGTAGATACTGTCCCATAACATAAGGAGAAGGAGGGCCCAGGCCATAGCGTAAAAGACCCCGAAGTACTTCTCTAGGAGCCACTTCGGAATATACCACTTAAACGTTACTATCAGGTAGAGGATATAGTTCACGTTAATGCCTAGGAGCTGGGCCGAAAAGACGGTGAAGACAAAAATGGTTAATAGGAGGGCGATATTACTGGCCACTTCGTTAAACAGCTCCAGCCTCTCTAGGAGCTTCTCCTTATCCTCTGACATATAGCCCCAGCTAAGTCTAGGAGCTGGAGAGAAAAAAGCCTAGCTAAAGTTTATGACTTAACGCTAAGGGCCTTACCCCTTACCTTAAGGTGCCTCCTAAGCCACCGCTGGTAGACGGGGCAGTGGTCAAGGTGCTGGGCGTACTTATCGGCCAGCACCTTAGCACCGCACCACCTACAGGTAACCAGCTTTACTTCGCCTTCCTCCTTCGCCAGCACGGCTATCCTATCTAAACCGTATACGGCAGTGCTTTTTAGTATTTCCTTAGTCAAATACCATAGCCCTTAGCGTACCCCTGTACCTATACTCAAAGTAGGCCACGGCCACCTTCAGGGTGAAGATGTCCATCTTACGCCTACGAGAAAGGAGCCGTACGAAGGTAACCAGGGGCTTCCTGCTACGTAGGGCCTTACTGAAGGCTTCCTCTAGGTAGTCCCCATAAATGTTAGCCAGGTACTCCTTTAGCTCCGTAACCTCTAAGGGCTCCACGTGCCCCCTATATAGAGTCATTTAGAAAAGCTAAATACTTTTTTATTAAGAGAGTTCGCTATATATAGCCATTATGGCGTCTAAGGTCTTCTCTACTGCCTCCCTATCGTTAAGTATAACGGCGTCTTTAAGGGCCTGGAGCATAGCTATTAGCTTATCTATGGCCTCCAGCTTCTTAGCGTTCCTTTTCTTAGAGAGCTCCAGCCACCTGGAGGCGAAGTCCTTACTCCAGAAAAGGCCACATAGGCAGTGGCCCATTTTAGCTATATCGGCCTTAGCGAAGACGCAGGGGCAGACCGTGGCCTCTGTACGCTCTGGCCTACAGGGGCAGTAGGGCTTACCGTACTTATCGTAGTTCTCTAGGAGCTCCCTTAGCAGTTTATTACGTAACTGGGTATCCAGGACTATCACGTAGCCGTTAGCCTTAGCGAAGTTCTGAACCCTCTCTATGAACTCGGAGATATAGGGGTGGGTCTGGATATACGCCCTCTCCAGCTTTTCACTGAAGAACTTCTCCCAGCCCGAGGGGTCTAAGGGTATACCCTCCCAGTAGACGCAACCCCTGCCCCTCTCCACCTTAAGGCAGAACGCTGGGGTAGCGTTCACCTTTAGGTCTACGGTCATGTGGGAGAGGTTATAGACCGTAACTCTAAGCCTGGAGTCCAGGGCCTTCTCCGTAGCCCCCGTAAGGGCCAGTGCCAGCGGGCAGACTGTACAGTTGTCGTCTACGTAGACGCTTAACTCGTAGGAGCGTGGGGGCACCTTAAGGGCACTGGGGTCTACCTGAACCTGGATAGTGGGGTCTATCAGCTTATCGTAGACGCTGGCCTCGGGCAGTAAAATCACGGCTTACCACCCTGGAGGGGCTGGACTGGTATCTGGAGCACTATAGGCTGGGAGGGAGTGGTGCCCATAGACTGAACCGATAAGACCAGGCTAATGTAGGTATTGATAAAGGTATCACTAAGCACCGTATTGATAAGGGTCTCGGGCTTATCAAAGTCTACATTATTAAGGGTGGCGAAGGCCCTAAGGAAGTCCTCCCTATTCAGGGGCACCTTACTGGCCAGGTACATTAGGTAGGCCTGGAGTTCGGCCCTTAGCTCCCTGGCTTCAGCCACTATATTGTCAAGCTCCTTAAAGTAGTCTATGACTATGAGAATATTGTCCCTTTTAGTCCTAGCGTACTCTGACATTAGCTTAACCAGGCGTAGCTGGAGGCCCTTAGCCCTGGTGGCCCCGAGTAGGGCCTTAGAGAGTATCTGGGCTATCTCGGGGGGTTCCGAAGGAGCTCCCTGGGGTTTCTGCGGGGCTACAGACATATACCTCCCTTATTCTGGACTATCCAGCCCTAGGCTATTAGCCTGCCTTCTATGTAAGGGCTTAGGGGCTACGTGCTAGAGGTTTTACTTAGTCAAGGTAAACCATTGTACAAAAACCATAGAAAAAATTGTTCGCCAGTATAGGGCGTTTCAGGGGCTTTACCTAACAAAAATCCGCTTAACGGCAGTTTAACTTAGTCAAGTTAAACCCAGTCCATATACCACTTAACCCTGGCCTCTGCCTCCTTCAGCTGTCTTATGGTCTTCTCTATTTCCTCGGGGGTAAGCTCCCCACCCAGTAGCCGTGAAACCCTCTGGGACAGCTCCCTAAGGGTAGGCTTCGGCTTTTCCTCGGGCACTGCCCCCACCCGCTAGTAGAGGGGGCCCTACTCCTATAAATATCTAAGGTATAGATAGGCTAGGTCAGTAGCTGACCTTCTTTAGGCCTTCTATCAGCTCCTTAATCTGCCTCTCTAAGTCCTCCGTGGGCTGGCTGGGCTTCTCGGTAGCGGGCTGGGCTACGGCTTCAGGCGAAGTAGTAGTGCCCTTAGGCTCTAGCTCTGCGGGGGTAACGTAGGCCTTCCTTACCTGGGCCCCCTTAGGCACTAGGATAGAGAAGACAAAATAGTACCTGGCCCCCTTCTTTAAGCTACCGAATAAGTGCCTATTGAAGAACATTCGTAGTTCGGGGTACTTCCTGACTTCGCCAGTCTTCTTAGCGTAGTACTTCCCTACGTAGTATCTAGCGTGCCTTA
>Ga0209224_1000230_pt1 | contig 13925 bp, 13 predicted proteins | sample MonGeyMetagenome_FD_184731 | JGI IMG/M metagenome (GOLD analysis project Ga0209224, IMG submission 184731) | Hypoxic/sulfidic aquatic microbial communities from Monarch Geyser, Yellowstone National Park, USA - MG (SPAdes) v2 (version 3) | ecosystem: Environmental > Aquatic > Thermal springs >...
GACCTCAGTATAACTAGGTCCTCCCTTGGCCTCAGCGCAGGGCCCGGCGAGAGGTCGATGAAGGCCTCGTCAACTATTAACGTGGAGTCCCGAGGCAGCCTTGAGGAGAGGTCGTCTATTACGCTGGTCGGGGCTAGATAGCCTGTCGGGTTGTTAGGCCTTGATATTATGACAACGAGAGGCTTTGGGGCCTGAGAGGCCTCCTTAATAACATCATCAACGTCGAGCGTGAACGAGCCCCCCTCGCGCGTGAGCAGCGCCCTCCTGAGGTCAATTCCAAGCATCCTCGACATGACCTCATGGTCGCCAAAGTTGGGCTCAACTACTACAAGGGACTTGGCGTGGAGGGCGAGGGGCGCTAGGCTCAGCGCCTCAGCGGCCCCGTTAAGGGGCACCAGCTGCTCCTGATTGAAGCCGAGGAATGACGAAAGTGACTCGTAGAGGTCCCTGTAAAGCCACGTGGGGTACGAGGAGTAGACGCCCTCAGCTGCACAGCCCAACACATAACTTATGAGGTCGGCTGGCGGGCCCAACGGGTTAGAGGGCGAGCTGAAGTCAAGGAGGCCAGGAGGGGCGCCTCCGTGAGTCCTCCTAAGCAGGCCTACATCTGGCAAGCGCCTCACCGTAGTCCTCAGGCGTGTTAACGTTCACCAGACCCCACTCAACGTTAACGTCTACCCATGGCCCAGGCTGGCTGTCCTTGAAGACCGAGATGCCGACGTACCTCCCCCTGTCAATAACGGACACCACTGGTTCCTCGAGCTCCATGGACGTCTCGGCTAGCCATAGCAGCATATCTGACGTGAGGCCCACGAGGTCTCCGGGCAACGTTATTAATGGTCTAGCCCTTATGGTCTCCAACATCAGGCCTATATCGGCCTCATAGCCTGCCCCGTTGGTCACTACCAGCGAGGCGTTAGGTGGCAGGCTGAGCGAGCGGGCCCAGGTTAGTCCTTCTAGACTTAAAGTTATGAGGACCCTCCTTGAGACCTCGGAGGCCGGCCTAACGACGTGTTCAAGTAGAGGAAGGCCGCAGACCTCTACGAAGGGCTTTGAGGGCCCCCAGAGCCTCGTCCCCTTGCCTCCAGCCATTACCAGTGCTACCTCAAAGCGGGGACCGCTCACGGAGTCCTCCCTCTCAGCAACACGTCATAGACCCTGGAGAGCGCCGACGAGACGAGGGAGGCGGCCACGTCGTCCTCGAACATGGGCAGCTTCGCTAGCGATAGGTTGAGCTTCTCCTTCATGGAGTCAGCCCAGTAAGTGGCTGTGAGGGCCTTGAAGCCGTTTATGTAAAGGCTTAGCGCCGTCGCCAGGAGCTCGTCGGCTATGACCTTCTTACTATCCTGCTCGAACTCCTCTGCGCTGAGGCCAGGGATGAGGCCCGCTGACCCAACTATATCAAGTTCCCTCGCCGCAACGAGGAAGGCCCAGACGTTGGGATCGGACAGGAGGTCCCTCAGCGTGGCCATCACGAGCCTCCTGACCTCCTCATCTGGCACTCCAGGTACAGGGGCTCTCTTGTAGAGGACCATAGCGTCAGAGGTCAGCTCATCAAGCGTGAGCCCGAGGACCGAGCGTAAGACGTCCTCGGGCCTCCTCTGGGTGCTTGTAACGACCCTGTAGACAAGTGACGCCGCCTTCCCGCCGACGCTGGTGGAGGGGCCCGCCCACATGTAGCCCTTTGCGTCATAGAAGGCGGCCACGGCCACCGCGTCGCTCACGGTACCTGTGGCCCTTCCGTTGCACCTGAGCAGGAGGTCAGCGGCTGCCGCAGCCTTAGCCTCCGAGACCGTCCTGAATAGGTCAAGGAGGCCCTGCACGGTCAGCGCGTCCGGGACCCAGGCCACGACGTTAATTGTTGAGGCCCTGAGAGGCTGGTAGCTGGCGCCCATTTTGGGACAGGCCGGGTTGGTGAGCCCCACGGTAGCAACAGCTCCGTACTCCCCATCTTGGGCGAGGTGGTACTCCCTCACGTTGGCGGCCGTCAACATGACGGGGTCCTCGGGGTCGAGGCCTAGCTCAGCCCTGACGGAGTCCTTTAGCTCCTCGGGCTTCGAGAGGTCAACGCCTTCGTCGACTTGGTAGATGGCGACCCTTGAGGAAACCACGAGCCCCTTTAGGTGGGCGGTTGTGGCTATGTGCCTTGGCGTCTCGAACTCTACGATCAGCGCTCTCTCAGAGAGGCTTAGCTCCACCAAGGCTCAGCAGCCTCCCGTACTCCTCATAGATTGCCCTCTTCATGACGTCGTAGCTGACCCCCATCATGTTCGCTAGAACCGCGGTTCCACCGGCGCCAACTCCCTCCTTGACGAAGCCCTTCTCATACATGGCCAGCCCCCTATATGGCGAGTCTGAGAAGTCAAGGTCAGCCACGAGGAGCCTAACGCCCAGACCTACATCTTTAGCTATGGCCCTTATGTCAGCAGATCTGTCCTCAGCTATCCACCTGGTCGTGGCCACAGTGACCCTACTGGGGTCAAGCCTGCCAAGGGACCTCATTATTGACAGGACGGCCCCCATCTGGGTGCCGCCCGCCAACATTACCTGGGCGCCCCTGCTGAGGGCCCCTGAGGCTATACCTGCCATGGCCACATGGACAGGGTCTCCTACTATGTCGACGAGCCTGAGGGGGTCGCTTACGCCCTTGGCCCTCGAGAGGGCCCTGAGGACTATCTGCCTCTTGATCTCCTTTGGGTTATCTGGGGAGGCGCTGCTGACAAGCCCAACGCCGTCGAAGCCTAACGCGGTCATGACAGCTGCCGCCACGGTGGTGCCGCCGGGTATGCTCTCGCCTATCAGGACCAGGTCGTGTCCTCGGGCCACCATAGCCCCCAGGGACTCCCCCTCAGAGAAGAGGGCGGCTGCAGTGCCTGGGGGCAGGGCGTCCTGCTCAGCGATATCGTTGCCAGGCCTCGCTGAGGGAAGCTTCACGTGAGGGGCCTTAATTCCGTAGTAGGTGCCTGCGTCAACTATGAGGTAAGGGACGTCAACTAGTTGAAGCACGGCCCTCGTGAGGACAGCGGGGGTCGGGAGGCCCTCTGGGCTCACCGGTACGATGTTAAGAGTCCTGGGCATGCCAAGGGCCAGGTACTCCAGGTCGAGCGTGGGCGTGTAAAGCGTACCCTCAGGCGAGGGCCCTGCGATGCTGACGCCAGGCCTCAGGGACGTTAAGGTCGAGCCGCCGACGTAAACAGCTATGGGCCTCAACTGCACCATCTGGATACGGTAGCCAGAACTAAAAATTTAAGGCTAAGTGACGAGATCGGGCCTATAAAAAGGTCATTCTATGATCATTATGTTCTCCTCAGGGAAGCCCATCTTAACGAGGAGCTCCTTGACCTTCTTCCTGTGGTCACCCTGTATCTCTATTCTGCCATCCTTATAGGTGCCGCCGGCCGCCAGCTCACTCTTAAGCTTAGAGGCTATCTCCTTTAGGTTAAACTGCTTGGCGTCAATGCCCTCTATGACGGTCACCTGCTTGCTGAACTTCCTCACCTCAAGCCTTATCTTTATGACCTGTTGCTCGGCGTTGAGCTGTTCACAGATCTCAGGAGGAAGGCCTCCACACTCAAGCTCCTTAGACATGTGCTTTCTCTGCCACCCCACCCGTACGGGGTCTAGGACTGCTTCTAAGGATATAAACGTTTGCTGCAGGGCTAAGCGGGGCTCACGATGTCAGAGGAGGAGAGGCCTCAGGAGGAGATGTCTGAGGAGCAGCAGGAGGGGGCCGCGGTAGCCTATGAGGAAACGACGCCTTATGGTATCAAGCCGAGGGAGGTCTACTACATGTGCTTGAACTGCGGCTACAAAATAAGCAAGAGCGAGCTTGAGCAGTACCACACGATGATGTGCCCCAGGTGCGGTTACAGGATATTCATCAAGATAAGGGCCCCCTCGACATTAATAGCGCCCCGTCGCGTTTACGCTGTCTAGCCTTACTTTCTGCTGGCAGTCGCGTAGTGCTTAAGCACGACCTCTAGCACGACTTTAGCGGCAAGGGCGCTGGTCGACCCCCCTATGTCATATGGTGGCGAGACCTCCACGACATCAGCCCCGACCAGCCTCTCGTCGACGACCCTGTTTATGACCGTCAGGACGTCCATAGGCGTGAGGCCGAGGGGCTCGGGGTTCCCAACCCCTGGCGCGTAGGCAGGGTCGAACACATCCATGTCAACGCTTACGTAGAGGCCCTCGCACCGACTTAGCTCTGACACAATCCCAGAGGCCACGTTCACAGGGCCCAGCGAGACGAAGTCCTGTGCCCACCTGACCGTAATTGATGACCTCCTGATGGCCTCTACCTCCTCCCTTGAGAAGGCCCTAGCGCCAACATAGATCACCTTAGGGGGAGGGGAGGTCTCGAGCAGCCTCCTCATGAAGGTCGCGTGCCCTAGCCTGAGGCCCAGGTACTCGTCCCTGAGGTCGAGGTGAGCGTCGAAGACTACAAGGCACGGCCTGGCCCTTGAGAGGGCCCTTAGGGCGCCAAGTGTTATCGTGTGCTCTCCTCCGAGGAGTATTGGCACGCCCCGACCCGCGACTTCCTCAACGGCCCTCTCAACCCTCACGAGGGTCTCGCTGACGTCCCCTATTGACACAACGACGTCCCCCTCGTCAAAGGGGGCTGCGTCCTCCAGGTACACGTCCTTTATGAAGTAGCTGTTGCTCTCCAGCGCCGCCGCGGCCTGCCTTATGGCGTCAGGGCCGAAGCGGGTCCCCGGCCTGTACGAGGTGCTTGAGTCGAAGGGCACTCCAAGGATCCTGTACCTGGACTTCTCGCTCCCCTCAATGCCCGCGAAGCGCCTGAAGGCCTGCGTTATGTAGAGGGCCCCAAGACCCATTGGCTGCACCTCCTGAGGCCGCGCAGCATAGGTTAAAGCCTCAACTCATTGTGCGCCCCTGGGAACCTAGGTGTCACAGGAGGACATCTATGACAAGGTCATCGACCTGGCGAGGCGTAGGGGCTTCTTCTGGCCAAGCTATGAGATCTACGGCGGCCTAGCGGGGTTCTACGATATAGGTCCTTACGGCTTCGCCTTGAAGAAGAAGATAATAGAGGCCTGGAGGAGGTTCTTCATCTTTCAGCACCAGGACTACGTCGTAGAGATAGAGACCCCTGTGATAGCGCCCTCTATGGTCTTCGAGGCCAGCGGACATGTGGAGAGCTTCACGGACCCAATAGTTAGGTGCAAGAAGTGCGGCCGCATCTACAGGGCCGACCACTTAGTGGAGGAGGTCCTCAAGATAAACGCTGAGGGCATGAGCCCCCAGGAGCTGACGGCCAAGATAAGGGAGAACAACGTCAGGTGCCCTGTCTGCGGCGGCGAGCTGAGCGACGTCACGACCTTCAACCTCCTGTTCAAGACGCAGATAGGCCCTTACGAGGGAAGCGTGGGCTACCTGAGGCCCGAGCTAGCCCAGGGGATGTTCACCTCCTTCAAGAGGACTTTCGAGAGCCTGAGGGGAAGGCTGCCATTAGGGATAGCCCAGGTCGGGAGGGTCGCAAGGAATGAGATAAGCCCCAGGCAGGGAATGATAAGGCTCAGGGACTTCACGATAATGGAGGTCGAGTTCTTCTTTGACCCAAAGTCTCAGGAGTGCCCTAACCTGGAGAAGGTGATGGACAGAAGGCTGAGGCTGAGGAAATATGAGGACAGGGTGGCCGGCAAGGGGCCTATGGAGGTCACGGTCTCAGAGGCCATATCGAGGGGCCTGGTCATACATCCCTGTATGGCCTACTGGATGGTCTTAGGGCTAGAGTTCCTCTCATATTTGGGCATACCTCGGGACGAGCCCTTCTTTGAGGAGAAGGGCCCTCACGAGAAGGCTCACTACGCGACGCAGGTCTTCGACCTCATGGTTAGGACTTCGAGGTGGGGGTGGGTTGAGGTGGCGGGCTTCGCCTACAGGGGCGACTACGACCTCTCAAGGCACATGAAGTTCAGCGGCCAGGACCTCCAGGTGTTCGAGCCCTACAAGGAGCCCATAGTGGTCAAGTCGAAGAAGGTGATAGTTGACAAGTCCTTCCTGGGGAGGACGTTCAAGGAGAGGGCCCCAGAGCTCATGGCGGCCCTCAGCTCCATGGACCCAGAGGAGGTGGAGAGGCAGATCAACTCTAAGGGGTCTGTGACCGTGGCTGGCGTTGAGGTGCCTGCTGTCGCGGTGAAGGTCACCGAGACTGAGGAGAAGGTTTCAGGCAGGAAGTTCATACCTCACGTTGTAGAGCCCTCGTTTGGGACGGACAGGATCCTCTACGTGGTTCTCGAGAGGTCCTACAGGGAGAAGGAGGGCCGCGTGGTGTTGTCGCTTCCGAGGCACCTGGCGCCCGTTGACGCTGCCGTCTTCCCGCTGGTAGAGGGGGATGAGAGGCTCTCAAGGGAGGCGCTGAGGCTCAGGGACCTGCTGGTCTCGGAGGGCTTCACCGTGATATATGACGACGTTGGCAGCATAGGCAAGAGATATGCAAGGGTAGACGAGCTGGGTGTGCCTGCGGCCTTCACAGTTGACTACAGGACCCTTGAGGACGGCACCGTGACTATGAGGGACAGGGACACCTGGGAGCAGGTGAGGCTGAAGCTTGAGGAAGCCCCTGGGGCGCTGAGGAAATTCATTTATAATCAGGCGGACATAAAGTCGCTGGGCGTGCCCGTCTAAAGGGAGGGCGAGCATGGTTGAGCGAGCAAGGCGAGAAGGTAGATGTTAGTAAGATGCTTTCGTTCATCCCTCCAGCCTCGACCGTTTACTCAAGGGAGCTGAAGGTCACGGAGAAGAGGGTCAGGCTCAACTACAGCCCTGACGTACAGGAGGGCTCCATGCTGCTCTCAAAGAAGCTGGCAAGCGAGCTAGGTATAAAAGACAAGGTTGAGGTCTCAGTGGGGGGCGGGAGGAAAAGGTTTACCATGACTGTCGTTATAGATGAGAACAGCTCCAACGACACAGACGTCTACGCTAACCCTGACCAGATGAGAGCCCTCGGCATAGCTGACAAGAGCACCGTAGTGGTGAGGGCGCCACGCTGAGGGAACCCTGTAACCTAGACTGCGCCTCGGCGAGGGCTGTTCTCGAGTACAACGTTGACAGGATTGCTCAGGTGCTTGATGAGCACAGACAGCTTGTCCAGAGGGTGACGGAGACCGTAAACCAGGCCCTCTCGCTGCCTGAGGACCAGAGGGGGGAGACCTCTGAAGGCCTGAGGGAGCTCCTAGAAGGCCTTCACAGCGTGAGAGAGGGCCTTCTGAAGGCCGGAAAGGACTACCTCATGGTCGTCACCTGTTGCCTTAAGAGGGACGAGGACCTCGAGGCCCTTATAGGCTACTATGTCATGGCTGGCCAGAGAATAGAGCAGGAAGCCATTACCAGGGCTGGGCGGCTGGTGGCAGTAGGCGATGACCTGAATCATGTGAAGGAGACAGTCAGCGGTCTGCAGGAGCTCCTCATACAGGTCTCGGGCCTCAGAGGCCGACCCTCTCGCTGAGCCCCTGTATGATTATGCTCACCAGCTTATCGCCGCTGTAGTTAAGTATCACGCCGTTGCTGAGCAGAACGCTCTCCTCGGCCTCCTCTCGGCCAAAGCCTATGTAGAGCGTGTCGCTCTGTTTATCGTACTCAAGCCACATGGACTCGGGGTCCTCTATGACAAGCCTTCTCGGCGCGGCCTCGCCCAATATGTTCACCTGGCAGAAGGCCCTGGTCCGGCCAATTAAAGGTTGACCAGGCCTAGGGATGACGGTCAGGCCTCACACGGCTCCTCATCCTTTAGTCAGGCCGAAGTCGCTCTTCATCCCACGTTAGGGGCCGTGCGGGCCCTTAAGAGCTGAGCGCCCTGTCGCGCTCGTCAGGCGAGACTCTAAGGTCCCACAGCATCCTGGCGATCACCTTCATCCCGGCGCTGAGGGCGTCCAGGACCCTGGGGTTGAGCTGCATCCTCTCCTTTGGAGAGGGCGGCATGAGCCTGCTGAGCTGTAGGCTTAGGTCAAACATGGCCGCGAGGACGTCATGTGAGCCGACATAGCCGTCCCCCTTAACGAGCTCTGCGAGGCGAGAGGCCCAAGCTGCTGGGTTCTTGCTCCTCCTGGCCATTATGAGGAGACCTCCCACGGCAGCCCCGACCTCAGGCCTCAGCCTGTACGAGGCGTAATTAGCCGTGGCGACCTCGTTCTCAGCAAGCCTTTCAGCTTCTAGGGAGGCAGCTATCAGGCTGAACAGCTCCTCAGCTCTCCTGCCGCTCACCCTGATCAGCGTGGCCTCCCTGCCCTGAAGGCCTGGCCCTCTGAACTGGACGACAGACCCTCTCGTCGTCCTCCTCAGGACGAGCCTATAGACCTCAGGATTGAGCTCCTTAGGCATAACATAGGTCCCTGGACAGCGTTAGAGCGGCATAATTAAGAGGGTGTGCAACTCGGCCGTTAAAGCATAATTTAATAACCTCAAAAGTCGCCGTGAAAGCCCCGTCAAAAGCCTCGAGACGGCGACTTAACGCTCATACAAGCTTCTTAACGCCAGCCAGCTCGTCCCACTTAACGCCAAAGGCCAAGAGGAACTGCTCAAAGGCCGACCTAACGTACTCAAGGTACTTGCTCGTGTCAACGTCGGAGAGCCTCGCGAGCCTGACGGGCTTTACGCCCAGCCTGTCCTTGGTCTTAACGAAGGACACTATGTCACCCTTGCTTACAGGCGTGCCGTCCTTGATTAGCAGTAACGCTGCCTTCACGTGCTGAGGCGTGTTCTTCTTGTACTCGCTCGGGTCCTTGCTCAGCATGACGTTGATGGCGAGCTGGTCAAGCGCGTACTCCCTCCTCCTGAGCTTATTGTAGATCTCCTGCACCTTGTCCCTCAGGGCCTCAAGGGTCTTCTCAAGGTCCTCTGGGCCCCTGGTGGCGGCCAGTATCTTCATGACCTCAGATGTCTCGAACTTTATGAACTCCGGCGTGCTGCTCTTCTTTGCCAGCATGCCCTTTATGACGAAGTTTTCGCCCTCAAATCCGACATAGTTCTTCTTGAGGCCGCTGAACAGGACGAGCCTGAAGACCTTATCGACCTCAAGGTCGAGGCCGTGAGCTTCCTGGACGTACCTTACAAGCCCCTCAAGGGCCTCCTTAGGCGGGTCCCAGATGAAGAGGCTGTCGGTGTCGCCATATAGTATGTGCAGGTTCAGCTCAGAGGCCTTCTTAAGCGTGTCCATCAGGACGGCCCTGCCTATAGCGGTCACGCTCTCAGCCACAGGGAGGCTATAGAAGGCGAAGTTCTCGTTACCAAAGACGCCGTAGCTAGCGTTTATGTAGACCTTCATGGCGGCCTGAACTGTGTCATACCAGACCCTCTCCTCCTCTGCGAGGCCCTTGTCCTTAGCCTTACGCTTGTATACCTTGACCCTGAAGTCCCTCAGCAAGCCGACGAGCTGGCTTGATATCCCCTTCCTCTCCATGCAGACCCTGTGCCCGACCTCGGGCACCTCGACAAATTTGCCACAGTACGGATTGTTAACGGTCTCATAGCTCAGGTTCCAGTTCCTTATGACTGACGGGTACAGGCTAGCGAAGTCAAGTACAACTACGTTGAAGAAGACACCCTGGGGGGGCTGAAGAACGATAGCTCCTCTGTACTTCTTGTCCTTTATTATGGCCATGCTCTTCGGCGACTGTGAGCCTATGGTCTCTATGTCATCACTGCTAGGTATAAGGAGCCCCCTCCTCCTGTGCTCCCAGTAGAGGGTGCCCCTGATCCAGGCCGAGACCTGTGACCTGGAGACCTCCTCGAGTCCTGTCTTGCTTATTCTCATCAGGAGTATGAGGAGGTTCCACGTGAGCTCATTATTGAACGTCACGAGACCCATGGTGAGCACTGCGTCCTGAAGGTTGTAGGAGGCCAGCTCCTCAAGGCTGACGTAATTGATGAACTTTGTCAGCTTGTACTTAGTCTGACCCAGGAGGGCCTCAGCCACGGCATCAAGGCTCTTCTCCCTGTACTTGTTACCAAAGGCGTAAGTCTGCAGTGCCTTGATGTCGAACAGCTTGTGAAGGTCGACGTGAAGGGCCCTCCTGAAGGTGACATAGTCCTGAAGGAACGTCATAGGCAGATCGTCGGGTGAGAGGCCCAGGTTGAGCAGCCTATTGTATATGTAGGGTAAGTCAAAGTTGTCGCCGTTAAAAGTGAATATAACGGCGTAGCGGCTGACCCTCCTAAGGGCCTCCAGGAGCATCGCCCTCTCGCTGTCGAAGAGCTCTATCTCAGCGTTAGGCGGCTCCTCCCCGCCGAACTCAACGCCGTCCCTCGCCAGGAGGAGGACCTGCCTCCTGCCAGTGTCGTCAACTAGGGACACGCTCATGACAGGCATGTCAGCCTTAGAGGGGTCAGGGAAGTGCCCCTCGCCAGGCGTGAAGACCTCTATGTCAAGGGCTACCTTGGGCACCCTGGGGGAGGGCTCCTCGAATATGGGGGCCCAGTCTAAAGCCAGGTCCTTCAGGTCGTCAGGGAAGGACTCCCTTATGGTCTTCTCCAGGTCCTCCCCCCTCCTCCAGTTCAGGGGGGACCAGGAAGTGGAGACCTCGTAAGGCATGCCCGGTATCAGCAGGTTGTCGTAGATGTAGTTGAGGAAGTACTTGATGTCAGCCTCCCACACCTTATAGCCTCTGTCAGCCACGACCTTCCTTAGGGTCCTCACGGCCAGGGGGTCATCAACCACTACCTTGGTCAGCCTTACGTCCTTATTCGTCAGGGGGTCCCTCTTAGTCACCACGGCGAGGTTGCTGAACGACTTGTACTTGGTCAGGTCGACGACGGGCCTCCCGTCCTCCTGCTCAACGGGCATGTTGGTCAGGAAGTAGGGCTTGTGCCCTGTCCTGTCGACCCACTTGACAACCCTGCCCTGTTGTGAATCGTAGAGGAGGGCGACGGCCTTCCCTACCTCGCCCTCATATCTCACCTCAAGCAGGTAACCCCTTGCAGAGTCCACGTAGCCGTCCTCCTGCGTGGACCACCAGCTGCTCGGCTCAGGCCTCTGCTGGGGCGACTCCACGTAGAACTCTGACGAGGGTCTTAGCCACTCGAGCTCAGCTGGCCTCTTCTCAACGCCCTTCTGCTCTGGCCTCTCCTCGGCCTTTGGGGGCGTCTGGGCCGGCGCTGGCGTTGCCTTCTGAGCTCCCTCAGATTGGACTACGTTGGCGGCGTTGGCGCTAGGGGCCTCAGACGGGCCCCTGCCCTGGGCCTCGGCGCTCATGAAGTCAAGTATACTTGACTTCCTCCTCTGCTGCGGGGGAGAGGGGGCCCTCTGCTCTTCCTTGCCCTGGGCCTTCAGCTCGTTCTCAAGGTTCTTTATGAAGGCCTCTAGGTCAACTTGCTTCTTAGCGCTGCCGCCCTTCCCCTGAGGCAGTCCAGGACCCCCTGTCAGTGTTAGGGGCGGCCCTATTATAGCGTCCCAAGCTCTGTCGCGAGACTAGCGATCTTATCCTGAGCATCTTCGGGGGACTACCTAAGGAGCAAAGGCGTCAGGACCCTTTCAAGGCTTAAGTTCAAGGCTTAAATATTGATGCAAGACGTTTACGTCTCTGGCGTTGGCCTTGGGGTACGTTGTTGGCATCTACAACTTCGCCTGGGTCCAGAGCTATGAGTTCATTGTGTACGCGCTAGGCCTTGCAGTGTTCCTCTGGCTGCTCTATGTGGCCTACGAGGGCTACAGGAGGTGGACCTGGGGAGGGCCCAAGTGGAAGATCATGTGTTGGCCTCCAGGCTACTCCGTTAAGGAGGCGATCTACAACTTCACGAAGTTCGCCCTCCTCCAGTGGAAGGTCCTGAGGCAGAGGTTCCCAGGCGTCATGCACGCCATGATATTCTATGGCATAGGCTGGCTCTTCCTGGCCACTATACTTAGGGCCTTAAACATGCACGTCGCGGTCTTCCTGACGGGCAACGTCTACTACGCCTACAAGCTCCTTAACAACCTGGCCGGCCTGCTGGTCCTGGTCGGGGCCTCAATAGCTATTGTGAGGAGGAAGCTGAGGCTTACGCCCAACCTCCCGCAGGACCCCTACTACTACTTGGTGCTGTCCCTGCTCATAGTAATTGTCGTAACGGGCTTCCTAGTTGACGGCATAGCTGTTGTTGCCTACAGGTACCTCTGGGAGAAGGCCTGGTTTGACCCAATAGGCTACCTTGTCTTCCTCTGGGCTCGTACAGTGCCGCTGCCGACTCTTCAGGAGATCTACAGGGGGCTCTGGCTGTTCCACATGAGCATTGCAATGGCTACCCTGGCCATTATACCGTACACCAACCTTTGGCACATTTATGCAGCAGCCATGAACGTCACCTTCCAGAGGCGCGGCACCCTCCCCCAGGGCGTTAAGCCCGTTGAGGACATTGATGAGAGGATAGAGGAGGGCAGGCCGCTGGGCGTTGTGAAGCTCTCTGACACGACATGGAAGCAGAGGATGGACTTCGACGCGTGCACGAGCTGCATGAGGTGTACCAACGCCTGCCCCGCCTACACCTCAGGCAAGGTGCTGAGCCCTAGGGACGTCATAGTGACCCTCAGGGACGCTATGTGGTCAGGCCTGTGGGACCAGCAGGCGTGGGGCGAGGGCAGGCTTCAGGTGAACCCCGAGGCGGTCTGGAGCTGCGTGACGTGTGGCGCCTGCCTCTACGAGTGCCCCGTGACTATCCATCACGTTGACACTATCATAGACATGAGGAGGGGCATGGTGAGCGTTGGGAGCGAATATGTGCCTAAGGACGCCCTCGACGCGCTCTACAGGGTCCAGACCGTTGGCAACCCGCTTGGCGCTAACCCAGCTGACAGGGACGAGTGGCTAGCCGAGCTGGCCAAGAAGTTTGGCGACGACGTAGTTGCGAGGGAGGGCGAGGAGTACGACTACCTCTACTGGGTGGGCTGCATAACGTCCTTTGACCCAAGGATGAGGCCCATCGCGGAGTCCGTGATATACCTGTTGAAGAAGGCTGGGCTCAAGGTGGCTGTTATACCAGAGCACTCCTGCTGCGGTGAGCCAGCAAGGTCAGTAGGCGATGAAGCCCTCTACGTGGAGCTCATGAAGCAGTCCCTCACAATATTGAGCAAGTACAGGTTCAAGAGGCTCCTGGTGAGCTGTCCTCACGGCTTCAACAACTTCAAGAACAACTATAAGCTGTACAGGGACTACCTGGCCAAGAGGCCTGAGACGGCCGAGCTCACTAAGGTCCTTGACAGACTTGACGTTGAGCACCACTCGGTGGTCCTCTTCAGGTTGCTCAAGGAGGGTAAGATCAGGCCCTCAAAGACCTTACAGTACGTGGTCACCTATCATGACCCGTGCTACCTGGGCCGCTGGAACGGAGTATATGAGGAGCCCCGCGAGGTGATTAAGGCCACTGGCCTCAGGCTTAAGGAGATGCCTCGCAACAGGTCCAGGAGCTTCTGCTGCGGCGGCGGAGGAGGCCAGATGTTCTATGAGGTCAAGAGGGGGACAAGGATAGCCACTATGAGGGCCCAGGAGGCCGCCAACGCGCTGGGGGAGCCGAAGGGCATAGTCGCCGTGGCCTGTCCCTACTGTAACACTATGTTCAGGGCCGAGGCCGGGAACTTCGGCTTTGAGGTCAAGGACATAGCTGAGCTCCTGAGGGAGGCCGTGGAGGACAGCGAGAACGGCGGCTCTACTGGGCAGTCTTCCTGACCCTTATCACCACCATGCCAGACCTGACGCTAACCCTGGCTGTTGAGGGGTCAACGGTGGCAGGTAGCGCGTACTCCCCTTCGTACTTACTTATGTTCCTGGCCCAGTAGGTCTCACCGAAGGCCCTCCTCACTAGCTCAGACCTCACGCTCGCCTCCACCCTCACGGAGTTAGGGAACACCTTAATGTCAATGGTTCTGGCGTCAGAGCCCGGGAGGTCGATGGTTATGACGAGCTCGGACCCAGCGTCGTGAATTGACGCCAGGG
>Ga0209224_1000271_pt1 | contig 12952 bp, 19 predicted proteins | sample MonGeyMetagenome_FD_184731 | JGI IMG/M metagenome (GOLD analysis project Ga0209224, IMG submission 184731) | Hypoxic/sulfidic aquatic microbial communities from Monarch Geyser, Yellowstone National Park, USA - MG (SPAdes) v2 (version 3) | ecosystem: Environmental > Aquatic > Thermal springs >...
ACGATTTTACTGAGCAGGACGTGGAGGAGTACATAAAGGTTAACGGTCTGAAGAAGAACCCGCTTTATGGCATTTACGGAAAAGCTTACGACTGCTGGTGCTCTGCTTATAAGTCACCTGCAGATTTTGCAGTGCTAGCGTTAAAGAACCCGGAGTTCTTCCAAAAGTTCGTAGAGGCTGAGGCTAAGCTGAGGAAAGGAGGGTCGGGGTTATTTTACAACCACCAAAAAATATACCTCAGGGATATTCAGAAGAACCCTGAGGAATACTTGAAGCGATTTGAAAGAACTTACAAGTGCCCGTTATGCAGCACACTAACGTTCTAAAACTGTGCTGCTAGCAGCACGAAGGATTTTTCCCCCCTTAACTCCCCAGTTTTCCCTTTCAACACTTGAAATCGCTTGTATACGACAGCCAAATTAACCCTGATAGGACAACGGGGTTTTTCGCTTGTGACAGCCCGCCCCCGCAATCGCCTAAACAGGGTAAAGGAAGCCTTAACCCTAGAGGGGAAGGTCCCGTTACTCAGTTTTTGAGACGTCCTAGGGCGGTTAAAGATTCTTTAACCCTGGTTTCGTCGTTTTACCGTGTCCTGGCAGGAGAACCTGAGGAACCGTGAGCGCATCTTAATCGTCTTGACGAAGCACCATTGTTTATCGTTAGAGGAGCTCGAGGAGAAGACGGGCATAAAGCGAAGCGAGCTCAAGGTTTACCTGTCATGGTTAGCACGTGAAGGGATCATAACGAGGACCTGGGGGAAATACGCAGGGAAGCGTTACAGGAAGTACTGCCTCAAGACGGCGATAAAGGAAGAGTTAGGTGTCGAATAATGCCGAGGAAGCCGACGAAGCTCTCAATTCTTTACGAGAACCGATTCCTCCCGAATAGAGAGCTAGCCAAGCTCATTTACGGAGAAGTTAACGAGAAGACGCTCGCGAGGGTTTACACGCTGAAATACAAATTAAAACAGAAAATGATGGGTCAGGGTCGGCGTGAAAAAGCTTTTATACCCCTAAACTTTCCGGCCCGGACGAACATATCGTTCAACGACCTGAAACACTACGAGCCGGTTTCGGCGTTCAACCATGACTCGTTCAACGACCTCAACCTCCGCTACCTTGCCGACGTCGCACGGTTTATCAACGCCCGGACGCTGAGGGATTCCAATTTTGAGACGTTGTTGTTCGGGTACCTCCGTTTCTACATCGACCGCTTCGAGCGCAACGACAAGAGCAACGTCAAGCTGTACGTCGACACGAACAAGGGGATCCTGAGAGGACATCATAAGAACAAGGCGCTGCTCTACTACCTTATCATAATTATATTATGTAAACACTACCGTTGCCCGAATAAGGAGGGGCGTGAGGCGATCAAGGAAGTAATCTTTAGCGAGCACGAGGACGCCGACGATATCCTCAATTTCTATCGTTCCCAATTCGTCGATATCATCGTCAGGGAGCTTTTCCTATAAATCGAGAACCATGCCCCTCCAGGTCCTCGCGAAGTTGAAGTTGAAGTCCAAGCCGAGGCAGCGGTTCCTGTTGAGGCCTAGAGTCCGAGCGAAGCCGAAGGGAGCCGGGAAAGTGACGATAGTGAGGAGGGCGATGGCCGGGCTCAACGCCATGGTGGCGACCGTCGGCATCGTCGGCCTCGTCCTCTTCGGGTTTTTGACGTACATGAGCTTTAGTCAGGGAGGCTGGAACACCGTAACCGTCGTCGCCGACGGGATCGGCCTGGTCCTTTCAGGGATGATGGTCGCCGCCGGGCTGTTCTTAAAGATGAAGTGAGTAAGCTATGGGCTGGCTCAAACGACAAGACATTTTTCGGTTTTTCATATTTCCGCGAATCCCTCCCGTCGTCTACATCTTCAACCTCGAGGAAGGCCGAAGGTCCGGCAACCAGATTTACGGCGTCAGCTGGGATGACCCTGCGACGGTCGTTTCCATCCCGGTCAAGCTCAAAGGCCTCGAGCAGGACGTCATCGAGCTCCTCCGCTTCGTTATCGACCGAGGGGATAAAGAGAGCGAGGAGGACGTCGTCGTCCTAGGAAACGTGAGAACCTTCACGAACGCTGCGATTAACGAGGTCCCGATCGGCGACGAGTTCTCTATCCTGAGGCCGTTCATCCTTTATTTCATGCTCCCGTGGTTTTTCGTCTCGTATTTCATTCTTATGTCGGTCTCCACTGGGTTGGTCACGGGAGGCCTCGCTTACTTCCTCCTGGGCTTGTCGATCTTCGCCTTCGTCTACCCGATGATCATGCTGTCCGTTTACACCTCGACGCGCCCGGTCCGCTACGTCGAATTGCTGCCCGTCGGTCACGTCACCGGCCGTAACGTCATCGAGATCGATGGTAAACTCATTACGGTAGAAGGCGAGGGCGCCACCATCTATACGCCGTCGCCCAACCAGGTCGGCATATCGACGTTCCTGAGACGGATGAGGCTGGGACCGGTAGTCCTGAAGTCGAATGAGGCGGCGCTGGTCTCGAGGGCCGGCGTCAAGTTCGTCGAGGCCGAGATGTGGAAGCAGAAGGCCAGGTCCTTCGCCATGGCGGCGCTGGAAGGCGAGCAACTCTTGACGCCTCAACAATACATCGCATCACTCAACCAGCTGTCGTCGAGCCGTCTGAGGAGGATAGCGATGCCGTTAGCGCTGGTCATCCTGGCGGTCGTCGTCGCCGCCCTGGTGTTCATTCTGCTGCAGCCGTCCGTCGGTCCAGCACCGGTCCACAACGTTACAGCGGTCCACAACGTCACGACGAATAAGCCCAACATCACGGTGTTTTAATGGCGCTCCTCTCCCTGTCGTTCCAGCAGGAGGTCCTCCTCCTTTTGTTCGTCATGGTCGTCTCGAACCTCATCGAGTTCGTCGTTATGCGAGACTACGGTCTCAGGGCACGGTTGCTGGCCGTCCTCTTCGTCGATCACATCTACGTCCTGGTCGCCTGGGCGTTCCACATCGACTATAGTCTATTTTATCTCTATTTCGTCCGCGTCCATAGGGTCATCGATATTACGGCCGACTTCGTCCTCAATCTCCTTTTCATATCGACGGAAGTCGGTTTCATTCTCATCCCGTACCTCTTCCCGGAGCTGAGGGAGATCGAGGAGTCGGTTTTCCGTAAAAATGAGGGGAGCCGGAATGGTCCACATCCCTACCGACGACCTGAGACCGCGCGAGGGGAGGATTAAGGACTTCCTCATAAGGGAGGGATACTGCGAGGAAAAGCTGACGCCCGAGTGCGTACAAGACGCCATCGACGACCTGAACGACGAGTACGAGTCGAAGTGTGAAAGCCCAGACCAGAACCACGAGTGCGAGCGCCTATTCGACCTCCTGGCGTCGCTCGAGAAGGTCCGCATCTTCCTCGAGAAGTACGCTAAGGATTGATGCCCATGGTCGACTGGGTCCGTCGAGCGGTCAAACACCCCGGACGTGTCCACCTCTACATCATGCGGGAGTACGGTGAGGACTGCTTCGACGAAAACGGAGACATAAAGATGTCATGCCTTGACGAGGCGATCGAGGACGTCAGGGAACGTTGCGAGGAGCACCGCACCGAAGAATGCGTCTCGTTGTTGAGGGCCCTCGAGCTCGCCAGGACGCTCAAGAAGATGCACCGCGGTTGATATCCTATTATATAATATAGGATAAGGCACTCCCGCTTTTTCCTTTATATCGAGATGCAGAGGGCTACTCCGTTCCTGGTCATCTTCCTGGTCCTTGGCCTTTTAGGGACGTTAGCGACGGCCCTAACGGTACAGCCACCGTCGCCAGTAATCTACGTCAACTCTGGTCAGGTCGTGCCGTTCCTGATATCGCTGAACACCGTCAATGGTGAGGCCTATTATGCGAAGATATCGATATCGGCGCAGTCGGGGCTGACGGCCTCAGTCAACGTTACCGCTTACCCGTCGTCTGGTACGTCCTCGACGAACGTCACAATTCCGGTCGGGGTCACGGTCTCCGGCAACCCCGGAGTCTACCAGCTGAACATCACCGTAACGGAGTACAACTCCACGACGACGCCTCAGTCCGTCCTGGCGTCGTATACGTATATGGCCTACGTCCACATAATCAGCCCGCAGTCTCTTCCGGTACTGACGTTCAACTCGCTGACGATGTACAAGGCCCAGAGCGTCAACATCGTCGTCCCTCCCAACGCTTCCGGCTGGTACATTAAATACAAGGTCCTTTACCCGAACGCTTCGGTCGCCCAGAGCGTCTTCTCTAAGATGTTCTCCGGGAGCCTCCCGACGATTAATGTCAGCGTAAAGCCTTCGGCGACCTCTGGGACGACTAACACGACGGTAACATTCAACGTCACCGTCTCGACTAACCTCAAGTTCGGCGAGGTCCCCGTGACCATAATTGTCTACGAGTACCTCAACGGGACGAACACGTTGTACGCCACGCAGGTCCTACACTTCCGCTTCTTCGTCGTCCCTCCGAATTCCCAGGGCTTATTCGTCGGTGCCCCACGCTTCGTCAACTTCACGACGGTAGGCCACGCGAAGTTCGGCAACGTCTCGATCATGAACGGCAACATGCCGGCGAAGATAATCAGCGTCGTCAAGGGCCCCAACAGCGTCCAGGTCCTCTTCAACGATTCGTTCACGGGCATGATATCGTTCCAGAGCAATGTTACGCCTTTAGCGATATACGCCGACGGACAGAAGCTCCAGGAGGTGTTTTACACGCTCCCCGCCAACCTGCCCCTCGGGACGTGGACCGATATCGGCGGGACGATCTACGTCAACGCTGACCCGTCCAACGTGACCGTCGTCTACAACTCGACGACTGCGACGACGACTGCTACGTCGGCTGACACAAACATGACCACCACGACGTCGACGAGCACGTCGTCATCGTCGTTGACCGGCGCCGTGTCGTCCCAGGTCTCCTCGATGGCGACGCAATTCAAGCAGTTCTACGAGCATCATAAGTTACTGGTTCTGATATCGTTAGCGTTCCTATTCGTCGCTATCCTAGCGGTCCTCCTCGTGAGGCGTTAAGTCGAAAAAGGTAGCCCCTCTTTTTTCCTATAATTTGAAAGTGCCATGAGAGCCCTCAGACTAGTCTTCCCGGTGTTACTAGCGTTCCTCCTCGTCTCATCGATTTCAGCGATGGCGTACAACTGGTGGGAGGCAGCAGCTTCAGCGGGAGCAGGTGCTGCAGCCGGAGGGATTACTGGGTTCTTCGTCGGCGGTCCTCTGGGAGCCCTTGCGGGCGCCGGAGCCGGAGCGCTGATAGGATTTATATCGAACTCCATCGGCCAACTTACTGCCAGTGCGCCTACGTTTTCATCCAATCGATCTGTCTGGCTGAGTTGGACAACGACGGTATACCAATCCTTGGTCCAACAATCAATGCTTGCCGCAGATAACGAAATATCTCAGGCCAACCTCCTGAATCAGTCCCAGCCCGTTTTCACAGTGGCGGCGCAGAAATGGGAGCAGGTGAACTATAATTCTCTATATCCACCGACATCGCCTTACGAGTTTTACCAGATGCTGGAGCAGACCGGCTTTCTGAATTACGTTTCGCAGGTCGTCGGCGGGACTCAATCCCTCTGGCTGAGTCTGCAGAAACAAATTACCAACGTCGACAACATAGCATCGCAGTATGGGTTCTCGATTTATTATACTCCGAACCCAAACAGCACGGTATCGGTCGGCCTGAGCTCGATCACCACAGTAGTGATCGTCATCGGCAACGTCACCGTGACATACCCGAGTTCCGACGCTCAATATGTATCGATCTATAAAGTCACGTCCAACAACCCGCAAGACTACCAGCAAATCTTCGGCAATAACGTGGTGCTCACGTCCGGCGTTTACGTGATCGACGCAAATCAGATGTATAATCCCGTCCAGATTATAATGAACCCCAACAACGGCATGGCCCTACTTTTCGATTATGGGTATAATTCGTATACTCCGATCAATTGGAACGGATTTGTGGAGCCGAATGCCATTTACATTGCTGCACCGTACATTGGATACCCGAAGGAAACGAACATCCCGCAGCTGAGTACCCCCTTGCCATATATCGCCGAAGAGATCGCCGTCTCAATGCTAGGCGCCGCCGAAACGGAGTACCAGACGCTCAAGAACATGGGGTACCAGAGCGTGGCCCAGATCCCAGCGAACTACACACTCCCGTCCATCGAGCTCAACGTCGGTAATTTCTCGGCGTTCAACAATTCGCTCCAAGCCTACAATCTCTACATGGCGATGTACGCGAGGGAATTGCTGCAAATGGCCCAGACCCTGCAGCAGCTGCAGCAGCAGGGGAGGCTCCAGGGACTGCAGCAATTGGTCTTTAACGCGACGAACCCACTGCAGCTCTACGGCCAGTACGGCGGTTTCGTGACGAACGGGTCGATAATCCTGCCCAACGGGCAGACGCTTAAGGGCCTCTATCTGATTCAGCCCTACGGCGGTCCGCTAACGTTATCGAGCAACGGAGGTGCCATCGGGGGCGGAGGGGCAATCGCCTACCAGTTGATCCCGACTTCCAGCGGCTACGCATTGGGGACGATGTACACGCTCCCGCCTGGCACGGCCGTCCAGGGCCACGTCCTGAACCCCGGGACGTTAGGGGAATACGACCAGCCCCAGAAGGCTAACTATTATAACGTCTCCAACTACCAGCCCCCGCCCTCATCGTCGTCCTCTTCGTCATCGTCGGCACTGAGCAACATCGAGAACTATCTGTTGTCGCACCCGCTGATCCTGATCGGGACGGCCCTCTTCGCCCTCATAATCATAGTGGCGCTGATCAGGGCGATATTATGAGAGCGATCGAGATCTATATCGAGCTGTGCGTAAAGAGGATGAAGGAATTCGGCTATAACGAGGAGGACGCCAGGGAACTGTGCAAAGCGGACCTCTCGAACCTAAAGGTAGAATAGTTTTTTTCCTTATTATTGGAAGAGAGAGGATGAGCTGGTTCCCATCACCTAGCGGAAACCAGCAGTTACTGGCGATCTACCGCAACAGCAATAAGGAGAGGATAAAGGCCCTAAAGAAGGCGAGACGTTTAAAGGTTTTCGCCGAGGAGATCGCACTCGTCGACCCGGACCGTTTAACCCCCGTCGATTTCGTTTATCGGGCTATGTGGAATAGGTATTATCTCCTGTTCGCCGACGAGAGCGAGCTGATCCGCAAGGGGATCGAGGCAACGGTCTCGGCCTGGTACGAAATGAAACAGGACAAGACCCCGTTCCCGTCTAATAGTATACTGGAGGACCTACTATGATCGTCCCTCCCTCCGCCCTTTTGGACGGCTTACTGTCGGTCTGGCCTTATCTGGTCGGCGCTTCGGTTTTCGCCGTAGCCGTCGGCTTCGCCGTCCCCGTGAAGAAAAAGCGTCACGAGGAAGCGCCGAAGACGGTCGTTAGAGAGGAGATTCAGAACGATATCAAGGTAGTCACGAAGGTTCACAAGGAAAAAATCGAAATCCCTTATGATGTCGTGCTCAAAATGCTTAGCGATTATGAAAAGATTAAGCAGGACGCCCAGAAGACCGTTTTAACGCAGTGGGCGCTCCTCGAGGCGAAAATGGAGGAAGAAAGGGACAAGATGCTGAGGGACCTGACGAACCCCGATTTAGCGTACAAGGACCTCGTGAAGGTCAAGAAGGTCAGCAACGGCAAGAGGAAGAAGGAGGAAGAGGGAGAGGAGGAGGAAGTCGACGTCGACACGAGCGAATTATACCAGGCCTGAACCATGCCCCTAACGTTCAAGAAATTAATTCTTTATTTTTCGACGCCCGTTTTCTTGTTCAAGAAGCAACGACTGCTAGACGTTCAACCTCGTTTAAGGACGTGGCTCGTCTTCGGTCCGATGGACAGCGGGAAGACGACTTTCGTAAAAACCGTGCTTTACTACCAGAACCAGCTCCTCGATGAATACGGGATATCCTATCGGGACATCCAATTCTTCGACGTCGAGAGCTTCGTAAAAGGGTTGGCGAACAACTGGAAGACGACCGTCCTCAACCTGTTCATCGACGACGCCGTTTTCTTGGCCGACTCGAGGGCTTCCATGACGAAAAACAACCAAATATTGACGCAGACGTACTTTTACATTCGCCACTACGTCGAGCATTATTCGCGACAAGTACGCCTCATAAACGTCTTTTGGTCAGCTCAATCGGTTACGGCGATCGACAAGCGAATTCGCGATACGGCGACGGTCATAATCTTAAAAGGGATGGTCCGAGGTAGCGAGAAAGTCCTCAGGGAATACTTCTTTCCGTCGATCATCAATAAGATGCAATTGTTCCAAATAATGAGCGTCATTGACGACAAATACAAGTCGTACTTCGCCGTCTCGTTACAGAAGCGGTACTCGGAGTTGATGAGGTACAAGGCGAAGCCCGAGGTACGACTCGAACAATACGGTGTAAGGCCCGAGTTCAAGCTCCGGGACCTTTTAATGAGCAACGGCGGGGAATAGTAGGGACCCGAATTTGAGGGCGGAAAAGTTTATAAACCCCTTTATAAACCCCGCGTCGAATTCTCTAGCGAGAGAACGACTTTAGAAAGCCGAAAAGCTTATATAGAGGGTATAAAAAGATTTTGGCTTTCAGATCAAAACTTTATAGAACTCGACACGCCCGTCCTCGTGGAGCTCTGTCCTTTTGCTTTCTGGTCCTCCTCCAAGAGCTTCTGGATCGCTAAACGGATCGCTTCGCTCCTGTACATGCCGTGGTTTATGGCGTAAAAATCGAGCAATTCCAGAAGGTATTTGTCGATCTTGAACGCGACGACCCTCAGAGTCACGTCGTCCACCTCAGTTCTGTCGGTCCTCCAGCCACTTCGTCGCTTTAAAGAGGAACCTAAACGCCTTACTCCTTATATCGACCCAGCCCGTCTCGAGGTCCAGCACCGCCTTGAACGGGTACTCGTTAGCGCCAACCTTCACGACGCCGTGCGCGACCAATTCATCGCCGACCTGGACCGGCTTCTGGACGTAGACCAGCTTTATCTCGCCCTCGGTCCTGAGGGCTTGGCTCTTGAGGTGCGTGTCGAGCTGGCTCAAAAAAGTCTCATATTGTTTTACCACGAACCTTACCTTCGCGGGATTTTTCCTCGTCTCGAGCCAGGTTACGACCATTTCGGGTCGGGTAACATCTTGTGACACAAGGTATTTAAAACTTGTTCACCGTTTTAACACACCGTAACACTTAAATACCACAAAATGTCCACTTTATGGTGACCATGCCCACGACTCACGTCCACGTAAAGTTAGACCGTGAAAAGAAGGAACTTTTTTTGAAGCTCTGTGAGGAGGAAGGGATCGATATAAGTCAGTGCGTACGCGACCTGATCTACGAAGCCATCGCCAGGGGCTACATCATTAAGGAAAGGAAGGAGAGGCTCCAGAAGATCGCTCAAGGTGGGAGCGCATGAAGGTCCTGCTGAAGAGGGAGAAGCTGCCGATCGTCAAGCCGTTCGGTGAAGTGACCGTTGAACTGCTTGCAGCGCCGAAAGCCGTCCAGAGGGAGATCGTCCTCAAGGACGGGACCGTCAAAAAGATTGAGGACTACAGTATCGTTGCCAGGCCCCTCCTCGGTAAATTCGAGAGCGTCGTCGAAAAGGAAGTGACGAAGACCGAGGACGGCGACGAGATAGTACGACCGAAGAAATACGACGCCGTCCAGTTGGGCGAGAAGGTCCTGCTTAAGCTGACTGGCAGGGCTTACGAGGTCCTCTACAACGCCTGGCAGAACGGTGAGATCAACGAGGGCACAAGGCTGAAAATTAGGACGACCAGGAAGGGCAACAAGACCTACTTCGATGAGATAATCGTCGTCGAGGACGGAGAGAAGGCGGTGAACGAGGAAGCGGAGGAGACCGAGGAGACGGAGGAGGTCGAGGAAGCACCCAAGCCCGTTCAGCCCGCGAAGTCGGCGCAGGCGAAACCAACGCAGGGTCAGGCGAAGCCGAAGCTGAAGGCGTAAAGGGGCGCACGGGGGAAATGAGGAGGACCGTTTAAGACAGCCCGTTTTTCGCTTTAAAGCTTTAGGGAGGGGTCGACGTTGAAACGGTACGTTTACGATTCGGATTGTGTTAACGCCGTCATCGAGGTCGAGGTTTACGACGAGGACACTTACGCGGTTATCGACGGTGACACGGTCGCCGTTATACCTAATTATAAGGTATTGAAAGACGGGAAAGAGACGTCTCACCCGATAACGGAAGGGACGTTCAAAAGAGGAGGCGAGTGTACCTCCTTAAAGAGGGAGAGGGAGAGGTTCAACGAGTGGCTCAAGGAGGTCCTGGCCGAGCACACGGTTGAGAAGCCGCTCCAGGAGTGGGTCATGGAGAACTTCCCTCAGGAGTGGGAAGAACTCAAGCGCGACCCGATCGGTTGGTTCTTGCGCCAGTCCGAGCGTTGGCATTTAGGGGACGACGAGGTCAAATTGTTAACGCTGATCGCGGTCAAATCGGCGTTTTATGAGGGTCTGCCGAAGGTAGGCGTGCTGGTCCTCGGAAGCTCTGGCGCTGGCAAGTCGTCAGCCGTCAAAAGCATCCTCAACATGTTCACGCTTAAGGAAGGCCACGGCGCGGTCCTCTGGGTCAGCAATTTGACGAAGAAAGCCCTGGGCTACCTGGCGTTCAGCGACGGAGGTAGGCTATTGAAAAATCGTTGCCTTTTCATCGTCGAGACCATCGACGTCGAGGCTTTCAAAGAGCTGAGCATGTTAATGACCGAGGGAAGGCTGGCGAATTTGACGGCTAAGGTCGGGGACGAAGTTGGCACCGCTTACGGCGTCGTCGAGAACCCTCCGAGCGTCGTCTCGACGGCTGTCAATATCGATTACGACAACGACCAGGTCGTCCAAATCATGTCCAGGTTCCTGACGGTCGCTATAGACCTTGAATCGCGCAACGCCGAAAAGATCTATGAGAAGATCGCCGAGCGCGACGATATCGCATTTGAGTACGACCCCATGGTCAAGTACCTGGCTATAGCGTGGCTACATTACACGCCGAAAAGGGTCGTGCTTCCCAAAGAGATAGCCATGCGGTTTAAGGAAGTGATAACCGAGTACAACCAGTACGCGTTTAGGGTCTACGAGCAGGGGCTCAAGGTACTCAAGATATTTGCAGCGCTCCTGGGGAAGGAAACCGTGGACGAGGAGGTCTACTCGTTATTCAGCCAGAAGCTCTTGCGCTACTTCCTCGTTTCGGCGGTAGGGCTGACGAGCATCGAGCTCAAGGCGTTACAAGCGGTAACGACCGAATGGGAGGAGACGAAGTTTATCGCCGTGCGCCTGAAGGTCGACACGGAGACGGCCAGGGCCTGGCTTTTCAATTTGGCACGGAAGGGCCTGGTGGACCTCGAGAAGGAAGGAAACCGTAACAAGTGGAAGCGAAACGAGTTCGGACAGAAGGTCCTCGATCTGGTGGTCCACGGTTATCACGAGGAAACCGACGGCAACGGGAACGTGACGTTCATGGGCTACATGATGGAGATCTACAACGACTTGAAGGGGAAGCAGTTCTCGCTCAGCGAGCTCTACGGGATCCTGGGCGAAGATATCGCTGAGAAGGTAATCAGGTGGGCCGACGAAAGGGGCCTCATAAGTCGGAAAATCACGGACGGTGAGCAATATGTCGAGTTCCTGTAAGGAGTTCGACGGTCTAGTCGCCAGCCCTGAGAACATGGAACGGGCTAAAGATTGCCTGCGCATGGCGTTGCTGTACGTGGACCGGACCGTGAACCCTCCGCTGCTCCGCTACCTCGAGCCCGACGACTCGTACGAGATCGTGGGCTGGAAGCGGGAGGACCGGAAGGTCTTTTACATCGTCAGGTTGAAGGACGGAACAGTGGTTCAGCTCGACGAAATCGAGCTCCGGCACCTCGACGTCCTCCTGAAAGTCAGGGAGAAGCTCTCCAGAGTAGGAAAAAAGTGAAAAAGGCCTTTCCCTTTTTCTAATTATTCGTCTTCATCGGCGGGGCTCGGTTCATGCGTTTCCAATAGTTCCCACGCTTCCTTCAGCTTCAGCAGGGCTTCCCTCCGTTCCGCTTCCTTTTGGGCAATATATCGCTCGATCGCCTCGTTTATCAATGCGGTGAGCGTTGTCCTCTCGAGGAACGCTAACCGCCTTAGCCGTTCCAGCAGGTCTTCCCTCAGTCGGATAGTCGTCCTGCCCTGGTTGGTCGTCATCAATATGGCAATATGGTTGTATGCTAATAAGCTTTGCTGACACGTCATAAGTCATCGTGTCATACAAGTTTCTGGAGACACTTTCATGTAAAAATTAGTGACGGCTGAGAAAAATCCCTGCCCGCGCGACGGGGTTTTTTTCACGGCTCACTAATTTTTACAAGCAACTCTGTTTCCGGACTAGTATGACATGATGACTTATGACATGATGACAAACGGTTCTGGCGTGTCGTGTCGATAAGGTTTTACCTTGTGAACAAAAGGTAAAACTTAAATACCACTTTGTGGTACTATATCTCGAGGGGTCGAAATGGCGGGAAACCCCAAAACCCTAATCGTCCTGAAGGGTCAAGACAGCTTCGAGTTCTTTTTTGACGGAGAAGAGGACGTGTACTGGAGGGTTCGCGACCACCCAGAAGCCTCGGGGTGGTTCCTCGTAGAGAAGTTCGAGGACGGCTGGTACGTGGGCGAATTCTACGACTCTTACGAGAACGCCGGCGTCGAGGATCTGAAGGGACTGCTCCAGAGATTAATCGCCTACCCCAACGAGACGCTCGAGGGGCTCTTCGGTAAGAAGTTCCAGATCAAGGAAGTGGTGGTGAGGTAAGGAAGATGGAGGCCATGGGTCTGCCTTTGCTGCTAGCAGTAAAGGAAGAGGCTAAGAAGATCCTACTCGGGTTTAAAGAAATCTATGTCATGTTCAGCGGTGGCAAAGACTCATTGGTAGCGCTGCACTTAACGCACTCCATTTATCCTGAAAAGA
>Ga0209224_1000276_pt1 | contig 12801 bp, 10 predicted proteins | sample MonGeyMetagenome_FD_184731 | JGI IMG/M metagenome (GOLD analysis project Ga0209224, IMG submission 184731) | Hypoxic/sulfidic aquatic microbial communities from Monarch Geyser, Yellowstone National Park, USA - MG (SPAdes) v2 (version 3) | ecosystem: Environmental > Aquatic > Thermal springs >...
CGGCCTTTCGTGGTTGAGGCTTTGGATGGGCCTCTGCCGAGGCCTGCGGACGCGTCCTACGTGGAGGCTAGGCTTCTCGAGGCTCTCGTGGAGGCCCGCCTAGCCCTGCGGTTCCTCCAGGAGGGGATCGTCAGAAACGCCGCCGGCAAGGCCTTCCAGGCCTGGAGGGCGTACATGGCAGCCCTGCTACGGCTGGAGCTAGACAAGCTGAAGGCGTCGGCGAAAACCGAGGAGGAAAAGAGATGGCTGGAAACAACGGCGGCGCCCCGCGTCCCGACCACAAGGATGAAGGCCCTCTCGAACATGCTGGAGGACGTGGGACACGCAGGCCTCGTGTTCGTCACGTCCACCGCGTTAGACCTCCACGACTACCAGTACAACGGACCGGATCCCGACATGGCCCTGTCCAAATACGCGGGGCGGGAGGAGGCTGCGGCGGACGTGGCGAGGCTTGCGGCCGAGCTGGCTAGACGCGTGGAGGCCCTTAAGGGCCGCGTCAAGTGGAGCGACGAGCTGGAAAAGGCGCTGGAGGAGGTGAAGAAAGCCCTATCACAAGGGTAGGGCGGCGCAGTGCACGGAGCCTCGACCTGCAGTACATGCAAAACTTCCGACGTTATGAGGCTGTGCCCTACGCAGCCACAGAGCCGCGGCCTCTTTTTCTAAGGCCCATTCCAGCCCCAGCCGTTGGCCGGCCGTCGTCGCAGTCCGGCGTCGAGAGGAGGCCGTCGCCACGGCCGTCGATTGGGGCGAGGAAGCGACAACCGGAATAGAAATGGCGCCAGCCCCCTCGGGCGGAATCGACCCCTTTCCCTCCGCCTCCACTGAGGGGCCTCGATCTTCGGCGAAGAGGCCTCCGTGGCGGTCCCCCAGCCGGGACGCCGCCGCGAGGCGGCCCTTAAATCTGCGCATGAGGCGAGAGATCGGAAAAATTAGATAAGTCCCTCCCTCTTGCTGAGATCCACCAAGACTGCGTGCATCTGTCTCACCGCATCCTCCGCCGATATGGCATCTTGGAAGTATTTGGCTATTATTTCGTTGAGCCGCGGCTGGGCGGCTGTCCAGATCGGCGACGTGCGGGCCGGCGTGCCCGCCTCGATTATTTTGGCGTAGCTATCCGCCAGCCTGTTCCGCCTCCGTACCTCCGCGTCTGCATACACGGTGGCTCTGGTAGGCGGCATGCCCACCTCGAGCTGGGCCTTCAGCTGGGCCTCGTAGGAGGTGGCGGCCCTCACGAAGGCCTTGGCGGCCTCTTGGTTTCTGCTGAACTTAGGCACCACGTAGTGCCAGATGCCGGTGTGCGCGACCGGCCCCTTTCTGCCCGGCAGAGCCATCACCTCCACCTTGCCCACCACCTTGCTGCGCTGGGGGTCGTCCACGTACTGGATCCAGCCGTTCCACACCAAGCCCGAGGCGGCTTCGCCCTGGTACACCGACTCGTGTATGGCCCTGAGGTCGGGCCAGCTAGTGATCTGGGGATGGCCGTTTTTGACGAAGAACCTAGCCGTCTTCAACGCGTCCACGGCCTCCTGCGAGTCCAGCACCGGCGTGACGCCGTCTTTCGGATCGAAGAAGGCACCTCCGTACGCCAGCAGAAGCAAGGCGTAGGCGTCTCCCGCCGCCCCGCTCCCCTGCCCCACCGTGAAGTTGCCGGTGAAGCCGTATACCCTAGGCGCCAGCTTCCTCTGCACCGTTTCCGCGATCCTCATCATGTCGTCCAGGGACCTCGGCTCGCTCTCGTTTATCTGCTCCAAGACGTCGGACCTGTAGAAATAGAAATTATAGTTGCCCAGGATCGGCACTGCGTATAGACCGCCCCCGGCCCTCACCGGCTCCAGCACCTTGTTGGGGTAGCCCGAGAGGTCGACTCCGTCTACGGCGATGGCCCACTGTTTAAACTCCCTTATCCAAGGCTCGTCTAGATACAACACGTCGTAGTCGGAGCTGCCTCTCGTCATGGCCAGCTTAGCCACTTGATACAAGTCGTTGTAGCCCTTAGGTATGTACTCCACCTCCACCCCCGGGTACTTGGACTTGAAGTAGGGGATGAGAGCCTTCATATGCGCGTCTTGGTGGTAGTCAGACCTGGCCAATATGACGATCTTGCCGCCCACGGCGGAGGTCGTTGGGGTGGTTGCGGTGGACGCCGTGGCGGTTGCGGCCGGGGAGCTGGTCGTTGCAGGCGGGGTGCTCGGCGTCCGGCCGAGGTACCACAAGGCGCCTCCCACGACAGCCGCCGCCACTGCGCCGCCTGCGGCCATCAGCAGCTGTCTCCTGGTGATACCCCCTTGAGGCATGGGGGTAGCTTAGAGCGTTCTTTTCAGAATTATCCATATGAGGCGCGGGCCCGCGTCGGGACAGATCGAGGATATGCCGTTAATTTTTCATATGTATTCGGCCTGTCCGCAGGCCCGTCGAGGCGATTTCCACGCCCAGCCCGGCCCCGCGAAAATCCAGTGGCCCTCGGGCCCTACGGCATCCAGCCGACCTCCTTCCAGCCTAAGGGGCGGAGTTCTCTGCTTGTTTTGTGGATCTCAGCCCTTGAGGCCGCCCTGCACGCCGTCCTTGACGCAGGCCCGTCCGCAGGATACCACGAAGTTACCACCTAGATACGGCGAGTTTGGTCATGGCGCGGGCGGCGACGCCCACGAAGAGCAACGGAGGCAGGGTGCTGAGGAGGGAGGCGGCCGCCAGCACGTCCCATTCCGACCTGAACTCCGAGGTGACCAGGTTGCCCAGCATCACTGAGGACGTCAAGACATCCGGCGAGTTGAGCAGTATCGAGGCGTAGAAGTACTCTCCCCACACGTCTATGCCCGCCAACACGGCCGTGGCCGCGACGCCGGGAGCCATCATGGGGAGCCCCACGTACGCGAACCTCTTGAGGTGCCCTGCGCCGTCCACCGCGGCGGCGCGCTCCACCTCTTCGCTGTAGTCGAAGGCGAAGGCCGTGACGAGCCAAAGCCCGAGCGGCAGGGTGTAGACCTGATACGCCAGCGCCAGGCCCACCAAGGTGTTGAGGAGGCCCAGGCGCCAGAACACCTCGTAGATCGCCACGAGGAGCGAGCTGGGCGGAAGCGCCCGGGCGAGGGCGACGAGGGCCACGGAGGCCATGAGGACCTGCCTGGAGAAGCCGAGGCGGGCCAGGGCGTAGCCGGTCGGCAGGGACAAGGCGATGGTTATGGCCACGGCGAGCAGCGTCACGATGGCGCTGTTGAGGAGGCTCTGGGCGAAGCCCAGCCGAAGCGCCTCCATATATCCCGCCGCCGAGGGCCGGGCGGGCGGGAACTGCGGGAGGCCGGGGGGCATGAGCGACGCGATGAGTATGACGGCCAGCGGGAACAGGGCCGTGGCCGCCGCGAGGGCCACCGCGAGGTCCGCTAGGCGCGCCATGTCCTCAGCACCAGATAGACGTAGGGGATGGCCGCCACCGACACCAAGGCCGCGATCAAGACGGAGACCGCCGCGCCCGTGCCTATATCCAGCGGGTAGATGCCCCTTGTGAAGAGGAACACCTCCAGCGTGGTGGTGGCGTCGCCGGGGCCGCCTCTGGTGAGGAGCCACACCTTGGCGAATATCCTAAAGGCGTCTATCAGCCTGAGCATCAAGGCCGCCAGGATGGCCGTCTTAGCCATGGGCAGCACCACCTTGAAGGCCATGGGCAGACGCTTGGCGCCGTCTATCCTCGCCGCCCACAGAACCTCCTCAGGGATCCCCAGCATCCCCGCCAGCACCACCAACACGACGAACGGCGTGAGCTCGAGGACGTCGAGCCCCACGATCGCCCAGAGGGCCAGGTTCGGGTCGCCCAGGAAGTTGGGCATGGACAGCCCCAGCGGGGCCAGGATCTGGGCCGCCACGCCGTTCCTGAAGTCCACCGCGAAGTACCAGAACACGACGTAGGCCACCACAGGGATGAGGAGCGGCACCGTGAGCAGAGGCGCGACCCACCGGCGGCCGGACATGTAGATCCAGTAGGCCAGAAGCACGCCGAGCAGAACCTCGAAGGCCGTCGCGGCGGCCACGAACACCGCGGTGATGACCACCGCCGTCTGGAACGTGGGATCCGACAGCACCGCCAGGTAGTTGCCCAGCCCGACGAACTTGGGCCTGCCGATCCCTATGAGGCTGTATTGGTACGTGGACAGATAGACCGTGTAGACGAGCCCGGCGATATACGCCGCAAGCCCCGCCAGCCCGGGCGCAAGCAGGAGGTGCCTACTCGGCCGCATACTCGATCGCGCGCCTCAGCCCGAACTTCATCCGCCTGCCCTCCGGAGGCCTCTCCTGGGTGTACGCCTTGACGACGGCGCCGCCCACCCTCGCCACCACGGCCCAGAGGCGGCCCCTGAACTCGACGTCTATCACCTCGCCCACGAAGTCGCCCGACCCCAGCTCCACGTCGTCCGGCCTGAACGCCAGAAGCCGCCCGTCCAGCGGCATCAGGTTGTACCCCATGAAGGACGCCACGTCGGGGCAGCACGGCCTGGAGAACACCTCCTGGGGCGGCCCCGTCTGGAGAAGCCTCCCCCTCCTCATGACGCCGAGGCGGTCGGCGAGCGCCATGGCCTCCTCCCGGTCGTGGGTGACCATGACCGTGGTGATCCCCAGGTCCTTGATTATCCTCCTGATCTCGGCCCTCACGGACTCCCGCAGAAGCGGGTCTATGTTGCTGTAGGGCTCGTCCATGAGGAGCGCCCTGGGCCTCTTCACCAAGGCCCGCGCCACCGCCACCCTCTGCCTCTGGCCGCCGGAGAGCTGTGCGGGCTTCCTCTCCAGAACTTCCTTTATGTTGAGGAGCTCCGCCATCTCCAGCACGGCCCGCCTGATCTCCTCCCTAGGCCTGCCGGCCATCTTCAGCGGAAACGCTATGTTGTCGAAGGCAGTCATGTGGGGATACAGCGCGTAGCTCTGGAAGACGTACCCCACGTTCCGCCGCTCGGGCGGGACGTAGACTGACCTCCCGTCGTCCACCAGAGAGCCGTCGAGGCGGACCTCGCCTCCGTCGGGCCTCACGATGCCCGCAGCTATGTTGAGCGTCGTGGTCTTCCCCTCGCCGCTGGGCCCGAGGATCACGAAGTACTCGCCCCGCCCGACCTCCAGATCGAGCCCCCTGAGCACTTGGGTCCTTCCGAACGACTTCCTGACGTCCCTAAGGCTCACGGCCATGGGCCCCTGCCCTCCCCCCTTCTAAACCCTTTTTCATATGAAAAAGCCAGCGGCGCCCCGGCGCAGGCCCGTGCGGCGGCGCGTCCGAAGCTATGAAGGGCCGGGGCCGGCCGGCGGCCGGTCCGGAGGGCCTCCGCCCGGCTTGCTATGGACAACGCTTTTGGCTTCCGGCTTGCCCGAGCCCCATGTCCCAAAAACTGACGAGAAGGCAATTCCTGTACGCCGCAGTCGGCGGCGCGGCGGTCCTCGCCGCGGGCGGCTTGATCTACGCCTTGGAGCAAACGCCTAGGCAGCAACCCACGCAGGCCGCATCGGCCCAGACCTCGTCGCCCTCAGCAACGGCGCAGTCCCGCAGCTTGACGATATTCGCCAGATCCGCGTACCACCAGCAGATAAACCAGGCCTTGATGGACTACTACAACAGCCACAGGCCCCCCGTCCAGTTCAACTACATACCCAAGGGATATTCGGATGAATATCAAGCCATCCTCCTAGCCATGAAGAACAAGAGCAGCGATTACGACATCTTATATATAGATGAGCCGTGGATCTACGAGCTCTACATGAACGGCTGGCTGGATCCGCTCGGCAAGGACTTGGACACGACCGGCATACCCACATACTCGGCCCAGCTGGGCGAGTTCAACGGCGAGTTCTACGCCATGCCCGTCGTCGGCAACTTCAACTTCATGTTCTACAACCTGAACATAATCGAGAAGGTCGGCGAGTCGCCCCCCAAGAGCTGGGACGACGTGCTCCGGATAGCCGAGGAGGTCAACCAGAAGCTGGCGCCCCAGAGCTACGGCTGGTCGGGCAACTACCCAGACGGCGTCATCTCGGACGTCTACGCCACGGTCCTCCTGTCGCTGGGCGGATACATGTTCGACCCCAAGGACAGAATCACGCCGACGCTCGACACGCCGGAGGCCGTCGAGGCCATGAAGCTGATAGTGGAGCTCGCCTCGCCCAAAAGGGCGCACCCCAAGACCATGAGCTGGTCGTCCCTCACGGAGTACAGCGACGCGATCCTCGCCGGGCAGATAGCCATGGGCGCCGTGTGGAACGGCTGGGTCAAGGACGTGGACAACCCCCAGCGCAGCAAGGTGGTGGGCCAGACGTACTTCATACCCATGCCCGGCCCGAAGCCCGTCAGCCAGACCGGCTTCTGGTACTACGTGGTGCCCGTATACAGCCGGAACAAGGACCTCGCGAAGGACTACATAACGGTCGCGACGTCCTACGACGCGCAGAAGTACGCCTACCTCAAGGCCGGCCTGCCCCCAGCGAGGATAAACGTCTACGAGGACCCAGAGGTCAAGCAGAGCAGCAGGCTGGCCGGCATGTTCTACGACGTCGGTAAGGTGGGCATGCCCGCCAGAACCAGCCCCGTCTATATGGACGTAGAGAGCCAGCTCATAGCCGTAGCCAACAAGGCGGTCCTAGGGCAGCTGACGCCGGAGGCCGCGGTGCAACAGATGCAACAGATACTGGTGGACGCAACCAAAAAGGCCGGGCTGCTCCACTGAATATTTCCTTTTTAAATTGTAATTTCAAGACATCTAGACTGGAACGCCAGTAGGCGCCCATGGCGCGAAGCGGCGTCGGCAACCGCCGCACGGCTTCTCCTATCATGCCCCAGCCTATTGCTGTGTCTTTCTGCGCCTAGAGGCTCGGGGGCTCTGGGCGGCCGGGACGAGGGTCTGGGCGGCGTATACGGCCATGTCTAGATACACCTCGGCGGCGTTTTCCAGATAGTCGACGGTCCTCATGGCGTGGACCGTCTGGAGCTCGCCGCGGGTGTGCTGCATGACGGAGAACCTCAGGGAGGGCGCGGCGGACAGGTATTGGGCTATGGCGGCTACCTGGGGGCTTCGGTGTATCTGGCGGAGCCCCTCGGCGGCCTCCCGGAGGATCGCCCACACCTCCCGCGGCGGCCTCTCGGCGTGTAGCTCCCTGACGTGGTCCACCGCCCTCTCGTAGTAGCGCGCCAGCTGGATGTAGAAGGCGCACTTGGGGACGGGCGCCTTGGCGCAGAGCCTGTTGACGCTCAGCCTGAGCACGTCGGTCTCGTCGTCGGCCGCCTCCACCGTGGCGTGCCTCGCGGTGCCCCGCGCGAGGCCCTGCAGCAGGAAGAGGAGGACGTCGAGCATCCTCTCCACGGCCTCCTCCTTGTCGGGGTACCTATCCGCATATCTCACCAGGAGCCTGCCGCCGGACTCCTCCAGACGGGCCCCTATCTTCTCCGCCGCCTTCCTCGCCTCCTCGGACGCCGGGAGCTCGAGCTCGTCCAGCCCGGCGGCGTAGCCCGCCACCACGGCCGCGGCGAGGCCCAGATCGGCGGCGGCCCTCCGCAGGGCGAGGGGCCTCACCCCCACGAAGTCGCCCTCCCAAAACACCGAAACCTCGTCCGAGGCAAACGACGACGCCACCCTCTTGGGCAGATAGACCATGTAGGACCCCCTAAGCCTGATCACCTTCCTAACCTCCACAGCAAAATGCTCCGTATAAAAATTTCATCGTCCATATGAAACCCCCTTCAGCTACGGCTACAGCCGTCAACCATAGCGGAAAGGTTTTTACAGCGGCGCCATATGTCATCCATGGGCTTGCGAAAGGCGCTGGCCGTAGTGGCGGCGGTCATAATGGCCGTCGCGGCCGTCGCCCTCCTCACGACGCAGTCGGGCAGGCCGCCGATGGGCACGCCGGCAAAGTCCGGCCCCAACGCGCCGACCGGCTCGCCGGCGGGCGTCGGCCTAAACGCGCCGATCTACGTCGTAGGCCCCCAGCAGCTGGTCCGCAGGCTTGTCGCCGTCGGCGTACCCCAATCGTTGATTAGATCCGTCGACGTCAGCAACCTATCCCTCGTTCCGCCCGGCTCCGCGGTTGTCGTCGACTGGGGCTACCTGCTGGGCCACCTCGGCGGCAAAGCGTTAGTCGTGGAGTCGCTGGAGCCGCTGCTTAAAGGCGGGGATCTGGTGGTCATCGCCGTTCCGAGTCCGGACGAGGCGCCGGCGGCCTTCAACGCGCGGGTCAGGCGTACCAAGTGGCCTATACCGAGCAACAAACCGCGTGGGTTCTGCCTCAGGGCCTTAATTCGGCGCAGAACGCCGCCTTATATGAGGAGTTCGGCGTCAACCTATTGACCTCGGCGCAGTGGCTTTACAACTGCTATGACCAGTATAACTACGAATACATATGGACCGACTTCGTGTGGGCTCTCGAGTACTTGGCGCCGGGTTTCAGCTATCAGTACACGACAATCAACTGGCGATATCCGTATTGCATCAGCGGCGTCTCCGCATCCAGCCAAACCGTGTACGTAGGTTGCGTGGGACCTTAGATAGCTCAAGTCAAGACCATTCCCTCGACATGGCTCGCCGATTATTCTATCATGATCACCGCCATTACCAGATCATCGCCATGGATCCTCAGCCTAAATCGATCCCTGGCCATACGATGACGGCCTCCTGCAACAGATCCACTGCTCCTACGCCTGCCACTTCGCCGCGCCTTGGCGTCGTCTTTAATGGTTCACCTGATACCGATGGAGAAGACTAGCGATGCGGCGTCTTGGGCAGACGAGGTAGGACCCCTATGATGACCTCCCTACCACAGCAAAGATGCAGAAAAAATGGGCGTTTCATATGAATTCTGCTTCAAGCTATGCCTTGTCGCATCTATGCGTCCGCCGTTGGACATAGCAAACAGGTTTTTACCGTACCGCCATCCGCCGCCCATGAGTTCAAAAAACACTACGATGTGGGTCATAATAGCCGCGGTGGTTGTGGTGGCCATCGTGGCCGCGGTCCTCCTCACGGCGCAACCCGGCGGGTCTTCGCACCCCACCACAACGCCCACCTCTACGCCTACAGCCACCGCCTCCCCGTCGCAACCCACCACAACATCTGCCTCTACGCCTACAGCTACCACCTCCCCGTCGCCTACCACGACATCCGTGCCGAGTCAGCTGAGCGGTTCGCTTACTGGGGGCGGCTCGACGTTTGTGGCGCCTCAGATGTTTACCTGGTCTAAGACGTTTTATCAAGTCACGGGGGGCAAGATCCAGGTTAACTACCAGTCCATCGGATCCGGCGCCGGCGCCGCCCAGTTCCTGGGGAAGAACCTAGACTTCGGCGCCTCGGATGTGCCGATGCCCAAGGATAAGTACCAACAGGTGGCCGGCCAGTTTGTCCAGTTCCCCGTCATCATAGGCTCCATCGTGATCGCCTACAACGTGCCCGAGATAGCCTACCAAAAGACGGGGAAGTACCTAAATCTGACGGCCGAGGTCATCGCCCTCATCTATATGGGCAACATCACGCAGTGGTGCGACCCGAGGATTAAGGCGCTGAACCCCGGCCTCGCCGATAAGTTGCCGTGCAAGGACATCGTGGCGGTTCACAGAAGCGACGGCTCCGGCACCACGGCCGCCTTCACGCTGTATCTCAGCAAGGCCTACCCGGCGTGGAACCAAACGGTGAGCTGGGGCTACACGGTGAACTGGCCCGCCGACCAGAAGGCCAAGGGAACCGGCGCTAAGGGCAACGAGGGCGTGGCCCAAGCAGTTCTACAGACTCCATACTCCATAGGCTACATAGAATTCGCCTATTGGGCCACAAACAAGGATAAATACGACCAGGTGGGCGGCGTCGCTTTCGTGCGCAACGACAACGACGGGAAGTACTACTTCCCCACGACGGAGAACGTGGCCATGGGCGCCGCCGCTGGCCTTGAGAGGTACATAAAGAAGTACGGCGCACCGCCCGCGCCCGACGCCGACTGGAATCCCGTGTCCATAGAGTTCAGCAATCCGCCGCGGGGCTATCCCATAGTGTCCTTTACATATGTCTTCTTGTGGAAGGACTACGCGGCCGAGGGCTACGGCGACGCCGCCACCAAGGCGGCGCTTCTAAAGGCGTTCTTCAGGTGGGTGCTTACCGAGGGCCAGAAGCCGGAGAACATAGTGGAGGGCTACATCCCGTTGCCGAGCAGCATCGCCAACATAGGTCTAGAGGCGCTTAACATGGTAAAGCCGTAAAAACAACCCGCGTTTTTCCCATGCTCGGGCTTCTCCTCGTCGTGCTTCTAATCCCGTACCTAATCGCCGCATATGGGCTCCTCTTTGTGAAGCTGAGGTGGGGCCTGAGGCTGTTCGGCGCATTTATTGTCGCAACTATCGGCCTGTTGACCGCCATGTTCCTCGTGGAGGCCTACCCAATAATTGCGCGCGACGGCGTCGCGGTATTCCTCCGAACCAGCTGGGACCCCGCGAGGGAGAGCTATGGGGTGCTCCAGGCCCTTGCGGGCACGGTCTTGACATCCGCCGTGGCCATGGCGCTGGCCATGCCGATGGCCTTGGGAGTCGCGGTGACCATAAACGAGATTCTGCCCGCTAGGTTGAGGGGCATATTCGGCTCCCTGGTAGACCTCACGGCCACGATGCCCACGGTGATCTACGGCCTCTGGGGCCTTTTCGTGCTGGGGCCTACCCTCCAGAGCCTGATCAACTACCTGCCGGGCGGCATGATGACCTCTCCCTACACGCTCTTCACGGCCGGGGTCTTGCTGGCCATAATGATCACCCCCTACGCCGCCGCTGTGATCAGGGAAGGCTACGCCCTAGTTCCCAAGCCTGTCGAGGAGGCGGTGTATGCAGTGGGGGCCACAAGGTTCGAGGCGGCGCTTATAAAGCTGAGGTACGTCCGGAACTACATACTAGGCGGCTTCTTCCTCGCCCTGGGCAGAGCCATGGGGGAGACGGTCGCGGTGGCCATGGTGGTGGGGGGCAACTACGCCAGATTCACCACGAACATCTTCGAGAGCGGCGTAACCATCTCCTCGCTCATAGCGCTTCAGTTCCCCAACGCCGCCTCGTATCAGTACATGGTACCTGCGTTGTTTGCAGGGGCTTTGCTCCTCACCTTGTTCGGCCTAGCCATCAACGCAGCTGCGATATATATAATCCAGAAGTGGCAAATATGACCGCCGCACGGAAGTTGATTAACTGGCTCGGGCTGGGGCTCTTCGCCCTCCTCGGCGTGGCTGCCGTCGTGCCGCTTTTCTTGATAATAGGCGACATCTACATCAAGGGTATAGACGCGATCAACAGACTCGGCGGCCTCTGGCACTTCCTGACGGCGCTTCCGCCTACCCCCTTCGACGAGAAGGGCGGCATAGGGCCTATGCTCGTGGGCACGTTGTACATGACCGCGCTGGGCGCCCTCCTCGGCATCGCCGTGGGATTTCCGCTGGGCGTCTACATCGGCGAGATGCGCAGAGAGAAGTTCGCCAACGTCTCGAGGGCTGCGGTGAACATCTTGGTGGAGTTTCCCACCATAGTGGTGGGCCTCTTCGTCTACGCCGTGATGAGCCTCGCAAAGCAGAGCCTCAACCAATACCTGTTGGATCCGCTCTCCAAGGCCCTCTCGCCGGTGGGCGGATGGATCACTCAGTTTATAGGTCCGCTAGACGGTTTCAACGCCTACGCGGGCGCCGCGGCTCTTGCAATTATAATGATTCCCTATGTGGCCTTGATCACGGCGAGCGCCTACGCCTCCATAGAGCAGCAGCTACGCGAGGCGGCTTACGCCATAGGCGGCCGGGAGTTCAACGCGCTGTTTGTAGTTCTGCGCAAGGCGGTCTCCAGGGCTGTAGTCACCGCGGCGTTGCTGGGGACGGCGAAGATCGCGGGAGAGACGGCGCCGCTCCTCTTCACCGCCTTCGGCAACACCTACTACGCTCCCTTCACCGGCCCCACAGCTGCGGTGTCGCTCTGGATCTGGTACGCGGCGCAGACCCCTTACAGCGTCCAGATAGCATCTGCCTACGGCGCGGCGGCCGTCTTGCTTACAATAATACTAATAATATTTATAGTTGCTCGCATCAGGGGTTGACCATGGCCAAGATCGATGTCAAGGATCTGCGCGTCTTCTTCGGCGCATCCCCGGTCATAACTGGGGTTAACCTCTCTATACCGGATCGGAGCATAACGGCGCTCATGGGGCCCTCGGGAAGCGGTAAATCTACCACCCTGAGGGTCCTCAACAGGCTTATAGAGCTCTACCCCGAGGCCAGGGTCAGCGGCGAGGTCTATCTCGACGGGCGGGACATCTTCAAGATGGACGTGCTGGAGCTCAGGAGGAGGGTCCAGATGATCTTCCAGATCCCCAACCCCATCCCCAATCTGTCCATCTTCGAGAACGTGGCTCTCGGCCTTAAGCTCAACCGCCTGGTTAGGGGCAGGAGGGAGCTCTTCGAGCGGGTCAGATCCGCGCTCGAGAAGGCCCAGCTCTGGGACGAGGTCAGGAACAGACTCGACATGCCTGCCGGCAAGCTGTCCGGCGGCCAGCAGCAGAGGCTCTGCGTCGCGAGGGCCCTCGCCTTCGAGCCTGAGGTTCTGCTCGCCGACGAGCCCACCGCAAACCTCGACCCGGAGAACACCGCCAGGTTGGAGGCGCTTTTCCTCTGGCTAAAGAGAGACGTGACGATCGTGCTCGTCACCCACTACCCCCCGCAGGCGGCGCGGGTAAGCGACTACGTGGCCTTCCTATACAAGGGGCAAATAGTCGAGTGGGGGCCGACAAGAGATGTATTCACAAAACCAAAACATGAGCTCACGGAGAAATACGTAACTGG
>Ga0209224_1000279_pt1 | contig 12667 bp, 8 predicted proteins | sample MonGeyMetagenome_FD_184731 | JGI IMG/M metagenome (GOLD analysis project Ga0209224, IMG submission 184731) | Hypoxic/sulfidic aquatic microbial communities from Monarch Geyser, Yellowstone National Park, USA - MG (SPAdes) v2 (version 3) | ecosystem: Environmental > Aquatic > Thermal springs > Hot...
CTGTCGCGGTAGAGGCCCTCACGATATTTGGCTCAGGGGCCAGCAACCCGGTTAGCGGCCAGGCAGCGATCTCAAGGTCTCCTGCGCCAACGAACACTAGCGGCTACCTGTGGAGCGCGGGCTTCGGAATGCCTTGGTGGTGCAGCCCTCACGGGTGGGCCACGCCGATAACTGTAAGCCCCAGGGTGACCCTTAGGCCTGGCACCTACTACGTTATAGTTAACATGCCCACTAACCCGTGGCAGGTGGTCTGCACATACATACCCGGGGCGCCTAAGGCCCTGCTCTACAACGGCACGGGGCTACAGCAGCTCAACTGCACCATGAACCTGATAATGGTCACCAACAGGCCTGTGAGCTCGACCAACGTTAGCTCAAACGTAACGATATCGTTGCTGGGCAGGACTATAACAATAAGCTCCCAGAGGCCTGCACAGAAGGCCCTGACCTTTGATGCTAACATAACGCAGAGGGCAGTCTGGGAGACCCTCACGGTTAACTCAAGCGTCGTAGTGCCGGGCAACCTGACGATAAGGGTTAACACGTACGTGCCGGGCGAGTACCCGCCCATAAGGGTGCCATGGTACCTGGTACCGGCCTATGGCAACATGCCCACCTACGTGCTGCTGGCCCTGGCCTTGGCCTCACTCCTTGAGGGCGACGGGAGGGCCTGGCGCCTGCCCTCAAGACCCCATGACAAGTGAGCGGGGACATGCAGGAGCTAACCAAGGTCGTCAGAGAAGTGGCCAGCGGGCCGGTCTATTAACCGTCGCTACGTTGCTCAGCTCGTCATTCCTCAAGCGGGCCTTGAGAGCTCACAGCCCAGTTAGTCGCTACCTAGGAAGCCACGAGGTCACTGCTCGCTGGCCGACGTGCAATCGCTTAAAGGAGGGACAAATGGCTTAAGGTTAAATTTCAGCTCCGCCTCGAACTCGCGCTCCACCTTGAATTCAACCGTGAGGCCCCGAAGGCCTGCCGTGGCGCCCGCCAAGGTGAGACCATGGACCTGGTGATGTTCGTCGACCCCCTTGAGGGCCTTCACGGCCCCCTCAGGCCTGCCTACCTCCTCGCAAGGGAGCTCAGGGGGTCCTATAACGTGACCTTCGTGACCCCCTCCTCCGAGACGGCTGAGGAGATAAGGTCAGCAGGCTTTGAGGCCGTCAGCTTCGACAGGAGGTACTTCCTCAGGGGTTCGCTGAGGACCCTTGAGGCGTGGCTCAGGAGCATGAGGTACAGTGTTGACAACGACGACGCCGTCGTGGTGAACTTCTCCCAGGCCTTCCTGGTCAACGCTGATATCTACTACGCCCAGGGGCCCATAACGAGGGCCCTTGACGACATGTACCCGGAGATGAGGCCCCTCTACAGGGCCATATACAGGGCCCTCAGGAGGCTCTTCATAGTCCACGACAGGAGGTTCAACAGAGGGCTGAGGAGGGCCTCAAGGCTGTTCATAGCTAACAGCTCCTTCACCAGGTCGATGTACGAGGCCTGGGGGATAAGGGTTGACGGCGTGATATACCCTCCCCTCGACACGGGCTTCTTCAGGCCGACCACCTCAAGGCCGTCTGGCGACTACGTGCTGACCTACGTGGGCAAGGAGACGGCCTTCTCGGCAATAAAGAGGGTGGCCGACTCAGGGGTCAAAATAAGGGCCTTCGGCTCGAAGATCTCCCACGTGCCTGACTACATAAGGAAGCACCCCAACATAGAGCTACTTGGCTACGTGAGCGACGAGGAGCTTGTGGAGCTCTACTCGAACGCCCTCTTCACCTTGTTCCCCTTCACGCACGAGCCCTTCGGCTACGTGCCGGTTGAGTCAATGGCCTGCGGCACCCCGGTGCTCACCTACGCCGCCCAGGGCCCCGGGGAGACGGTGATCCATGGGGTCACGGGCTGGCTGGCTAAGGACGAGGGGCCGCTGGTCGACATGGCGGTCAGGATATGGAGGGAGGGGTACCCGAGCGACATGAGGGCGAGGAGCAGGGAGAGGGCAGAGCAGTTCGACGCCAAGGTGATAGCTGACAAATGGCTTGATGTCCTGAAGGGGGTTAAGGGCTGAGGCCAACGACCTCCTTGAACATCCTGACGTACTGGGGGACCACGACCTCCTCACTGTAGTCCCTGACAACGGCCTCCCTGCCCCTCCTGCAGAGTTCAAGGTACCTCTCCCTGTCCTTATAGAACATGTTGTAGAGGTCAACGAGCTGCCTCAGCGCTCCCTCAACGCCCCTTGCCAGGAGGAGGGGCAGGCCTGGGAGCCTGTGGGAGTGTATGTCTGAGGCTATCACGGGCGTGCCGCTGGCCAGGGCCTCAAGGATGACAAGGCCGAACGTGTCAGCCCTGGTAGGGTAAATCACGGCATGGGCTGACGAGTAGAGGTTCACAAGCTCGTCCTCTGGGACGAAGCCGAGGCTCTCGACGCCGTCTATCACCTCGCCCTCCTTGCCGCCGGTGGCCAGGAACCTTGCCTTGAGGCCTAGCCTCCTGGCCTCCCTGGCAACTGCGGTGAAGACGTCAAAGCCCTTCTCATATGCCCTCCTGCCCACGAAGAGCACCTTGAACTCATCGTCCTTCTCCCTTATCGGCCTCCAGCGGTTAACGTCGATGAAGGGGGGCAGGGCGTAGACCCTCCTGTGCCTTACTAAGTTGACAAGGTGAGGGTAGGCGTGAACAGCCTTGAAGCGCCTCAGCTCAAGGCGGGCGACCCTGTGAAGGTAGTAGCTGTAGGCCCCCCAGGCGCCCAGCCTGTTAAGGAGGGTAGCCGGGCCTCCCCTGAAGAGCCCTGGGTCCTGGGCCTCAGGCAGGAGGAGGGGCGAGTGAATTGCGGCCACCTTAGGGGCCCTGACCCTCAGGAGGGCCAGGGAGGCCATGGGGAAGTAAGTGACGTAGGCTACGTCAGCGTCGACGTCTGGGAGCAGGCCCTCCCTGTAGTCGACGGGGCCGAGGAGGCCCTTAACGTCAACGCCGCCGCGGCGGCCTATGGGAAGAGAGTAAATGGAGACGTTAAGGCCCTGCCCCGAGAGAGCCTTAGCAAGCCTTAATATGAAGGTCTCACCCCCGCCCATGTAAGTGAGGCTGTGGTTGTGGACTAGCGCAACTTTCATCAACGCAGCCTCAAGTCAGGCGTCTAGATCGCTGAGACCATTTTACGTGTTATGCGACGCGCTATGCCATCCTATTGATAGCTAGGTGACTGATGACAGCGCTTTACATGTGCATCTAGAGGCCTAAGGCGAGGCTCATAGGTGAGCGTTCACTCCCTCTTAGCGTAGATGTAGCCAAGGCCACGGTAGGTGTGCTGGACCTTAACCCTGTAGCCCAGCCCCCTCAGCCTTGAAGCTATGAGCTCAGGCCCCTTGTTGCCAATTATGTGGTACTCCATCTGGATCCTGTCAAACCTCAGGAGGGTCCTGTCGTCGGAGCCCAGTATCAGGTCGTACTCGCAGCCCTCGCAGTCGACCTTTAATGCCGAGTCCTCCTCCACGTCGTACCTGGAGACCAGCGTCCTCAGGGAGAGGATTGGGACCTTGACCCCCTGCTCCGCCTGAATTAGAGGCGTCCAGCCGCTGCCGCTCGCCGCTACGCTGACCTCGCCGTCGGAGCTGCCGCAACCGGCGTGCAGGAGGACCACGTTGTCCAGCCTGTTGTTAACATAGATGTTCCTGTAAGCTACCTCGAACAGGTTGGGGTAGGGCTCGCAGGCTATCACCCTCTTGGCGCCCCTTAACACAAAGTATATTGCGGTGTCCCCTATCGCAGCGCCGACGTCAACAACTGTCCTGCCGCTAACGTCAAGCCAGGCGTAGTCCTGGTCAAGGAACACGTCATATATATCTGTCAGCCACGCGCCCTCTAACACCACCGCGTCACCTGCTGCCAAGGCCCGCCCCTGGGGCTTGCCCTCGCGCTGCGGGCTCAGAACGAGGAGGTCCCTGCCGCAACAGCGTATAACAAAGCCGTCGTCAACCTTCCTCACCTTGCCCCTGTAGTGGGGCACCCTGTCAAGCGCGTAGTATATGGCCTCAGAGGTGCTCCTCAGGAGCACGTCACCATGCTTGAGCTTAGCCTGAATTGGAAACCTGCCCCCTAGGACCCCTCTGATGACCTCGAGCCCGTTTCTGTAGGTCAGGGCCATGCCCAGAAAGACGCTTGCCCACCTTAGGTACCATCGCAGGGAGCCTATGCCCGACAAATAGCCGCTCACCTTTAGTTACTTGAGGGTGGGCGCCAGGCCCTCCTGTGACCATCAAGGAGCGAGGCCAAGGCCAGGGCTAACAGCACATAGACGGGCGCGTTGCCGTAGGCCGGTACCAGGTACCATGGCACCCTTATGGGCGGGTACTTGCCCGGCACGTACGTGTTCACCCTTATCGTCAGGTTGCCAGGGACCACCTCACTTGCGTTCACCACAAGGGTCTCCCAGCTCATTCTCTGCGTCACGTTGGCCTCAAAGGTCAGGGCCTGCTGCGTTGGCCCCTGGGGGCTTATGGTTATGGTCCTGCCAAGCAGTGACACAGTTACGTTTGAGCTAACGTTGGTTGAGCTTAATGGTCTATTAGTGACCATTATCAGGTTCATGGTACAGTTTAGCTGCTTCACGAAGGCTGAGCCGTTGTAGAGCAGAGCCTTAGGCGCCCCAGGTATGTAGGTGCAGAGGGCCTGCCACGCTGTCGGCATGTTAACCATAACGTAATACGTGTCTGGCTCCAGCTTCGCCTTAGGGCTGGTGACTATTGGCGTGGCCCACGAGTGAGGCATGCACCACCACGGCTGTCCGAAGCTGGTGCTCCACAGGTAACCGCTCCTGTTGGTAGGGACGGGAGACCTTGAGATCACTAGCTGCCCATTTACTAGCCCATTGGTAATCCCCGAGCCGAAGACTACGAGGCCCTCTATCGTGGCAGTCTCGTTGATTGTGACCGGCTGCACTAGGTACTCTGTGCCGTTCAGCACTGCGAAGTAGCCTGGCAGGGTACCGCAAGATATACCCTGCGGCTGCTGGAGCACGTGAGGCAGGTCACTAGTGACGTACTCTATGGCCTGCAACGGAGTATAATTGACGCTTAGGCTGACCTTAACCGGCCCCTCAGGCAGGAGGGCCAGCGGGTACTGATGGGAGCCCGGCGTTATGGGCATTAACGTCTCTGTAGCCGTGTAGTTGAGGCCGTGGAGCCTTATGAGCGGTATAGGCGGGCTGTCGGCAGGCATGTAACTGCTTATCGTAACCGAGAGCTCGCCAGGCGAGGGCAGGCCCGAGCTCTGGTTAATGTTAACCACAAGGGTCTCCTGGTAGGAGCTGCCCGTGAGGTTGGCCCGGTAGGTCAGCGGGAGCTCAAAGGGCCTCTGAGCAACTAACGTCACCGTCTTGTTCAGGACGGTTGTGGAGCTGTTATGTATAACTAACGATATTGAGACGCTTGCGTTAGTGTTAGCGACCTCCGCCGGCTTGTTGGTTACCATTATCAGGTTCAATGTGCAGTTGAGCTGCTTTATGAGGGTTGAGCCGTTGTAGAGCAGAGCCTTAGGCGCCCCAGGTATGTAGGTGCAGAGGGCCTGCCACGGCGTGGTGGGCATGTTAACTATAACGTAGTAGGTGCCCGGCCTAAGGGTCGCCTTGGAGCTTACAGTTATTGGCGTGGCCCACGAGTGAGGCATGCACCACCACGGCTGTCCGAAGCTGGTGCTCCACAGGTAACCGCTCCTGTTGGTAGGGACGGGAGACCTTGAGATCACTAGCTGCCCATTTACTAGCCCATTGGTAATCCCCGAGCCAAACACCGTAAGGGCCTCTATCCCCGTTGTCCCATTAATGGTTATTGGCTGCACTAGGTACTCTGTGCCGTTCAGCACTGCGAAGTAGCCTGGCAGGGTACCGCAAGATATACCCTGCGGCTGCTGGAGCAACCACGATAAGTTGCTGGTGAGATACTCTATGGTCTGTAGCGGCGTATAACTGACGCTTAGGTTTACCGTCAAGGGCCCGCCCGGCAGAGTGGTTATGCTGTACTGGTGCTGGCCGGGCGTCAGGGGGAGCAGCGTGACTGTCGTCGTGTAGTTGAAGCCGTAAGGCCTCTGGAAGGGCCCAACGAGCAGCCAAGCGCCGTCGTTGAAAACGTAGGGCAGGTAATTGTTGAAGTTCGGGTAGTACGGGTACCCTGTTGGCACAAAGGGCGAGTATACCTCGTACTTAGTGTAGTTGTTCGGCCCGAAGAACGGCACCCCGCGCTCATTCCAGCCGTACCTAGTTAATGAGAACCAGGGCACGGCCGATGCTGGCACAGAGACGGAGGCGCTGGGCGACACGTAGTCGTTCATCTGTATGAGGGCCAGGTCATATGGCGTTGTCGCTGGCTGCAGGGGGTTAGGCATGGGTCCGTGGAAGTAAAGGGCTGAGAGAGGAGAGAGGACGTTAAGGAGTAGGGTTGAGACTGTTATTGCGATGAAGACTGCAACAAGCAGCGCCCTCCTGACGCGCGGTCTGAACTTCCTCAGGGTCCATATGGCGGGCACTATGACGGCAGGCGCCACGAGGGCCGTGTAGTAGACCCAGATAACGTAGTAAAAGCCCCACGGGGTCTGCCACATCACGTAAAGCCATGGCAGCAACAGGAGGTTCTGGGGCTCCGCGAGGTTCAGGAAGAGCGTTGGCAACATTAGGAAGACCGTGCTTTGGATCTTCGTGTGGAGGCCCACTCTCATGGTGTTCACCAGGGACTCAAGGACGCTGGACAGGCTTAGCGCGGCCTGGTGGCTTGACGAGGAGCTGGGGCTTGCGTGAGTAGTGAAGTGGAAGATGGCGTTGCCTATGGAGTCCGTTATTGATATCAGCGGACCGGAGAGCGCTGAGCCCCATACGTTATGGAAGATGTTTATGGCCCCGCGGCTGAAGTAGTAAACCATCAGGAAGTCCCCGAAGAACCACGCGAGCGAGAAGGCAATGGTCTCAAGGCCCAGGGCAATCCTCCCTTTGACCTTAAGCCAGTCAAACCTTGTGGCCAATATGTAAAGCCCTATGAAGAAACCCAGTATGGGCGAGAACTCTATGGTGGTCATCATGAGGGTCAGGGACAGCCAGTAGCCGAGCCTGTTTCCCATGTAGAGGTTGTAAAGAGCTAGCGCGAAGAAAGGCGCCGTGAACACCACCACCTCAACGGCCTCGGTTAAGTACGTGGTAATCCACGGGAACAGGAGGTAGGCCAACGCCGTGAGCAGGGCGTACCTCCTGTCTCCAAAGAGCCTCAGCCCGAGCTTGTATAAGGGTATAGCTGGCAGCGTCGCCAGCGCGATCTCTATGGTCACAAGGGTGGCTATGCTTGGGTACGTGAGGTAGAGGGGGTACAGCAGGAAGAGTATCGGCGAAGCGTGAACGCTAAAGAACGTTGACGCCGCGAGGTTATCAAAGAGCTTGTGATAGAGCGTCGCAGAAGCAAATGACTGCAGGTAAACGCTCGTGTCCATGCTTACCCCTATGTTCAGCTGGTAGTACTCGGTCATGACGCTGTAAACTATGTAATAAACAGCCGCAAAGTAAATTATCATGAGGGCCCTGAAGTACTTGTCCGCAACTACTTGCCTTGTCACATCCTTTATGTAGCCGCTGAGCATCATGAGCAGGCCTATCACTAATAGTATCGCTGACGCCCGCAGTACATCGAGGTTGTAGAGCTGAGGCACATAGTTGGCGAAGCCGAGGGCCCAGACAACGTAGAACTGTACAAATAGCGCGGCCCCTATAAGCCTCAGCTGCTTTTCCTTGACCTTCATGACCGACTGTGGCCTCATCTCACTTGCGGCCTGAGGAATTTAACCTATTATCGCACCTAATCGTCGGGACTCTAAGAGCTCGTCGAGCCCTGAAAGGGCCCTGGCCTCATGACCTGCGACCTTGAAGAGCGCTAACAGCTGTCATCTAAGCCTGCAGGCCCTTCATGTCCCGCTTCTTTCAACTCTGGCCCATGCCGTCGGCCCAGCAGGGTCGGCTAGGCTGTGATAGCTAAGCCGTTTTTGACGTAAGGTTCTTACAGTAATACGTACTGGCGTCTAGCTTTGAACCATGTCCTAGGGGTCTGCACTCGAACCCCAGCTCCTTAAGTGAGGCAAGTAGCTTATCATTGCTGACGCCAGTAGTACGAGGGTGCGCCTCAAATATTATGTGCTCAAAGGCCCTCAGCCTCTCCCTCTCAGGGCCGAGTATTACTTGGGCCTCGCAGCCCTCGCAGTCCATCTTGAGCAAGTAGGGGTCATCAACCATGTTGAGGAGGTCACCTAGCGTGATGCCAGGCACCTTACAGGGGCCGCTGCCCTTGAGCGTGGAGAAATAACGAGATGACAGCACGTCGTAGTCGCACGGAACGCCCACAGGCTCATTGCTAAGGGCCGCGTTTAACACCTTCACCTTGTCAGTGGCGCCGCTCAACCTCACGTTCTCCTCAGCGCACTTGGCCACGTTAGGCAGGGGCTCAACGGCTATCACCTTCCTGGCGCCGTTGAGGACGAAGTAGAGGGCCGTGTCGCCCACGTTGGCTCCCACGTCAACTACTTCCCTGCCCCTGAGGCCAGAAAGGACCTCAGGGACCTCGTAGTTGCTCTCTAAGAACTCGGCTCCTGCAAAGACTTCGGCTATATCATCGGCATTCACGCAGTGGGTATTGAAGACAGCGGGGACGCCGTTAACCTCTAGGCCTACTCTTTCCAGGCTCACGTCGATTGAGACCCTGTTGCCTGAGGCCTGAAGCCTGCACGCGTAGGAGGCCAAGGAAAGGGCTGTCAGTAGCCAAGAGAACGCCTCCTGAGGGTTAGGGAAGCGACTGGCGGTCCTAGCTAACTCATCAGGTAGCTTTGGCCAGCACTTGGTGGCATACTTGATGGCATAGTACGTAGATATTGCTAAGTCGCCAAACTCTACCCTCCCTAGCTTTACATCGCCTATATACTTCAGCCTGACGCTCAGCTCCTCCCTTTTAATTAAGTAATTAAGAAGGGCTGTCAGCCAGCCCCTCTCTATAATTTTTCTCAAGGACAGCGCCATTAAGGCCTTCTCCTTAGCCTTAGCCAGGCTCGGCAACCCAGCTCAACATAGATGTAGTTAGCTTAAATAAAAACAATAATGCCGTAGGCCCTGTCAGGGCCCCCGTCCTGTAACATTGACTCATGCTGTCGGCCTAGCAGGGCCGTGCTGAGCTCTCAGGCTAGCGGAGAGGTCGAGGAGTACGCATGGCAGGAGGGGCAGGCCTAGGCGTGCGGTCCGCGCGGACGTGTCGGTGTCCGCTGTAACATCTACTCCAATCGAGCTAGTGCCGCTGAGCGCCCTGCAGACACCGATGACGGTGTCTCGAGACACCTAAGCGTCTAGTCAAGTGTCCGTAGGCGCTCCTGGTAGCTGCATGGCCTTACAGGAGGGGCAGGTCGCAAGGACTGTCAGGCCCTTACGGCCCGAGGGGCGAGCGGCGGCCTGGAGACCGGGCCAGGACGTGGTCCTGAGCGGTCATGAGGCCTCCTCCCATTACCGCTGCCCTTTCCACGTAACCTTGTGTGGAAAAACGCTGAGGGCTGGCACTTACGGGAGGCTGTCCCCCGTGCCTGGCCAGGCCGAGCGCAGCTGGGCCCTGCGTCATAGTATGGCCCAGCTTGCAGCCTCACCTAGCGTACAGGGGCCTGACGCCTGCGTCCCTGGGACGCGTCTTGGGGACGCGCGCCCAACCCGGGCCAGGTGCTCAGGGCGCGCCGTTGTCCCTGGGGCACATCCTGGGGGACGCGCCTCCAATGCGCCCATTTGGCCCTTGGGACACACAAGCATAGGTCCGTATATCTAATTAATTATTAGGACACACACGCACAGGTCCTAAGGGACACATAGAAAAATAGGAAAAGAATTATGGGATAAAAACACAAAACCTGAAAGTTCATGGAGGGCCTAGGGGCTAGCGTCAGCAGCTTCTCCCCAGGCCGTACGGTCCCTAACCACTTTTCCCCAGAAGGTTTTTGGGAAGAGCACTTGACCTCTTTTCCCCAGAAGCTTCTGGGGAAAGGTGCTTAACCCCCTGGCAGCCTCCCCCAGGGCGCGTGAGGGGCTTGGAGGGCCAGCCCAGGGTCATGGTTTGCCCGAGGTGCGGGCAGCCCATAAGCTACGTGGAGAGGCAGAGGCGCGGCAGCCAGGTCTACTACCTTGCCGTTCACTACCTTGGCTACGAGAGGGGGCCTGACGGCAGGGTCCGAAAGAGGGTCAGGAAGTGCTACCTTGGCCCTGCCGAGTACATAGAGGTCAGCAAGCTACACGCCGACCTGGGCCTAACCCTCAAGGGACTCATGGAGGAGGGGAGGGAGAGGGACTACATGGAGGCGCTCGTAAGGTCCGTGAGGGACAGGATCAGGGGCGGCAGGCTGACGGCGGAGGGGGCCAGGGGGCTCGCCGCCACGCTCTCCCGCTTCAGTGAGGAGCTCAGGGAGCTCGCTAGGGAGCTGAGCGAGTACGCCTCAGGAGAGGCAGCCAAGGAGGCCGTTAACGAGACTGTCGCTAAGGCCCAGCCCCTCGAGGCGCCTCCCATGACCTCGCAGCCCCAGGCCACGGAGGCCAGGCAGGGCGAGGGGGCATACAGGGCCGCCTCAGTGCTCGTGTGGCTGACGCCTGAGGAGGTTAAGAGGCAGATAAGGGAGCTCCTGGAGGCGATGAGGGAGTTCAAGAGGGCCCAGGCCTCACGTTAAGGCGCCTTGAGCCTGACCACCTTTCCCCAGAAGCTTTTGGGGAAAAGTGGTCAAGTGCTCTAGCGCTTCAGGCCCTCCTGAGGCCAGCGAGGACCTCCTCAGCTACCTCCACCTTAGCGTAGTGAAGTATGTGGTCAAGGGAGCTGTGGCCCATAATCTTGGCAACGATTGGGGGCGCGAGTGGCTGAGTCTCAGCAGGTGCGCGATGAAGACGTACCTGAGGCTGCGGGTGTTGAACTCATACGTCCTCCTACAGTACGTCTTGACTGCCTGCTTTGGGCTCCTGAGGGCTGAGGGCCTGGCGCAGGCGGCCTGAAGTAGCTGCCTCCCCCTCCCTCAGCCCCTCAGGGGGCACCATGGTCTTCATGAGTGTGTGAGCGTTCTCTGGTACGTCTCCAGGAAGTCTAGGCCTGCGTCCCAGCCCTTCTCAGTGCGTAGCCCATAGCCCTCTGCCGTTACCTTAGGCTGCAGGCTGCACCTATAATGACGCGGCCTGCCGCCCCGCGCTCCTGGGCCGTGTCCCTGAGCCAAGGCTGAGACACTTGAGGGAGACACCTCCTTGGTGTCCCCGCAAACCCAGCACGTTATAGCCTTCGGACGCCCTACCGACGGAGGGCTTATGGTAGTACAGAGCGAGGAGGAGCTGAGGAGGAGGGTCCGGGAGGGCTGGAGGCTCACGAGGGACAGGAAGGGCTTCAAGGTGAGGGGGCCAGGAGGGAGGTGGGAGAGGGTCTCAAGGGACCTTGAAGTCGTGGCTGCTGAGCTCTACGAGGCGCAGAGATCCGAGAGGGGTGGGAGGGCAAGTGGCTGCGAGGGGCTGCTCAAGGAGAAGGAGCGGCAGTGCCTTGAGGAGCTTAGCAAGTGCTCTAACGCCTACAGGCCCCTGCTGCTTAAGTCCATAAAGCTCATCCTGGAACTTTGGCAGCTGGCCAAGGGCTATGAGAAGGGCTCGCCAGCTCTGCCCAAGGAGGCAAGGGACTACCTCGTGGCCTACGTGATCCCCAAGGCGCGGAGGCTTTTCATAGAGATCGCAAATGTGCTGAAGGAGAAGGAGGGCTTCGACGAAGACCTCCTGGCGGAGGCTCTAGTGCACACCGAGCTCTGAGCCCGACAGCCGCAGTCAGCCCTGAGGCCGGCCGAGGCCAGACCATGGGCAGCTTTAAATCTCGTTTCAAAGTTGCATAAATGGCTACTAGGCTGTAAGTAACTTTCACTATAATCCGTGTAAAGCTCTAACCTGTAGCCATGACCTGAGGTTAGGCTACTCTAGAGTTTTTGGCCTCTACCAGTAAGGCGTAAGCCCCAGTCCGTTTTCAGTTAAAGTTGCGTGAGCGGCCTAGGCGGTGACTTATGGAAAGACCGCATCCAATGTAAACCTCTCTAAATTCCCGAAGTCAAGCTAAGGCTTTACCATGGCTTAGAGCTCACAGTGCTAACAGTCATTATAAATACCGGCTAGGCGTTTTCCTAACCAACGATGTAGGTGGGACCGCAGCAGTGATATCAGTCATCATGACGACATACAACGCTGAGAAGACCATAAGGAAGGCCTTAGAGGGCTTAACGTCAGTCCTTAGTGAGCTTGGGGGCGACTATGAGATCGTAGCCACAGACAACGAGTCAAGCGATAACACGGTAGAGGTTCTTAAAGAGTTCGGCGCCAGGGTAAAGGTCATGAAGTGCACGAGAGGCCTGGGAAGGCGCGTGGCCGCCTCGATGAGCAGAGGCGACCACCTCCTCTTCTACGACGCCGACGCATACGCCAACAGGGAGCTTCTCTACAACTTCCTGTCAACGGTCATTAAAAGAGGTGCAGGGTTCTCGCTGGCCCACTCGGGCGTTTACATAGCCTCCAGGAGGTGCTATAGCCTAACGGGCGGCTTCCCAGACCTCAACTTCGGCGAGGACTACCCGTTCTGGGCTCGGGCCTTCACTTTCTGCAGGTCCCTCTACTACCCGGTCA
>Ga0209224_1000280_pt1 | contig 12649 bp, 13 predicted proteins | sample MonGeyMetagenome_FD_184731 | JGI IMG/M metagenome (GOLD analysis project Ga0209224, IMG submission 184731) | Hypoxic/sulfidic aquatic microbial communities from Monarch Geyser, Yellowstone National Park, USA - MG (SPAdes) v2 (version 3) | ecosystem: Environmental > Aquatic > Thermal springs >...
CACCCCTATCAAAAACAACCTCACTACCACGAACAAGACCAACCAAGGAACGAGCAGCCGAAGACAAAAACCTAGCAGGGCTCGGCCAAGTTATGTAACGACTCCTGAAGGTGAAGACGGTGGGCCAGAACTCAACGCCCCAATTAACGACAGCCCTACCGCCAGTATTACCATTAAGCTTAAGCTCGCGAGCCCCCACACTAAAGACCCTAACAACCTCACCACTACTAAGCACATACCTATCACGAACAAAGGCGCTAGCAACCGCATTGCAATCAATCATGACGCACATGAATGATACTCTAAACCAGTAGGTAGAGCCCGGCACTAGTCTATTGACTACGTGGCCGTTCGTGTCTAGTATAGGGCTAATTGAGTAAGGCTTGGCCCCATTATGCGGGATTCTAATACCAACACCCTCAAGAACCTCACCAACGAGCCTGTTCAGGAATCTACCACACCAGGTGCTTAACTTGACCTCCCAATCCACGGTGAAGTTGATGGTTAATTCAGCACTGGGCACTTCGAGCCACCTTCTCATTCCCTCTCTTGTTCCTATTCTTACCTGCCACCGAGCCATCTGCCTCATTCAACAACCCGGTTATTGCCATTGTAACGTACTTCTTAACATCAGGTAATTTGCTTAATAATAATTCCCTAAGTTTTGCTTCTGGAATTGGGGAGACGTTTAGCGTACCATCACTTAAATCCGCAAGCAAGTCGTTCAGGATGGCCCTACCAATCGAGCTCTTGACCCTACCCAACCCGTAAGCGGACAAGTCCCTTATCGGTTTAATACAATCACCGTGGACTTGCACTGAATCCATGTTATTACGGCCCCCAGCCCTTAATAAGTCAGCCTTGGCATAGTGGTGGAGTAATATTGGGTACACGAACAAGTGGACAAGTACTTCAACATCAACGGGAGCCTTGAGGAATGGATTTGTAATAATATTATAAACAATACCCGCAGAGAGGACCCAGTGGCCACTGAAGCCCTCCCAGGGCTTCTCCTGGTAGCACGAGCATGTTTTACCCAGGTCGTGTAGTAGTCCGCTCAGGAACACGGCATCGTAAACCAAGCCCTCACTGACGCCGAGCATTGTTGATACCTTCCTGATGACTGAGGCTGTAATGCATTTCATGTCGTTGAACAAATACTCGGCAACGTCGATAGAGTGCCTGTGGAACTCCTCCGGTACTTCCTCGCCCTGTTTTTCAGGATAGTACGCCCAGCAAGTCATACATTACCACCATTACTACCGAGACAACTAGGCCTGAGTATTACGAATGGGCCCACGGCACGCTTGTTAATAACATGGTTCCTAACGAACCTTGCAAACGACCTGTAATCACCCCTTGCGAAGCTCCTCAGTAACTCGCCATCGTTAATGACCACTGTCCCATCCTTATTAACTACGCCGAGACCCTCAATGCGCTTGGCGATTTTGCTCAACGTATCCCTTGCATACTCTATAGTAAATGAGTCGAGGATTACATCCACATAACTAGCGCTTTTGAATGTCTCAACGCCCCTTACGTACACCTCAACAAGGGGCTCCCTAACCAGTGAGTACCTCTTCTCTATGAAGAACCTATCCAGGATGTCCTCAGGTATATACACGTAGTTAAACAAGTTCTCTAACTCGTTCTCATACCTACTGTTGATGTTTAGCGGTTTATCGAACGCCTCAAGCAATTTATTGTACCCAACGCAATCGCCGTAGTTGAATGGTAGTCTCCAACATATCCTCTTTTTCGTTACATAATCAACCAAGCCCTTCCTGTTCCCCTCAAAGTCACTAATCAAGAATATATCACCTATGCACGGCTTATCAACATATCTACAGACTCTACCTACGCGTTGAAGTAGCCCTAGGGCGTCCTTGGGCGTTGTAATCAATACGTCAAAGGACGCATCCACACCAGCCTCGATGGCACTTGTGCCGACAAGAACCTGGTAATTCTTCAAGTTACTAACGACGTCCCACCTCTCTCTCCTCGTGAGCCAAGAGTGAATCAAACCAGCCTTGAACCCGCGGTTCTTGAGTTCGTTGTACACCCGAACCACCTCTTCGCGACTGTCTATTATGACAAGCACACGTTGCCCGCTCCTGAGGTACTCAACGGCCTTATTCACGACATCCCTCATCCCTATCACGCCCACGTTGTACTTAATACTACCCACGGCACTTATGAAATCATCATCCTTAACCACGACCTCCCTTCCAGTCTCCTCATCCCTCATGCCGAGCTTGATGATGACCGCATCATTCAACTTCTTTACCAACTCTTGCCTCATACTGCTAGTAAGGGTTGCGCTCATTACAATGAGCGGATTACCCATGTTACCCAAGACTTTAATACTGGTTAGGAATGCCGTACTCATCTTTCTATCCCAACCAACGAATAGGTGGGCCTCATCAAATATTACACCGGCCGTGAAAATCCTCGTGAACGGTATATAGTAGTGCCTCCTTGTCTTGTAAAGCTCCGTTATCGGGAACTTAAACATATTATGGACAAACGAGTCGAGCGTCGTGACTGTATAGTCAGCGTCGAAGAATGGCTCCTTATTGACGCCTTGTATGACGATCCCGGCCTGGTAGGCAACCTTGTCCGCACCAAGTGTCTTACTGAGTCTTATCGCCAAGTCCTCGACAATCGCCCTGAGGGGTAAGACGTGAATGATCCTGTTCTCCGGGTATATCACGCCCCTGCTAAGTAGTCTATAGACCTCGGCACCAGCTGTGGTCTTTCCGTAGCCCGTGGGCAGCTCTACAATAATACACCCCTGCTTTTTCTCAAACAGTTCCAAGGCCTTCACTATTGCCTCCCTCACCGCCACCACCAACCCCGAGTAGTGAGTCCCTTACTTCCGCGTAGTCCTCGCTGGTTGTTACAGTCCTAACCATATTGTAGATATAGCCCAGATCCCCAGTGATTGTGTAGTTAAACACAGCATCACCCACCGTGTTTATTGAGTCACTACTACCACCACGCTTGGCATATACAAACTCACCAGCCAAGCCGGCCAGTGCCCTGGACACGCCAAGCTCCATCCTCTCCAGCTCCAGGATGCGCCTCACAAGGTTCGTGAGGTCCAGCGGCGTAATGCCCCCGCTCTTATCCACCCTGTATAGGACAAACACGTTACCGCCAACCCCAATTAATTCCCTAATCCTATACATACCCACCCTATACCTACGTAGGTTGTTAATGACCAAGCCAGCAAGGGTTGCCATGATGGCTGTCTCGCTAATGTTCTCCTCTTTATTAGCCCTCCTCCTTTCGTACTCCCTTACGAGGTCTCGAATACTATTATAAAATTCGCGGTACTTATTGAGGGAAAGCGATAGCTCTATTAAATAAATATGAGGCTCTATGAAGAGATACACATCACCGAAGACCCTCGTTAACTCCCTACCCAACAGGTACAAACCAAACACGTAAGGCCTTGCCTTGAAGAACTCGCGAACTTCCTTCCCCCTGCCACCAAATATTCTTGTGTGCTCCTTGACTTCCCAATCCATGAAGTACTTAGTATAAAGATTAATATCCTTACTGCCCTGTAGGTTGTCTATTATCTTATTCCTCTTCTCCTTATCCAACTTCAATGCCTTGATCTCCTCAACCGTCTTGGCGAGTACATCATTAATAGTGCCGGGGCTAATGGGCGTTACAAACAGATCCTCACCAACCATCCAAGCAACCGCCATGCGGACGAACCAGACAAACGATAGGTACCTGTACCTAGCCAGGTTATCAAGGTCAATAACAATCGCTTGCTCCGCACCCCTACTCCTGCCTGCGCCCTTACTCCTCCTACCCCTGCTACCCCTCCTAGCACTCACCTCCAACCACCTCTCTCGGAATTGGCACGTGCTCCATCTCACCATCCAGTGCCAATTTAATGAGCACAGTCTCGTCAGCCCTGGGCTTGAAGGTTATCGGTACGGAGCTCGGTATACCCATCACTGGCACCTCGAAAGTCTCCTCGCGGATGGTGCCATTAACGATCCCACGCAAGACCCACCTCTGTGAATTTGCCACGGTAGTGATCAATCTCGTTGGTATGTAGAAGCGAGTCTTGTAAGTAACATTGCCATTAATACTAATGACTAGGCCGCGCAGGTCATATATATTAACATTCCTAACGAAGGCAACGTCCTCCCTCCTACCAATCCTAGTGATTAACCACGCCCACCTAGCCAAGTCCCTATTAGTCGTAATGTATAGGACGTATGCAGTCGAGGCATACGTCACCAAGCCCCTGGGCGCAACGCTCCACATTTTCGAGACAACGTAGTCATAGAACTCCCTGCACTCCCCACTGGCCCTCTTTACATCACCAGTGTCCTCGATTGCTAGTAAGTCACCCAGGCACTTTACAACCCACTCCCCAGTCAATAACCTAGCCCTGCCAGGTTTCTGGTAAGTCATTGTGAAGACGCGTTCGAGGGAGTACGTGGTGGCGTATGGCGGGACCCAGAACAGCGCATATAGGATGCCCTCCTCAAACGCCTCCCTAGCAATATCCTCAATTGGGGTTGATTCATCAAGGGAGCCATCGCGGTACCTCCTTATTGCATGCATTAACGCTCCAACAAGTGCCGTGGGGCTTGGCACGGGTTGTGACTGGGCGGATAAGGCGTATGGGGGTAGGATGCTGAGGATTGGTAAGTCGACGTCCACTAGTACTAAATAAGGTATTATTTTTAGGGGGCATGTTTAATACCCGTGTGCTTACTTCGTTTTAATGGATCCCTGGGTTTGTCCCTCTTTATTAGGATTTAAAGTCTCCTTAACCTTAGCTATTAATGTGTTAAGGTTATCAACTTTCTCGATCTCGATCTTGTTATTTTTCTTAACATCCTCACTTGGGGTCCAGTTAAACTCATTATCAATATAAAACACCCTTAATGAGATATCGTTAAATATATTCTTGAACACGAGAGCTCTCCTTAAGGTATCTTCTAAATACCAAGGTAGTAAGGTACCATCATTGTTCAGCTTAGCCTTGGGTGATGAGACTACAAAGGCGTAAGGGTCTGAGACTACAGCGATAGCGCCGAGAAGCTCCATTTGTGGGAAATAGCGGCTTTTCTTAGCACCGATATAACCGCCATTAAACATCAACGCTAAGGCGTCGAGGGCCGTCTTGACCCTAACATCCCTATCACTTGTGGTAGTGGTTATGCCCTTGCCGATACCATCGGTGTCGATGTTCACGACCAGTGTGTAGATGGCGCTGGCGCTCTCTATATTAAAAATCGTTTGTGCCCCTTCCCCATACCTCACGTGGAACTGTGGCATGGGTGGAACATGCTTAGCACTGTCCGCGTCGGGTATTAAGTGACTGAATTGGATGCGTGACGTCCTCCTTATCACGCGGCCCTTCTCCCCTGCTTTCTTCTCCTCTGTTGCCATGAAGCCAGTGACGTCCTCTATAACGCACTCGGCGACCCTCTTATCCATACTATCATCGTCCCCCTGTATGTTTGGTCTCTTTGAGAACCCGTTTAACTTGTCATAATTCCTACACACTTCACAGACTGGCAGTTGCTTCCTCACGGCAATATCAACAAGGGCTCTCATGTAGGCGTTAGCCACTGATTGCCCGCTTACTACGGGTAGGAATTGTACCTCATACCTAACCTTGCCGTCCTCCACGATGCGCCTAATGATTGGCGCAACCCTATGGCGACTGTAGTTGCCGACGCTCTCGACCATGTTCATTGCCTCAACATTAACCCTAAACCTAAAGCCAAAGGATACGAAAACCATACCTATCACCCTACCTGCTTACTCTCCTTCCTATCAGATTGCTGTTGCATCTGTTGCTGCGGTTGCTTCATCTTTTCCGCCCTAATCAAAGCCTTGATGGCTATTTCCCTCATGACCTCGGGGTTCTTCTTTGCAATAGCCACGAAAGCATTGAATTCCTCCTCACTAGGTATTGCGTATCCCTGGCTCTTGGCATACCTAATGGCATTGTATAATGAGCCTAGGGCCACCGAAATATCTGGAGTAGTTGCTAAAACATCAAGGGGTCCATACATCTTGTCAGAAGCAAGCCTGGCCAACATGTCAATTATACTACCAAGAAACTCCTTACTCTCCTGTTGTTTCTTCTCCTCTTCTTCCATACAAGTGATTAGTCTGCTTATGTTTTTAAACTTCACTTGGATTCACATATCCGATTATGGTTGTTTCTTCTCCGTCTTTGGAGAAGTTGAGTAGGAGGTGTGTTGTGGTTAGTGTTGGTTTGTATCCGGGTAATGCGAAGGTTGCGTTGGTGAGTGTTGGGCTTTATGATGGTGACGTGGTTATTCTCGTGAATAGTGAGCCTAGGTCTGTGTCTGAGAACGTGGTTAGGGGTAGGAGGAGGCAGCCCACGGAGGCTATGGAGGCATTGCATAGGTTCGTGGGTGAGGCTTTCGAGGGCTTGAGGGTCGAGGTTAGGGATGTGTGGTTAGACCCGAAGCTCGGGCTTGTGGCTAACGTGGCTATGCTGAGGAGCTTTATTGAAAGTTATGCTCCTTGCGATGTCGTCATTGCCATGGCTGGTGGGCTTAGGTGGTTGTCCTCGGCCCTCATGTTCCTCGCGGTTGCCCTGAATACGGTTGGTAGGTTCATTGGTGTTAGGGTTGATAGGGTGTTCACGATGCTTGAGGAGGAGAGCCCGAGTATTAGGGCCTTGTTTAGGGGTGTGGAGAGGATTGTTGAGTGGCCCTTCGTGCCCGTGATGGCGGAGTTGACGGAGGAGGAGTACAGTGTGTTGAGGCTCGTGGGTGATGGCATAAACAAGGCGAAGAGGATTAAGGAGGAGTATAACGCGAGGTACTGCCAGGGCAAGAAGGAGTGTATCTCACTACCAACGATAGAGAGGATACTCATCAAGCTGAGGAGGAAGGGGCTCGTGAATTATGAACCGACAGGCAAAGCCTACAGATGGCACTTAACACCCATGGGACAACTACTCGTAGAAAAACCGTCAGAGGCTCTACGTTATTGAGGAGTTGAATTGTTCATCAGAGCTTTTCGAACACCGTAATCGCCAGACCGTTAGAGGCTTAACGAGTCGTGGGCATGAGGAGTAGATAAACCCTCTGACGAAGACCAACAAACGGAACCAGAAAACCTTATAAAGAAGTTTATAAACCAACGATCCAGAATCTCCCTAAAGGGAGTAGAAGGCCACCTCGCAATAACGTAGAAAAACACAGCAAGCATGATGTATAGGGTGAATCTCCCTAAAGGGAGTAGAAGGCGTTTCTCCTATACGCTAACGCACGCTTGGCGTCCAACTCAAGAATCTCCCTAAAGGGAGTAGAAGGTTTATAATCACTGCGACTTTTAGTATTCCGTTTACATGAGATGGGTTCTAGCAGAAAATGGTGAGGAAGAGTGAAGTAAATGAAGCATGAAAAGTAAAAACTAATTTAATAAAAATTAAAAACATCATGATTATGAAACTGAACCCTTCACTGCTGGCTCCAGCTCTATTATTGCCTGCCTCCTTATTGGTCCTGTGATTACTAGGGCCTTTGTTGTTAGTCCTGCCATGTGTGGTGGTAATGCTGTTGTTAGCCACTTGACGTCCTCGTTGGTTAGGTTTAGTGTCTCGGCTACCTCGTTGACGTATGCGTCGCTACCGCCCAAAACAATCATCAGCGGTATGTTTTGTAGGATGCTAACGTCTATGCCGGTTATTGTTTGAGTAACCATTATCGTGCCTAGCCCGAACTTCCTGGCCCCACGCATTAAAAAGCACTCAACATAACCCAGTACTACGAGGACTTCATGGGGTACGTGGCTAAGGTAAGGTTCGGTGGAGAGCCGGGCGATGAGGTTATGCAAAGGGCCGAGTACTACCTCGACCTACCTAACGGGTGGATCAAGGAACAAGGAGTAGGCGGAAGGGGCGTTAAAGAATACCCATCAATGCCCATTGTGGCGGCTGTAGCACTGGCGATAGCGGTTACCGAAACAAACAACCCAAGGAACGCAATAAAGGCACTAGGCAGGGGGAGCACAAGGGCAATAATCACAAGGCTCAAACTCAACGAATTCATTAATCAATTAACCAACCGTGAAACAAAATCATAAGGAAACGCCGGGAAAATTCTGAACAATGTCCACACGGACTTCGTAGTCATGAACGTAAATTTTCTGGCGTATGAACGTGCCAGAAAATTTAAAATAACTGATTCACGAGGGGGTCTACGGAAGCCGTGAAACAAGAGTTTACGGCAAACAACAACCCCAGCCTTGGCACGCCAACACCTAGTTTTAAACCTTTTTCTTCGTTAGGGGTTTTTTAAAGTGGGGCGCTTAGGTGTTGATGGGTATGGAGGCGGAGACCGAGACAACCAAGAGCAAGTTCTACATACTGCCGGCGCTAACCGCCACCGAGATTGGCGCACTAATGGTTGATTTGGGAGACGTAGCGTGCAGGTGCAACGACCCAGAGCGTAAGAGGAACATCATTGACTTCCTGAACGATATAGCCGTAACAGCAAGGGAGGTGGGCAAGATCGGCGACTACACGTACCCCGTGGTGCTCGCGAAGGTGAAGGTCAAGGACGGACTCAAGGTTAGGGACGCCCTCGCCTGCGTAGCACCAGCGTGCCTATGTGAAGCAATCAAGCAGTTGAGTGATGAGGATCCGAAGTTTATGAGCTACGTGAGGGTGCCTGTGGTGCCGCTAGAGGGCGTTTACGACCTAACAAAGCCAAGCGATGAGCTGGAGCTCAAGGCAATAGTCACCGGTGTGTGCAGGGGAGAGGGCAACAAGGAAATCATTGAAGTGTTTGCAAAGTACTACATAATCAAGAAGGCAAATGCGGACCCAAAGTTCAGGGAGGACGTCATCAATTGGCTAAACGACCCAGCGGAGAGGTTGCCCTACGGCTTGGTAAAGGAACTCCTAGAGTACCTACACAACCTCGGCATAAACGTTAGGGAGTGGACAGTCAGGACGGCACTGTACGGCATACGCCTACACCAAAGCACCACCCTATTGAGCGCCCTCGGTGCCGAGGTTAAGGCCAGCCCCGCACCAACCATCACCAACTGCGTTAGGTATGATTTGGTCACAGCATTGCTCAAGAAGCTGGGCGTCACGGACATGGGCACTGCACAGAAGTACGCCGAGGTGCTGTGCATGCTGACTGATAGGGAGCTCAGGGCACTACTCGATATCGCCGAGGGCGAGTGCGGGGAGAGGTTAAAGTCCATGTTGGAGAGGGGCGCCAGCGCCGAGGACCTCAGGAGTCTCATCGCCGAGTGCGCAGAGCCCGAGGTTAGGGAGGTCGAGGTCCCAACCGAGGCAAGCAAGCCCGTGGAGATCGAGACTAAGGCCAAGCCTGAGGTTAGGGTAACCAAGCCTGAGGTCGAGACCGAGGAGGTCGAGTTCGAGCTGAAGCCACGGACCCTCATCGACATCAAGGTTAACTGCATCGGGCCGAACGCTGATGAGACTGATGAGTGCAAGGCAACAAAGGCATTCGTGAACTTCGCACTAGGCCGAAGCCCACCTGACAGGTTCCTACAGCTCTTTGACGCCATAGCGCCCATGAAGTTCGTCGAGCCAACAGGGGAGGACTTCGTGGCCGTCAAGGGCACCATAAACAAGCTCCTGAGGGCATACGGGATCAAGAACGCGGACAAAGTGGTTGAACTATACACGCTGGAGGGCTTGGGCAAGCTCCTGGACAAAGCCCTAGGCGGCGACTTCCAAAGCCTCATTGAGTACTTCAGGGTGGTCACCGAAAAAGTCATGGGCAACGCCGCCGGCAAAGCTAAGGAGGCGCTCAAGAACTTACATGCGCTCTTAACCAACATCGCCCAACTCGACCCAGGCGCGCTAAATGAGTATGCATGGGTGTTGGTCGATGCAACCAACGCGATCAGGGGCAGGCTCAGCTGGGGCACCTTCTTAGTAGGCCTAGCTACTCAACTGAATTTGAACCCCGAGGAGGTCTGCATGAGACTAGCTGAGATAGGGAGGAAGAGGGGCAAGGCTCAGGAAGGCGAGTCCCTGTACTGAAGCCCTTAAACTAGGTTGATAGTTAGTCAAAATGCTTCGGTCATTGTTTCCTTACCTGGGCTTTGGGTATTTGCATACCTGTGTTGGTGTTGTGTTTTTCATAAATCGCTGGATTGGTTCTTCAATGTATACATTAGTTACCTTGGTTTTCCATTGTTGTCTCGGTATGAATTGTCTATACTTCACGCTGTTGTTGCTGTATACCTCAGTATACTGTGGAGCTTTTGGCGTCCTTGATTTACAGAGCCTTTTAAAGCCGAATTCTCACCACCGTGGGCCGCAGATTAATAAGTGTTAGGGAGGATGTCTATGTGAGACTTAATAGGTTGGCTGTCAAGAGGAACAATACAATGAACGACCTAATCGAGGAGTTACTCGATAATTACGAGGGTAGGGTTGGTAATGACGTGGTTGAGAGACTAGGCAGGATAGAAGCGATGCTCAGGGATTGCTTGAGTAAGCTCGGTGTTGATGCTAGGCAACCAACCGAGAGTAAGCCTGAGTCTGTGCAAACAGAGACCGTGCCTAAAAGCGAGGTCGTTAGTGGGTTTGAGGACAACCCATGGGTCCAGATACTGAGGACTAAATCGAGAGGTTAAGAACGCTAAATCACCCTGAAGCCCAGTGCTGATAGGGCGTCATTGATGTACCTACCAGCTACGCAGCCCCTGCCCGCGTAGGCCCAGAACGGTTTTCCTTTACCTAGTTCCTTGATTTCCAGTATGCCCACCTGGACCGGCAGTGTTGATATTGGGACCTGCATGTCGAGTATGTCCTTAACCCTAATCATGCCGTCCCTTATCGGCCTCTTGTACAGCTTGAGTAGGTTAGGCGCCTTATCCAGCCTCATGACGACAAGGCCGAAACCGCTGTTGACTAGGTGCTCAACCATCTCGACAGCCTCCTGAGGTGGCCATAGGAAGAGGTTGTCCCAACAGTACTCCCTATGCACCTTGGCCTTAATTAGGACGTCGCTTTGGTTAACCACCGTCAGCGCCTTCCTAGGCAAGCCGAATGGTGGGTTCTCGCTTGCTACCAAGGCCCTGCCCCTCATTATCAGGGCTACCTCGCCCAAGCCCAGCAGTGCCTTCTCGCTCCCTATCTTGCCGAGGTCTAGCCCGCAGATGAAGATTGTTTTCTTCCTGATTAAGCCCGTTTGTACCTGTAGGCAGTTCAGCATCGATTGATTAATTACCGGCTTTAAAAGGCTGGGGTTGATGAGGAGGAAGGGGAAAAGAAAAAGGTGGTTTTTATTTTGAGGCTAGCCCTTGATCAGTGGTTTACCTACCTATGCACTCCCAAACGAGCCTCGCCTCGCCTTGGTGCTTCGACTTCTCGAAGCCATTCCTCCTCAAGTCGTTGAATACCTCCTCCGCCCTATCCCCAGCCACCTCCTCGACGCACTTGGTTAGTGTGACTGCGCTTGGCTTTGGTTCTGGCTTCTCGACCCTTATCGGCATCTCGGTGTACCCCGGAGTCCCTAGCCCGAGTACCTTGGCTGCCTCCTCGGTTGTTGCGTATGCGTAGAGCTTTGCCGTGTGTGGTCCGTACTTGCCCAGCTCCGTTAGGTCTGGGTCCACCCTCCCAGCCAGTAGGTCCTTTAGGCTCGTGTACGCGTATGGGAACTTGACCACAGCGTTCACGTACTTCAGCGCCTCATCCGGCGGTGCGTCGCTTACTAGGACTGTGTGCCTACCCCTACTGGCTTCCAGCATTAGCCAGTTAATGAGGGTTCTAGGCAGCTCGCTGCCCCACAGCTCGTCAATGACCAGGACTACCTTCTTCAGCCCAGCCTTTTCCATGGACTTCATGAGCGTTATTGCGTAGAGCCACTTAGCAACGCTGCCATGAACACCGCTCAAGTCAATGCCTATTGACCTGCCCCTCAACTCGCCATTGAGCAACCTCTCGATGAGTGGGTGTGTTTCGGTTGTGAGCATCCAGTGCCTAGCCCTGCCCAGTGCCCATAGTGCCTCGTATGCATGCTCAACGTTTAGGACGCCCTTGTTCGCGGCATCCTCGATTGCCTTGGCAATGCCGAGGAGGCTCCTTGGGTGGTTGCTCACGTCTATCGGCGCCTTTTCCTCACCGCTTAACCATGCGGCTGCCCTCTCGATTATTAACTTAGCCCCCGTGCTCAATTCCATGGCTTTACCAGCCCTGATAGCATCGCTTATCGCCAGTGATAGGGCTAGCGGCGTTAGGTGCCTCGCTGGGTTTATTGGGTATGGTGCGTGGTAGTCGGTGTAGCCGCTGTATGCTCCGACCTCGTCTAGTACCACGACAACGTGGTCGTCCAGCGACTGCTCAACGGCAGCCTCCATCAACACGGTCTTCCCTGAGCCGCTTGGACCCATCACCACAGCATTGCCCCCATTCGCAGCAACGAACTCAAGCAGCCTCCTCCCAACCTCCGCATTCACAGGTCCAATCATCAATAACTAAACCCCCAGTTTAAAAAGGGGGTTCACGGTCACGTGAACCGCCAACTGCTAGCGTGCCTAGCCTTGGGTAGGCCCCCTTTTAAACCAACTAACTAAATAATCGATGATTTGGGGTGGCTGGTTCACTAGGTTGTTTGGGAGGAAGAGGGAG
>Ga0209224_1000281_pt1 | contig 12632 bp, 7 predicted proteins | sample MonGeyMetagenome_FD_184731 | JGI IMG/M metagenome (GOLD analysis project Ga0209224, IMG submission 184731) | Hypoxic/sulfidic aquatic microbial communities from Monarch Geyser, Yellowstone National Park, USA - MG (SPAdes) v2 (version 3) | ecosystem: Environmental > Aquatic > Thermal springs > Hot...
TTAGAGAGCTTATAGGCCTGGTAGTATATCTGGGTGCCGTAGGCGTAGAGTGCTGGAGGCACTTCCTGGCACATAGTAATGTAGCCCGAGTAGGTGGAGTTCAGGGCCAGGGCGTAGACCTTACCGTTTATCTTAATTTCCTTACCTACGCCGAAGGGCCAGGCGTTACTGGCAGGCCACATAGGCACGAACCCGCTAGTTACGTTAGTATAGAAGGTGCCCGTGGCCGATACGTTAGTCCAGGCTGGGGTAAGGCTGGAGAGGGAGCCTGGCCCTATAACCTCTAGGAGCTTCAGGTTAGTGCCGTTATACCACTCTGCGAAGCTGGTGCTATCCATTTTGACGGTCAGGGTCTTATTGAACGGTATGGAGGTAAGGCCCAGGGAGCCGAAGGCTAAGGGCGTAGCGTGGAGGTAGCCCTTTCCAGTTACGTTATAGAAGGCGAAGACTGGGAGGGACTCGTTAAGCGTGGTAATCAGCACGGCACCGAAGAAGTAGCCGTAGCCCGCTGACATATTAATCCACGGCAGGAATACGGCCCAGCCCGTGGTGGTATTGACTGGTATAAAGAGGTAATCGGTATCGTTAGCTACGTCTCCCTTATCGTATAGCAGGTAGAAGGTAGGAATACCTGTAGGCGTAAGGCCCTGCCTCCCAGCGAAGTGGACAACAACTCCTACCAGGTACTGGCTACCGTTAAGGAAAGACCAGGCCACGCCAGCTGGGTTCTTATTAAGCGGTAATCCGTTACTGGCGTACTTAGTAACGCTGACGTTCTTACCGAGGGCCCAGTACCAGTAGGTGGTCTCGTAGTTAGGAGCTACGTCAAATCCTGCCAGGGCGTTATCACCTGTGGCTGGGGTTATGGCGTTACCGTTAGTGGCCGTGCTGTAGTAGAAGGGTAGCATTACCGTATAGTAGCCAGCTGGGGTCTTATAGAGCCCAGAGGCTATAGCAGGCCCAGCTGACTGGTTATAAGTCCAGGCCTCCGCTAGCTTAATCACTACCTTAGAGCCGTTACATAGATAGAAGGGTATCGGGTATACTGATACGGCCACGCTTACATTACTGACCTTATTCGTGGTAAACGTAGCGTCATAAATGGCCCCCACTGGGAAGGTGGTACCGTAGTAGCCAGATACGTTAAGGAAGATGTTCACGGGCTGGTTATAGGGCACTGCGAAGGTAACGTAGCCAGACCCGTTCACGGTAACCAGCTGGGTGGAGTAGACGGTGCCGTTAGTATACTCTACCTCCACTAGGAGATTAGCCCCAGCCAGTGATAGGGAGCCTGCCGAAGCGTTACCGTACGTATTCGCATAGCTGGCCAGGGGCACGTAGGTATAGTAGATACCTGGAACCACCTTCAGGGTAACGGTTACCGTGGTCAGTGCCCTAGCGGGCTGGCCGTAAATGGCCAGGGGTACCAGGGCCGAAAGTGCTATTAGCACTATCATAAGGCCTAAGGCTACCTTCCTTAGGGACATAGCCCTCTCTACCCAGGAAAGGTTAAAGAAGCCAGTCTTAAAAAGATGTTTAAATTCTAAGCCCTCTTAACGTACTTACGTACGGAGTTGTTTATGGCACGGGAAACGCTGGCTACTGTAGCCACTATAGCTACTACCGTGGTTACTAAGGCGAAGGCCACGTAGGAAGCCACCTTATTCGGGCTTACCTCTGGCGTAGCTGTCGTGGTGCTGGTACTGGTGGTACTGGTAGTATTAGAGACCGTAGTGGAGGCCACCACTAAACTCGTAGTCGTAGTAGTTGTAGTAACGGGCTCTACGGCCTGTACCGAGACTGCGGAAGACGTAACGGTATCGTTAGTATCTGCGGTCTCCCCTATGTAGGCGTCAAGTTCAGACCACGGGAACGGCGTAGTAAGGTTAATGGAGTAGGCAGTGCCGTTTATGTAGACCTTAGATATTGATACGTTACCACCGTCGTTCACTAGGGAGACGGTCATAGTGAAGGGGGCCTTAGGCACTGCGAAGGCTGAACCCTCCAGTAGCCTGAAGGTGGCGTTCGGTGGGTGGTACCAGATAGAGCCAGTATAGGATATTAGGAGCCCGTAGAACGGTGCCGTTACGTTATCGTTAGTATAGTTCCCTGCGTTATCCGAGAATATGACCAGGCCAGGGTAGGTGCCACTGGCTATTGATAGGCTGGAGACCTTTACGGTTATGTTAAGAGCGGTGGCGTTAGCGGGTGGCTTATAGGGCCAGGCTATGTACTGGCCAGGCTTAACTGGCGTGCTAAGGCTGGCCGTAGGGAAGACCATATTAGGTGGCGTAGGTATCACTATAGCCGTATCTACATAGCAGTAGGCAGTCTGGCCGTAGTCCCCGAACCCTATCATTACGGTAGGTGAAGTCCTCCCTACCTTATCGTGGGCCACCGAGAAGTTCTTAGGCACCGCTAGGTCAAACCAGTTACCCACTAGGGAGTAGCCGTAGTACTCGGTCTTATTACCCTGAACGCCTAGCCAGGTAACTACGTAATAGGTGCCGTGGCCAGTAAACGGTAAGGTAATGGAGGTGGTGCTATTCTTAATGTAGGCCTGGCTGGCGTAGAATTCGTTCTGTACCGCTATACCACCGTAGGCGAACGGGGTATACCCCCCGTTAGTGCCTCCTATGCTGGTGGCCTGGATTACGTGGGAGACGTTACCGAATAGTTCCTGGATAAGGGCGTCAGCCGAACCGCTATAGTACCAGGAAACTATCAGCGTATAGTTACCGCTAGTGAAGTTACTGGGCATAGTATAGTAAATGAAATCACCGTAGTAGCCGTTATTTTGTTGTAGCATATAGCCACCCGTGCTGGGGCCAGGGCTCCACAGTACGCCGTTAGGGTTCTGCCAGACCACCACCTTCCACCCGCTGGGTAGCGTATTGTAGAAGTAGGCGTAGAGCGGGAAGACGTCATTACCGTTATCATAGCCAGAGTAGATATTAGCGTAGACCCCCGTATAGGGGTACTGGCTCTGGCCAGTGAAGGTCATAGAGAGGTTAGCCGTGGAGTACTTCGGTATACCGTTCGGGAGCCTGACCCAGACAGCCACCCAGTTACTGGTATAGTTCATAACCCAGGCGTAGACTGGTACGCCGTTCAGCTTAAAGAGCACGTTAAGGAAGTGGTCAGAGACGGCAGTATTCCAGAGCTTAGTAACGTTTAGGCTAGGGTTAGCCTGGGCCAGCTGGCTCTTAGTAATGTTAATGTAGGCCACGAAGGGGGAGGGGGTGGAGAGGTTCTGGGAGTTGTAGAGGGAGACCAGGAAGGCTGGCAGGGCGAAGGTCATATTCAGCGTTAGGAGGCCGTTCACCCACCTAGGGTTTACGGCCCACTTATTAGACATTATGTAAGTGCCGTTCAGAGTGGTGCTGACAGTTTCGTTAATGGTGGTAGTTGTCGTAACGGTGGTAGTGGAGGTGGTATATATAACGGTACTGATACCCAGGGGCCAGAGCCCAGGTACCGTGGAAAGCAGGATAGCCGTTATGACAGCCACTAGGGTTACTAGCTTCCTGGCCTTCATAGAGGCCCCTTACCCAGGAAAGGCTAAATAAGCCAGTCTTAAAAAGATGTTCAGGTAAAAAAGAAGGAACTAGAAGGGTTTACCTTCACTCCCTAACGTAGTGTTCGTGGGCCCTCTCTGCGTCGCTTATGTAGTGGGGCTCCTTCGGCTTAAAGGCCCTCTTAGCGTAGCCGTAGTCCTTAGCCACGTATATCAGGTAGAATAGCAGTATTAAGGCGAATAGCAGGATAACCATATTGTAGGCCACTGCGAAGCTGTAGACTATCAGGACAGTATCAGCTATGAACGCCAGGAGATAGCCCCACTTAGACATATTGTACATAGCTAAGCCTCCCAGGAGCGTCAGTATACCGAGGGTCAGCACTACGGCGTTCATAGTAGTGCCCAGCATGAACGGCAGTACTGACTCTAAGAGCCCGAATAGGGCCACGATTATCCCTGGGGTCTTTCCTGTACCTAACTGCGTAGACATAGCTCTCTTACCCAGGAACATAGAAAAAAGCTAGTCTTAAAAACCTTGTCAGGTAGGAGCGGGGCTTAGCCCTTCCTGACATAGTGCTTCCTATCCTTATCTTCCTCCCCCTCTACCCTCCTTACGTAGTGGCCCCAGCCCTGCCTCTCCCTTACCTCCCTTACGAACCTCCTAGAGCCTTCGGCCTCCACCCTCCTTACGAACCTGTGGCTTATGTTGTATATGGCCCTGGTAGCACCTGATACGGCGTTTACCGCTATGACTATCAGTATCAGGATACCCAGGAATATCAGGAAGAATATCAGGAAGCTATTAGATACCACTAGCACCCTAAGGGCTGACTCGTAGGGTATACTGACGCCCGTTAATATCAGGGTCAGGGTATGATACTCTGCGGGCTCTGGTATTATACCCAGTATCCTGGAGTTCTGGAACGTTACGTACTTAGTTACGTAGAGGACTGGGCTAAGCTGGATAAGGGCCGTAAGAACGTACTTATTCGTGGTATTGTCGTAAACGTTCACGAAGGCGAAGTGGCTCTGCGAAGGCAGTACGTTAGACATAACCTTAAGGGTAACTGGCACTGCCTTACCAGATATCAGGCTACCGAAGACCGTAACCAGGCTTACGTTAGCCACTGGGTCTACTGGTATCGTAAGGTTAGTGAACCAGGGCACCACGTAGGGGTTACTGGAGTTATAGGAGGCAGTTACCGCTAGGTACGGGGCGAAGGGCACTGTTAAGGTGTTATTGACCCAGTACGTGCTGTTAGCGGTTATCGTGAAGCCCTTAGCGTAGCTTACCAGTGCCCTTGACGCCAGCTGGGGCCAGTGGCTAAGGTCAGGTGATACCACGTTAAGGTAGATGTTCACGGGCACTGAAAGGGCTGGGCCGTAGTAGGCCACTTCTACGGCTACCGTATCTCCAGGCAGTAGGTAGGGTGGGTGGGCCTGGCTTACTACGTGCCAGTAGATAAGCCCGTAGAGGTAAATCAGCTCCCTAAGGGCTACCTTATAGTAGGCCACGGTGTAGGTGGTATTAATGGCCGTGGAGTTCTGGTAGTTCGTGAACTTCAGAGTGAATACGTAGGTGCCGTTAGCTGGCTTAAGTGGCACATTAAGCGGTAGCACCGAGGTGCCGTTACTTAGGCTATAGGTTACTGCCCCAGTCCCTAGGGCACTGCTATAGGTAACGTTAGAGGTAGGCACGGCCAGAACGTAGGCGTAGAGCCTTAGCGGTAGGGTATAGCCGTAGCCAGCTACGGCCGTGGAGGGCCCAGAAACCCCTACTATGGCCAGCACGTTACCGTAGAACGGGAGCTCCCAGTTCGCAGTGCTAAGCCTTACCAGCGTATTAGAGGTAAGGCTGACGGACAGGTTACTTAGGGTCTGGGAGCCCTTACTGGCGTTATTCGGGTAGTAGACCTTAGCGGAGACCAGATAGGAGCCCTTAGGCAGGGCCAGGTAGGCCACGCCGTAGGTATTGACCTGCCTTATCAGCTTAGTGCCGTTATAGACGTAGACCGTGGCGTTAGCTGGGGCACCGTCAGAGTAGGTAACCCAGACTGACAGCCAGTAGTAGGTGGCCGAACTGTTAGCCAGCGGGTAGATACCCCACGGCACAGTGGCCTTCAGGGTGCTGGGCACCGCTGGGAGGTAAATGGCCGTACTATTGTAAAAGACTCCCAGGGTCATATTGTAGACGTGCCAGTTCGCCTTATAGGCCCCCGCATAGACCAGGCCCTGGACTAATGAACCAGTGCCCGTGGCGTTAGCGTAGACGGTGCCGTTCACCACGCTAAGGGTATCCGCTCCAGGCTTCGCCGTGCCAGTGCCTATGACCGTGCCGTTCAGGGCGTTATAGACGTAGACCGTGATACCCTTCAGGGGCTTCGGGCTTTCGGCTATGGAGCCCAGGCCTAGGGAGGGTGCCCAGACCTCGGTGGTAGTAGCGTTATACCTGGGGGCACTGGAGAGCGTTAAGGTCAGGTTGATATAGGCTCCCTTACTGGAGGCGTAGGAGGCCAGCTCCGAGAAGGGCACGTAGACCAGGTAGGTGCCTGGGGGCACTGGAACGGTTACTTTCTGTAGTTGTAGTGCCTTAGCGGTTTCGTTAAACGGTGCCCCCTGAACCTGGGCTATAAGGGTGGCGTTAATCGTGGCGTTAAGCGGGTTACTTACCAGGAAGCCGTAGAACATAGGTAGGTCAGAGCCAGTGATATTCGCTAAGGGCACTGCGTAGGGCCTTAGGTAGCTCCTATTAGCGTAGAAGGTGAAGGCCAGGGTCTGACCGCTGGTTATGGTGCCTAACGGTATAACGTGGCCAGTGTAGTAGTAGAGGCCCTGGTACTGGGTGCCCGTTAGGCCAGTAACGGGCTCCGTATTATTGTCAAGGGAGACGTTACCAGCGTAAACGGGCACCGGCAGGCCGTCAGCCAGCACGGTGGAGCCCAGCTGGAGCGGTAGGAACTGGCCGTAGGTCAGGTTACCGTACCAGATACCAGTGCTAGAGTTGTAGAGCGGTGCTATCAGGTAGCCGTGGAGCTCTATGGTAGCGTCAGCGTAGGCCGAAGGTGCCCCTCCCAGCTGGATAACCAGCCTATCGTTAGGAGGTATAGCCACGGAGGCCACGGCCTGACCGTTCTCTATCTGGAACGGTGCCGTGAAGTTGTCTACAGAGGCGTACTGGAGCACTTCGGCTATCTGGGCTGGGTTAGTATACGTTACGGCGTTCGTAGTTCCCTCTATGTCCAGGTAGGTGGTGCCCACCACGGTGGCTACCAGGAAGTCCACTGGGCCACTTACGTACTGCCAGAAGGTCTCCTTAGCGTGAATTCTGGTTATTATCATTAGTCTTACTCCCGTTAAGACCAGGTCATTAAGCGGTATACCGTACTGGGAGGCCACTCCCTGGGCCAGCTGGGACAGGTTCACCTCTGGCTGGTAGGCTCCGGTGGCTATGGAGGCGTTTAGCTGGCTCCAGCTGTAGAAGGGGTAAACCACCTGGAAGTAGTAGCCCGAGAAACCGCTTTCGTTAAAGAAGGTGCCCAGGACTTGTTCGTAATGTGGCACGTTATTCGCTTCTTCGGCTGGCAGGACTAACTCCACGGCAGTATAGAGCTTACCGTTAGCGGTATCGTAGAACTCGGGGGCCATTACCACCCAGTTCTGGACATAGGCGTTACCGAAGCCACCCCACTTAGCCAGGGCGTAGTCTACCCCAGCCCAGACCACCATAGCTATACCTACGTAGGCCGTGGTTTCGGCGAAGCCACTTAGCACGCCTGCCGTAGCTATAAGCCCCGCAGAGGTGGCCGTAGCGTCAGTGGTAGAGACCATATAGGCCGATATTATTCCGTTCGCCACGTAACCGAGGGCCGAAGCCGTGAAGGCTGGCCCAGCTCCCTGCTTAAACGCAGTGGCGAAGATACCCTGCGGGTTATTGTTCACCATAGGCACTACGTCAGTATAGGCCTGGAAGCCTGCGGTGGCCTGGAGGTTACTGTAGAGCGGTACGGGAGCGTTAGCGGGTATCTCTATGGAGGTGCCCACCCAGGCTGAAGCCGTATAGAAGTAGGGTGGTGGGTGGAGCTGGGCGTCAGCCATAGTTACTATGAAGTGGGTGGAGACGTTACTTAGCCCTACGTCATAGAGTTCCTTAGCCAGGTACTGGGTATAGAAGCTGGGGTAGGTAATGCTGGTAGTGGCTAAATTGGTAACGGTAGCGTATTTAGTATAGAGAACGCTGGAGCTTACCAGGCCGTAGTTAAGGGCGTAGGCTATCTGGCCTTCCTGTAGCCAGGGGTACAGGACTAGGTGGGCTACCTGGCCTGGCAGGATAGAGAGCTTATCCACGGCCACGGTAACGCCGTCTACCACGTAGGCGTAGTTACTCGTAAGGGGTAAGGGCACTGCGGTGGGCGAAGACGTACTTAGCGTAGCCCTAAGGGAGCCCGTGGCAGATACGCCAGCCACTGGCCTATTCCATAAGTTAATGGCCCCAGTCTCCACCACCTGGTATACCGTGCCGTTAATGTAGAGGTACTCGGGGTCTTCGGTGCCCTCCACGTCATTTACGAAGGGCACTGTGAAGCCAGGGGCCTGTAGGGTCAGGGTATTCAGGTTAAAGTCAGCCAGCACTATCAGGTGCTGGCCACCGTAGAGGTACTTAATGGCACTCCATAGCTGGCCTATTTGTTGTGAAAGCCCTGGCTCCGTAGCACCCTGGTGGGCTTCGTAGCCTTCAGTCCAGACAGTGTCCCAGGCCTGGAAGGCTGACTCCACTAGGGACTCGGTGGCGTTCGCAGTGAAGAACGGGGCCACGGGCACTGGGTTAGGCTGGGCCTGTAGGTTAGTATAGGCGAAAAGCGGTTCGTTAGCCACGTTCACATAGTTCACTACCTTACCGCTTAGGAGGTTCACTAGCACTATGTTACCGAAGCTGGTTCCTACCAGGGCGAAATAGCCGTTCACCACCGCTGAAGTAGGGGCACCGTAGCCTGCGAAGTTAATCTCCTTGACCAGGGAGAGGCTTACGCTGGGTACGTCATATTCGGCGTTCCAGGCACCTGGCACCACCTGAACCTGTAGGATATAGAGGTTAGGTACCCCTATACCACCTACCAGCATTAGGTAGGAGTTGTACCCTGACTGCTCTACGGCCAGCGGGTAGAGCTCTGCCGTACTGTTTACGTCAGTGGGGGTGAAGTAGGCCACCTGGTACCACGGGAGTTCCCAGCCAGTGCTACCAGGCACCGTGGCCAGCGGGGCCACTATAACCGTGGGCTTCATAGGGCCGTTAGTAAGAGTGCCCTTAATCACCGTGCCGTTTATGCTGAAGGGTAGCTTCGCAGTGCCTATTCCTGGGTTAAGGGAGGCGTTAAGGCCAGTGGTAAGGAAGTACTGGGTTACGAAGGGCGTAGAGACTGGAACGGGGTAGAAGGAGAGGCCACCGTAGACTTTAGCACTGGAGCCCACTACCTTAAGGACTACCTCGGTAAGGATAGCGTAGTCGTAGGTATCATAGTCCATAGTTACCTGGGGGCCCTCTATTGAATAGTCAGCGTAGTAGGCTGGGGTGGTAAGGGCACTTACCTGCGGTACGCTGGTAGCCCCCAGGCCGAAAGTCGTGCTATTAATGGGCACTGCGTAAGGCTCCGTGAAGTTAGCGTAGGAGTAGTAGAGTAGGTTCGGGGCAGAGAAGGCCATAAACCAGTAGCCCGAGGGCTGGGCTAAGACCGTGGGCGTAGCCTGGAAGAAGGCTCCACCCTGGCTATTGTACTCGGGGCCTATCCAGGTGTTGTAGGTAGTCCAGTGGGGGTTCTGCCAGTAGGTGCCACCTATGTAGTAAACTGCGGTCATAGGGTTAATGTCATAGAAGACGTTATAGAGGCCAGTAAGGCCAGGGGCCTGCCTTAGCGGAGCGGGTAGGAGCTTAGCCAGGGCTGGAACGGTGGAGTTAGGTAACAGGATTACGTAGTACAGGTCTCCCCTGCCCAGGCTAGTGGCGTAGTTCCCGTTCAGCCCGATTACCTGAGAGAGGTTAAGGTAGACCCCCGTGGGCACTGAAGCCAGAACGGTAACCCCGTCAAATAAAACGCCAGTGCTTATGGGGCCAGTAGCTGTGGATACGTAGTAGTTAGAGGCCACGAACGCCGTAGGGCTAATGAAGGAAGCATAGGGGAGTGCCTCTGGGAGCCTTAGGACTGGCTGGAGGGCTATGGGGGCCAGCTTCAGAACGTTAGGGGCGTAGCCTGCGGTGGTGCTGGCAGTGCTTACCATAAGGAGGTTAAGCGGTAGGAAGGTAAGCAGTACCAGGGCTATTACGAGTACGGCGTAGACCCTTTTCACCGCTCTGTCCCAGGAAAGACAAGAAAAAAGGAAAGATAAAACTCTTTAGACCTTAGGCCGAAGGTCAGAGGCTGGAGACTATCTTGTACTTATCCTTAGTCATTGACAGCCTCTGGAGCACGTCAGCGGGTATATTAGTTATTTCGCCACCCCTGACCTCGTTACCGTGGCCCCAGCACGCCACTATGACGGAGCTGTTAGGCAGTGGCTTACCACCGTACTTAGTCCTGATTATCGGCACGCCACCGGCAGAGTTACACTGGGCCACCCAGCTTCTAAGAGCCTCCACTCCCGAACCGATTATGTTCGCCATACCACTTCACGCTCGGTTCTTCCTTTTCCAATTCAGTCTTATAAAGCTTAACAGCTTAATATCTAGGCTCTAGAAGGCTAAGGGCACTGCGAAGAAAAAAGGAAGGAAAGTCCTGGCTTATTAGCCTTCATAATCGGCGTCTTCCAGTAGGTCAGCCAGGTAGGCCATTTTGTCTTCGCATTTTTCCAGGCAGACCACCCAGCAGGCGTCATAGCAGGCCATCTTACCCTTCCTGTCGTTCGGGTACTTCTTATCGCAGTACTGGTACCACTCCAGGCAGTGGGGGTCTGACTTTAAACACTGGTCGTGGCAGTCAAATATGTAATCATTCATAGCCCTTCACCCCTCCTAGCGGTGCCGTACAGGGCACGGAAGGCTATCCTCTCCAGCTCCTTATCTCCAGCCCTCCTAGCCTCCAGGTACTTCCTACATAGTTCTACCAGCCTTTCGTTAGGGTAGAAGAAGATAACGGCCTTACCGTCAGCGAACGTGAACTTCTTAGAGTATAGGAGGCCCGAAGCCCTTAGCTTCCTTAAATCGCTGTCCCCAGTCCTGCGTACCAGGCCCAGGTTATGGTAGAAGAACTCTATCTTATTGTACGTGGCGAAGCACTCCTCGGGGTCTCCGAAGTTAGCCCTACAGTATTCGCAGAAGCGGATAACCCTGGGGGTCTGGAGTAACTTAACCAGCTCTGGGTCAGTCAGAGAGGACGTCTTTACCACCCCTCTCCCTGGCCTTGTCCCTAAGTATCTCTAGGAGAAGCTTCCTTTCCTCTGCCTTCCTGCCCTTCAGCTGTTTGTACTCCTTTAGCAGTGCCACCTTCTCCTTTACTTCTAGGTCTACGAACTCCCAGTTCGCCATTATGTGCTTCCAGTCCTCCCCACGCATCTTCAGCTTAATTAGACCCCTGGCGAACTTAACGCCGTTCCAGTTCAGCATCTTCTCCTTATCCAGCGTATAGGCCACGATTACGCCCCTTACGAAGTAGCTGAACGGGAGCTTCCCGAAGTACCGCATATAGAGCACCATTAACTCGTAGAAGTCCTTCGGGTCGTAATCTATCACTATCTCTATGTAGGAGCCACAGCCCCTGTCGTACAGTTCACCGCTGGCCCCAGTTTCGCCCTTCAGTATAGCGTCATAGAGCTTAGCTAGGAGCCTGGTCATTTTCTCCAGGTCTTCCTTAGCCTTCGGGTCAGGGCTTTGTTGTAGCTGTCTGTCCAGCTGGGCCAGGTTAGCGAAGGCCTGCTTCAGTTCTTCGGCAGTGGCCAGGAAGGAGTAGCCCGTAACCTTTCCTAAGGCGAAGACCTGGGTGCCCTTCTTAGTCCACTGGGCGAACAAAATGTAGGAGCCCAGTGGCACGGGCCTGTTACCTACGGCCCTATTGAACTCCAGGTACGTGAAGGCCTCCTGTAAAAAGAGGCTAGGGCCGTAGGTACGCCTACCCACGTAGTTCAGATAGACCTCCCCTAGGCCAGTCCCTTCGGCCATAGACCCCACCTCTCCCGGGGTCATTTTACCAGTGCCCTTCGGGGTATATAAGCTTATCTACGGCCTGGATACGATAGGCACTGGTAAGCTTCCGCTGGAGGGAGGCTACCCTAAACTTCCCAGTGCCCTTCGCCTGGGCCCCTATGGGCACTCTAGGCCCCCCGCTAAGCCCCTTCTCCCAGTGCCCTTCGGCCCCCTCCTTCCCAGTGCCCTTAGCGGGGCTGGGGGAGGGGGGTAGGAGTGGCTGGGAGGGGTAGAAGCGTAGTGGGGCCCCACCCAGTCCAGCCCGCTGGGAGGCCCCTGGGAGAGGTGGGGCAGGGAGCGGGCGGGGACTTCCACCCCTCCCAGCGGTACGGCGTGGCACTGCCCCCTCCGGGGCCCCACTACGGGAGCGGGGCACCTCGGGCCACTGGTAGCCCTGCCCCTACTCCTACTGGTATTGTCAGGTGCCTGCTTATTTAAGCCTTGACCTCGGGCTGGCCGTTACCTCCCTCTCCACCACCCAGCTACTATGGCCCCTATGGGCCCCAGTAGCCTGTGGAGGTACGTAACGAAGGCGTGAAGTATACGGCCCAGCCCCAGCTTCTTCAGTGCCTTAGCCCTGGGCCTGGCCTCTATGCGGATAACGCCCTTAGGGTCTTTACCCTTACTGTGGTAGACGTGAATGTCCATTAGCTTACTTAGTTCGTAGAGCACTGGGTCATAGATTTGGAAGCCAGGCTCTGCGTACAGTAAGCGGTCTCCAGTGGCCAGCACGGTGCTAAGGGGCTGGAGGCCGTGGAGTTGTTGTACAGTGCCGTTCGCCCAGAAGCGTACGTTATCAAAGACCAGGGAGATACCCCTAGTGCTGGGCTCCTTTATGGGCTCCACCCTCCTTACGCTGGGTAGCCAGTCTGGAGGCCTTAGCGGGTCATAGAGGGCCTGGCCCACTGCCGTGCCAGTGCCCATAGCCGTGGCCGTAAGGCCAGA
>Ga0209224_1000285_pt1 | contig 12524 bp, 13 predicted proteins | sample MonGeyMetagenome_FD_184731 | JGI IMG/M metagenome (GOLD analysis project Ga0209224, IMG submission 184731) | Hypoxic/sulfidic aquatic microbial communities from Monarch Geyser, Yellowstone National Park, USA - MG (SPAdes) v2 (version 3) | ecosystem: Environmental > Aquatic > Thermal springs >...
TGTGGGTGAATAAGTTGGTGTAGTTGGGGAAACCGTAGGCGACATGGTTGGCAATGTGGTGGGGCTTGTGGTGGGTGAGGTTGTTGGAGAGATTGTGGTTGTTTGTGGTAGCTGGCAACAGCAGTTTTCGTCGTATGACCCACAGCACATCCCTGGTGGATTACATATTGTTGAGGGCACGTTGCAGTTGCAACCTGTTGATAGGCATGTACCACCTGCGGCTTGGCACATCTTGCTCAGCATGCAGTACGTGCCGGATGGGCATTGGGGTTGCGGCGGTGGTGGTTGCGTAATGGTTATTGTCACAGACCTTGAATCGGTAGCTGTGAATTGACCATTCGATATGCAACCTATATTGAACGTTAATGTGTAAGTGCCCGTTTGTAGTGGTGGAAATGATGCGGGGTAAACCTCGACATTGCTGTATATATTGCTTGAAGCTGAAAGGGTGAACTTGTAAAGTCCTGTGCATTGATTACCGCTCAGCGATCCCTGCGCGCCTGGGATGCCGTTCATTATGAACCCAATGGGCTGGTTGCCTCCAGAGCTCGATAGACAGACTTGTAGATAGCCAACGCCTGACGAGCCACTTCCAGAGTATATTACGTACTGGAAGACCTCAGTCTCGGGGCTGTTTGTGTACCAGGTATATGACCCACCTCCCCACATCGCAAACTTCGGATTCGCACACTGTTCAGTTGAAGACATTGTAGCACTTGATTGCAAAGATTATTTTTAAGGGATTAGCATCTTTAAGAAGACTAACGGCCTCTCCTCTTGGTGTAGAGCCAGTATCCAAGCCCTGCGAGGGCTATTATTGCTACCGCACCTATCGCAACGTATATACCCGCCTTGGAGGACGGAGCTGGGGTAACCGGTGTTGGAGTTGGGGCCGCCGCCAATGGGGGCGTGGTTGGGGCAGGCATTGTTGTTTCTGTGGTTGTCTGCGTCATTGTCTGCGTCGGCATAACCGTGGTTGTCTGTGTGAGCGTTGTGGTTGGACTGGTGGTTACCGTTATTATTGGGACGGTCTGGTACGTGGTCGTCCAGGTGCTTGTAACTATCTTTGTGGTGGTTGTTGGGATAGAGGTCGTGGTTGTCGTGCTTGGGAAGACAAACGTCAGTGGCACCTCTACAGTGAGACCGCTTACACCTCTTGGGTCCTCAACGGATAAATCTAAACGTAGTGTCCCACTATACGTCCCTGGCGAGCACATCTGTGGAACAAGAAGGGGTGGTATTGTTATTGTCACCTTCGCATATTGTTGATTGGCTGGATAAGTACCAAGAAATCCTAGATCCCCGAAGGAGAACTCCTTATTGCAAACGAAGGCTGTTGCAATCACATCAATCGGGATATTCTGTGATGGGGGCGAGGGCGAGCACATCTCCAGCACTATCTGTAGTGGTTGTCCAACAGTCCACACACTTGTAACCGGCTGTGCCGAGATTACGCCATAGTACCCCACCGCTGGGCATGTAGGAGTGGTTGTCTGTGGTATATTTACCACTGGTAAGATAAATCGAGGAATTAGACATCTAGTAGCATCAGTAGGTGGAAGAGAGGAAACCGAACCAGGTGGTATGCAGACTATGAATCCCATATATATATCCACTTGCGATGGATAAGATTGACAAGATGGCAACAAAGACCCGGGTACAAATATATAATCACATGATGCCGTATTGTTGGAGACAGAGCAGTTCCATATGCTACCACTAGCAAAGGTGTACGTTTGATTACATACAGTCACATAGCCATAAACGAGACCCAAATTAGGTTGCTGAGGATATCTATTCGCTAAACTAACCACATACTGCAACAGATCCGTATATGGACTAGTTATTGTAACTGGTACTAGCCCTTCTGGCCCTGAGGGCGACATTATTTCACTCAACTTAACGGGAGGTACTGAAACCGAAATTATATTTGTATTCGCGCTCGCAATATCTGGGTATAAGCTTGCAACATTAAAGACACATGATAGGGAAGTACCACTCAAGTTCTGACAAGAATATAATAAGTTACCATTAGAGTCATAAAACTGCACTGTCATAGATATTGGGGCTTCAGAAGTTGCAGTTACTGACAACATCTTGGTAGGATAAAAGTATGGCGACTCAATACGTTCAGGTGTGGTATTTACAGCATTTACACCTTTCGCCCATGCAACTCCTGGTTGACACCAATATGAGGAAGGCTCAGCATCAACACACACAGTAAAGCTTGCTCCGTTAAACACTGTGGGCGTTCCTGTGTATGTTATCACAACCTTAATTCCTGTTGGCATAGCCCTCACCGAAGAGAGACGTTTTTGTTTATAAGGGTTAGTGTTTTGACCTTCTGTAGAGGTAGTAACCGAGCCCTGCGAGGGTTACTGCTACGGCTCCGCCAATTGCTATGTATAGTAGTGTCTTACTTGGTGGGGCTGGAGTAATCGGCGTTGGTGTTGGTGCGACAGACAGCGTTGGTGGGGTAGTGGGAGATGGAGTATAGGTTGATATTGTGGGGCTGACTGTTGGCACTGTTGGTGATACTGTGGGTGGATAAGTTGGTGTAGTTGGAGAAACTGTAGGTGATGTGGTAGGACTTGTTGTTGGAATAGGAATAGTTGGTGAAGAGGTCGTTGTAGTAATGGTGGTTGGTGAAGTTGGGCTTGTTGTAGTTGTGGTGGTTGTAGTTGTTGGTAGCGATATTGTGGTTGTATATGTAGTTGTTGGCGTTGTGGTTGTTGTCCATGTAGTAGTTGTAGTGGGCGTATATGTCACAGTGGTTGTTGTAGTGGGGGAGGTGGTCACTGTCGTTGTTGGGCTTATTACGGTGGTTGTTGTGGTAGTCAGCGTTGTAGTGGTAGTGGTAGTGGGAACCATCTGTGGGAATGCACAACAGCAGTTTACGCCTGGTAGATTATAATCACAGCATGTACCCCCTGGGCATATCGTCGTAGGTATGTTACCAATGCACCCACAGCCGTACTTTAGGCACTTACCTCCCAGCATCTCGCATGTGAAGGTCATCATGCAGTATGTGCCGGGTGGGCAACCAAGTGGTGGAATTATGTATATTACCACCGTCCTGCTGTCCGTTACAACGAAGGTGTTGTTCTGCATGTACCCTATGTTGAAGGTCAAGGTGTATGTGCCCTCCTCAAGTGGTAGGGACGTGCTGATTGATAGGTCTTGGGCGAGACCTCCAATTGGTATGTAGAACGTGTATAGACTTGAGCATTGATTGCCACTGAGCGGTATGCTCAAGTTGTATATTCCATATGGTATCACGTAGAACGTCCTAGTTGGTCCACTAGATGAAAGGCATACTTGGAACACGCCATAGCCCGCTTGCCCATTTGCCGACTCTATCCTGTACTCGGAGATTACGTAACCCCCATTATCCGGCGTCGTCCAGATATAGAACGGCTGAAAGTTCCAGAGTGTGAACTTTGGAATAACGATACTGCTCATGTATTACCCACCGACCATTTTATAAGTGGATTTAAAAAGGATTAATATTTGCTAACCTCACTTTTTCCTGCGCGAGTAGAGCCAATAGCCAAACCCTGCGAGGGCTATTATTGCCACTGCGCCTATCGCAATATACATAGCTGTCTTAGACGTTGGAGTTGGAGTTACCGGTGTTGGAGTTGGTGCTACTACTAGTGGAGACGTGGTTGGAGCGGGCATTGTTGGAACAGAGACCGTGGTAGTCGTGCTTGGAAAATCAAACGTTACCAGAACGGCATATAGAATACTTGATGTTCCCCTTGGGTCCTCAAAAGTTAGGCCTAGGCGAAGTATACCAGTGTATCTTCCTGGTGGACACATATTTGGCGTGAGCAATGGCGGTATCGTTATAGTTATGGTTGCTTGCGATTGATTGGCTGGGTAAGTAGCAAGATGTCCTAGATCTCCGAGGGAGAACTCCTTATTGCAAACGAGGGCCGTTGCGGATACATCGATTGGAACATTACTTGATGGAGACGAGGGCGAGCACATGTTTAGCACTATCTGTAACGGTTGTCCAACAGTCCACACACTTGTAACCGGCTGTGCCGAGATTACGCCATAGTACCCCACCGCTGGGCATGTAGGAGTGGTTGCCGGTATTGTGGGAGATACTGTTGGTGATACTCCAGGTAAAGTAACGGAACTGACTGTGGTAGTTGTTGAAGTTGAAGGGTAGAAGTAGCATGGGGTGTGCCTATCGACGTGGTCGCAAGTATAAACCACATTGCCGTTCTCGTCGATTATATCGACCCTATAGTAGTACCCGGCGTCTGATGATGTAACTGCCGTCAGTACAGTCGTTGGCGTAAAGTACGGCGAATCTACAGACTGACCAACCATTGGATCCGTGGTTACCCAGTCCCCAGTCCACGGTTGGCAACCGGGTTGATCCCACGTCTTGTCTACACATACTATCAAGTATCTCGAATATGGGTCGTTCACATTCGTGAACCTCGCCTTATACGAAACCATACCAACTTTTTTCATCACAACTAGAGTTTAAAAGGGATTTAGATGCTGTCCTTTACGGTTTAAAGCAAAATAATTAATCGTCAGGTAATCTCACTTTTTCCTGTGTGAGAAGAACCAGTATCCAATCCCACCGACTGCTATCAAGATCGCTATGCCCAGGGCAACATATACCTCTGCCTTGGACGGCGGTGCGACAACAAGAGCAGTCATTGGAGATGTGGTTGTTGTAGTTTGTGTTGTGGGAGATATTATTGGTGATGTTGTTGAAGTTGAAGTAGTAGGTGAAGAAGTCGTTGCGGTAGTTGTAGGCGTAGTTGTGGGTGGATGTATAGTTGGGAATGTAATTGTCGGCGTCCAAGCGCTTGGTAATTTACAGCAACAGTTGTTTGATGGATTTGAGAGATCGCATGGGGTGATTATCTCCTCGGTTGCTTGTAGCGGTATAACTGTGGGGTACCTAATCGTGGTTGTTGTAGTCGTTATAATGGGGTAGCATGAACAAGACTCAGAAACGCATGTACCGCCGAATTGGTTGCAGAGGTCCTTCCTCATGCAGAAGGTGCCCTCTGGGCAGGTAGGTCCTACTGGTACGCTTGTGATGGGTAGTGTAATGGGTACGCTTGTGAGAGACACAGTTTTCATAGAAGAAGAGGATTTAAAAAGGATGCATGCACATGAAGGGAAAACTTTAAGAAGCCTTAATTCAAGGTTTAATCGTGGGCAAATTCAGGTATAGGTTCACAAACTGCCAAGAAATTGGGATAGGCGGTGTTGCTTTGTGCAACGTCTTGGAGGTTTGGGATAAAGAGAAGGGCATAATATACTCGTTTCTCTGCGGTGAGCCCCTCGACTTCATGTGTATAAAGAACGCAATCAAAATAATTAAGCTCCACCGCTCTGGGGTTGGTGTGAGGAGGATTCACGCAACGGAACTGATTGGGGTGAGGAGGGCAGGGTAATTAAGCCCCTCATGAATAGTTTCTCCCTGTTGTTCCTGAAGGTGGGTGGGGTTATGCCGAACATCTCGCAGACGTCCTTCTCCGATAGCCCGAGGGCCTGTTGGACCACTAGGGCGGCTGTGGCTGGCCTGTTGTGGGTGACCAGCCTCCACTGCTCGAATTTTTCGAGCCATGGCTTTGGGTCGATGTTGTGGCTCTGGAGGATGTAGGTTATCCTCTCCCTACAGTGGTCGTTTACCGTCCTCGACAGCCCCAGATCGCTTGATATCCTCCTGGCTAGTCTCTGCGCACCCCGTATGTTGTCTATAAAGCCGTGGTAGTACAGCTCCCTGAGGAGGTTCCTCACACCCTCATCTCCGTTGCACGTGGTTGATACGGCGGCAACGAGCGCCGCCGATGCCAGCAGAGACATCTTTATCCTTTCGGCACCTTCCTTCTTCATATAGCTCTCTATTATTGCCTCGGCAAGCTTGACCACTTGGTCGTCTACCAGCTTCGACCCTATTTCGTTCACTATATCCTTGAGCGCAACTATTCTCTTCCTCTCCCTCTCCGCCTTCTTTATCGCGTACTTGTACATGGAGAGGAGTCTCATGTCCACCAACTGCATGTTAATCCCCAACTCCTTGAGCTTATCCTCAACCTTCTTCATTATGCCGAGAAGGTGTGGTGAGATGCCCTTACTCCTCCAGATCTGTAATGCAAAGAGGGTGCAGATGACCATGTTCTTCTCATTTGCTGTACACCTGATTGGCAACTGCTTCACAAGTACCTTATCCTGCTCCGCAACCACCTTTGCCTGGAACCTGGACCTCCCGTCAATGATGTATCCATCCAAGTCTATAACAAGGGGGTAGACCTCACCAATCTTCCGTACAGAGTCCACAACAAGAAATGTCTCCTCAAACGAGTGGGACCTTGTAAACATCTCGATATCGTCCTGTAGCTCCTTCCCAAAGACCTTCTTAAACATTGCTGTCTGGAATATTGGGTATATGATGGCATTTGTTGGCAACTTCCCCACCCCCTTCTCGTTAGCCAACTCATTTAGTCTCCTCACTTCCTCCTCCAACGACTCCGACTTTACATCCCTAAGGGAAACTGAGGAATCCATCTATATTGCCATAACACTAGGAGTTTTTAAAGCTTTTCATTCTATACCCACAACCCTTAAAAACACATGCGTAATCATTAACTGACCAATATGGCGGAGAACATTAGAAACGCAATGTCGGAGTACGGTGAATTAATAGGGCTACTTCTCGGTGGCGCAATAGGCGGTATCGCGGCTTATTTCATAAGGAAGAGTGAGACGGCGACAATAATTGCAGGCACCTTGGTTGGTGCATCAGTTGGTTACTTTGTCGGTAAGAAGTACAAGGGTGCAAGCTACTAAAGCACAAAAATGAAAAATAGTTAGTCTCTATTTAAAATCTTCTTTTTAAATTGTCCTCAAGAAGAACCTCCTTGGGGTTTGTTGCTTGAGCTCGGTTAGCTTTTCTTGGAGCTTTGCCCTGTCTTCCTCAGACCTGGCATTGATTATCTCCGCCTTCACTGTGTCGAGTTTGTCCTTGTATGCTACTGAGGAGTTTGGTAGCTGGGCGCTTATGACTGCCTTCACTGTTGCGTATGTGGTTTGGCTTGTCGGTAAGGTGAAGAGACATGCCATTGCCACGTGGTCCAGGTTGGGCTCCTCCTCATACGCCCAGGCTACTGCGGCTATAACCCTCCTCACCATCATGAGCCTCCTCTCGCTCACTTCAAGTACCTCGCCCTGCTCCGCCACCTTGGAGATGGATTGGTTCACCACCTTGATGATTGCAACCTTCAGCTCATTGTTGTTCATCACCGACCTCTCCACCTCCACCACCTCCCTCTGGGCTTCCTCTATCTCGTCCTTGGAAATAACCTTGGGCATTGAGTCAATAGCCCTCTGGGGCGTCCCCAAGACGTCAATCATCTCCTCCCAGCCCAGGTGCTGGCTTATGATGCGTATTGCCGACCTGTCGAAGAATGTCAATTGTTCGTAGAGCCTTGGCTCCTCGTTTGCGGATAGATAGAGGGCAAGGATGTGCGTCCTTACGTACTTGGAGCCATCATAGAACCTTTGGTATAGGAGTATGTCCAGGAGGGAGTTTATTATTGCTGAGGATGCCTTGAAAGGCTCGTCCAGGTAAGCAATATCCGCATCCGGTAGCTTATCTGTGATTATCCTCTCGTAAACTCCCTTCCTCAGCTTCTTGAAGTTGAATGGGCCGAAGAGCTCCTCCGGCTCCGTGTGTTTCGTGAGCATGAGCCTGAAGAGCTTCGCCCCCTTTATCATTGCAACTAGCCTGTCGATTGCGTACGTCTTCCCTATGCCTATTGGACCCAGCCAAAAGGTTGGGTAGCCCGTGAATAAGCCCAGGACTAGCCCCTCTATTTCCCACCTCCTGTGGACGAGGATTGTATCTAGCTCCTTCATGAGATCTATAGCCTTCGTTACCACCAACTAAAGGTTCCTTCCTCAGTTAATAAAGCTTTGTGTCATAGAAAAGCTTTAATAGCTCATTATTTAGGATTTTTCACGATGTACACAGACCCCTTAGTTAGGAGGAGGTTGGAGGATGGTGCGAAGGAGCTTGGCGTGACTGCGGATGAGTTCTTGAACTTGCTACTTAATATATACGCTAAATACGGAAAGAATGGGAAGCTCAGCGCATTTAAGGCGCTGGGTGAGTCCATAGATGCCATAAACGACACGGTTGAGAAGCTCAACAAGACAATAAAGTCCCTATATGAGATAAGTGACATGCTGAGGAACAGCGATGTGATATGGATAATATTTGCCGTTAGGGACCTCTGCAACTCTGTGGATAAGGATGATATTGAGTGGCTGATAAACGTGAAGGAGAAGGAATACCTCGCCCACAGTATTGGCAAAAATAGGGTAGCATTGATAAGCAAGGTAGGGGAATTTTTGAAAATGGTGTGTAAAGAAAAAGCAAACTAAACACTTTTATTTCTTCACCTTTCCGTAAAAATTGTGCTCTTGCTCTGCATTCCATACCACGTGACTGACTATCCATACTATGTGGACAAGACCGTCCTATCCTTTAGGCGCGCCTATGGTAGAGACTTAGACGTGCTTGTCGTAACTGATGAAGGCACCGTCATGTTGAACGGGGCATACGAGGGCAGGTTTAAGCAGGGGTGGGTCCCAGGCTTTGGGGTTGGTAAGGCAATCAACTACTGCGCATACTATACCGTGAAAATGGGTTATACGCACATGATAAAGGCTGACGGGCACATGCTCATGCTCAAGAACCCATGGGGTCTAATTAGGAGGAATATGACTGTCCCGAAGACCCACGCCATTGAAAGGGCGCCTTCCTTGGACGTTGATGTTAAGCTGGACATACCCCAACAACCAATCAACTACAGTGCCGTCCACTTGAACATTTGGTTGAACAAGGACAACTGGAGGTGGGCTTACGTACTCAGCACGAGAAGCCACAAGACGATTATGTCCGCAGATCCCATGCAGGTTATACCCGCTGAACTGCTGGAGACATTAATCTCTGTACAGGGGGAAGGAACCCCCTGCCACTACTGGGGGAAGGAATTATTCGACACGACCCTCTCGGCGTTTAGGCTGACCAAGGTGGACATGGATATCGTGGACAGCACAGTCGTTGCCCACCTCTACAAGTCCTCCGTGAAGACCGGCTTTCAGGAGAGGAATAAGCAGAGGTGTATTAGGGAGCCATTCTGTGAATACATTACTCCAGGCACCGATGTTTGGCTCTACTCAATAATGTGGGGGGACTGCGTCTTTGCCTTGAAGCACTACGATTCCCTGCCCCCCTTCGTGAGGAAGGACATATGCGAGAGGGTTATGAGCAAGGACTACATAATAGAGAAAATTAGGGAGTTTAAGAAGAACGCAATCCTAAGCCTAGACGAAGCCTACGCAATTCAAACCAAGTACATGGAGGGCGCACAGGTTGTTTATCCTTGACCTTGAGATTGTGCATCCTCAACCTCGATAAACATTGGTGAGCCGGAGCAACCTGGTATGAAGTTGAGCTGGTCGAAGACTATGGCATACGTGTCCTTGAAGACTGCGCATTTCCCGTTCTCGTAGTTCACCGTTACCGTGACTGGCCCATAGGCTGTCCCCTCGCTCTCGAACTGCCATAGGGTGCAGTAGCCCTTCACCCTAAACGGTGCCTCCGGGAGCTGTTGTTTGAGGAGCGGGTTTGGAAAGGCAAGTCCAATGCAGTTCGCCTCCTCCTTCGCCAAGCACGAGCCTGCGAAAAAGACGAGCGGCGGCATGTCCCACTGGGTGCTGACGGGCTTTGTGGTGAGCATCTCTGCGAAGTCGTACTGGCTGTAGATGCCAGAATGATACTTGATACCGAGGATTTTGAGCAACCTCCTTATGAAGAGCTCTATTTCGAGCTCCACGCAGTTCTCTAGGTCTGGCTTCCAAGCATCCACCATAGTTGCTGTTGCGTAATTGCTATCACTGTTGTAGCAGACGGTGTCTGTCACTGAGGCAACATGCCAATTGGTGTATAGGGAAGTATCCTTTGCATATGTGACTGAGCCGCCGGCTACACCCCCATCGTACTTGCCCCAGAGGTAGGGGTACTGCGTGCAGGGCGGAAACTGGAAGGCCCTAATTGGGTTCCTAATTATGATTACGTACCTCCCCTTCTTGTCCTTCAACACCTTACCCTCCTGCTTGAATAAGCCAGCAGAAACAAACGTGCTTGGGTGGTCCTTGCTCAAGTAAATCACAACGTTCTTCCCCTCCCCAACCTTTTTCAACCTCCTCCTGAGGAACATAGCTGTACCCTTCATTGAATAAACCCATTAAAAGGGTTGCACCTGCTGAGAAAATAACCCTTTTAAGAGACTACATCAGAGCTTTAGTGAATATGAGGATTAAAGAGATCGGTAGGGGCAAGGGCGTTAGGATAATCCAGGCAGACAACATTCCCAAAGCCGTTGAAAAGCTTGGTTTGAGGTTCGACGGAAAGAACTACTACGACCAAGATGGGAACATAGTTTTATTCGTGAAATCAGAGTTTAAAATTATGGAGGCCTAAAAAGATAATCCTTCTGCCTTATCCACCGCAACGCATAACCTTGCACTACTTTTTCATCAACCATTTGCTTCTTCGTGAGGACTACCTCGTACTGCTCCGATGCTTTGTTGTACTTCGCCTTTATTGCCACGAGAATCGGCTTGTCCCTGACGAGGTATATGTACCTCTTCTCCTCCCCCTGCTCGTTTATCGGCAGGAACTTGTACCCTATTATCGCCTGGGGCGGAAGCTCCGCTATGCCCTTCGGCGTCCTCATATAGATTGATTTGTTCTCCCTATAGATGGCTAATGTTTGGTTAGTGCTTAGGAGGGATGCGGCTAGGTACCCGAGAGCCCTAGCCCTCTTCCTGTCAAGCCCTCCCTTCTTCTCCTTCCCGCTCACTGTCACGAAGAAGTCCTTGGCAGTTAGCGAGTCCTCAATGAGCAACATATCTGGGGGTATAGCACCCTCCTCAGCCATGACCTCGCTAAGCGTCTTCCCTCCCTCGATCGCCTCCTTGACCCACTCCCTCAGCTTGAGCCTGACATATGTCGGCGCATCCTTCATCCTGAAGAGGGTTCCCTTCAGCACAACCTCGTTTTCCCCCACCTTAACCAAGTTCTTCCTGCTGGGCTGTCCGCCCTTGGATGATGGGATCAGTACCACCCTCCAGTATTCCTCCAGCTTCATCTCCAGTAGCTCATCGTATTTGCCCTTCACGTAGTTGTTTATATCGTCCAGCAACTCATTGGGCTTGTCCGTTACCACAAATATTGAGTCTGTATCGCCGTAGATTGCGCCGTATTTGTTAAATACGTCCTTATGTATCACCTCGGAGTACTCGAATATGAAGGCGCCAACTATTGAGTGTATGCCCAGTCCCTTCTTCGTGAAGATGCCGTACAAGGCATTGGCAAATATCTTCGCCGCCTTGTCCCTCTCGTCCTTGAACCTCTTGGTCGCCCTCCTGAGGTTGTAGAGCGCATCCTCAACCTCATGTATTGGCCCTGGCTCGAAACACAGCTTCACCTTCTTCGTTGTGCCATTGACGATATACACCACCTCGTATCCATCCGCGCACTCCTTCACTGTGGTCGCATCGACATTCTTCGCCTTATACAATGTTGGATATAGCGCTGAGAAGTCGTACTCAGCAACGCCCTTGAATATCCCCGCCTTCACAGCCTTCACCTTCTCCAGGCCCGGCAAGTCAAACATCCTCCTCGTGTCTTGAAGCGCCATTCCGTGCCTCTCAGCCAGCCACATATGTATCAGCACCTCATCAATATGCCCAGGCGATGCTGACTCCGCCACTTGGTTAAGGGTTATGGCGCTCATGTTTGCCCACCTCCCCGCTATCTCAAGCAATGGAACCCAAGTCCTCGCTAATTTATACGTAATGAATAAATCGCTGGATAGGTACGCCTTTATCTCCTGGTCCGTCAACACATTGAGCTTGGACCTCATAGTCTTCATCTGGAGCGCCTTCTCCGACTCATCCCTAGTCAGCGCTACTTGAGATGCCACGCTGACCAAGTCCAGCCCAGACTCCTGCAACCCAAGGCTTGAAGCGAACCTGGACCTTGCAAAGACGTATAGGTCAAGCACTGGGGTGTAGCCCTTGTTCGTTAATATTGCGTACTTGGTCCTGAACAGCGGTATTGACTGCATCAGCTTCGGCTGGTCATACTCCCAGTTGTTGTAGCCGGCTAGATAGTCTACGTTCAAGCTCAGCAACTCCTTCGCAATGTTCATGAAGCATAACGTATCACTGACACTGCATGGAAATATCTTGTACTCGTCCTCCCCGAAGCCCAACCCAAGGTATATTTTGTTCCCAACGACCTCTATGTCGAAGACTGCCACCTTCAAGTCCGGCTTCTCCTCAACCAATGCCGCTGGGTCCTTGGCTGGGAGCAGGTCCCTCCAGGTCTGGGTGTTTAGGTCTATTGACGCCCTGGCGCTGTATTTGATGTAGGACTGCGAGACGAGCTTGTACCTCTCCCTCAGCTT
>Ga0209224_1000292_pt1 | contig 12391 bp, 5 predicted proteins | sample MonGeyMetagenome_FD_184731 | JGI IMG/M metagenome (GOLD analysis project Ga0209224, IMG submission 184731) | Hypoxic/sulfidic aquatic microbial communities from Monarch Geyser, Yellowstone National Park, USA - MG (SPAdes) v2 (version 3) | ecosystem: Environmental > Aquatic > Thermal springs > Hot...
CTGAGAGTGGGACTTTTGAAGAGGATTTAGAGCCTTCTGAAAAGGATTTTGAGTTTCCTAAGCGTGGGTGGGATGCTGGTTTAGATTTTATTGAAACCTATCGGAAAATTCTAAGCCACCTTCACAGGGCAAGGAAGCCCCAGGACGTGGTTCTACTTATTCAGTTGAGGAATGGTAGCCGTGTAGGTGAAGCGGTGGAGGCACTGAGGAAGTTCTGTGAAACAGGGAAGACCCAAGTACTTGTGAAGATAGAAAAGCACAGAGACCCTAGAGACCAAAGGCTTATGGTGCTTCCCGAGGAACTGAGGAAGGGCCAAGGGAGAGTGCTCTTAGAGCAAGCCTGTGCCTGGCTGTCAGGCGTGGAAAAGCCAAAAGAGGCCGTAAAGTCCTACTGCAGGAGGGCCTATGGCTTCAACACCCACGCCCTCAGGTATTCCTTTGTAACCTACATGCTGAAAAGAGGTGTAAGCCCCTCCGTGGTGGCAAAAATCACAGGTCATACCACGCTTGAGAGCATTCTACACTACACCGAAAGGAAGACAGCTGAGGACTTGTTAAAAGACCTGTTTAGGGAGCTAGCCTGAGGTGGCACTTTGAGGCTCATACCTAGAAGGGTAAGGGCACTGTAAAAAAGAAAAGGAAGGTAGGGTAGGTCAGCCTTCCGTTATGTAGTCTCCACTGTCCTCTTTCACGTATTTCCTATCCTGGCTTACTATTGCGTGCTTTGCACCACGTGCACCAGCCACTATTGCTAGTAGAATTAATAACAGGAATATTATAGCCAACATTTCAATGATCCAGTTAGTTGTGGTGGTAGATGTTGGGCTTGTCGTTGTTGTATTGGTTGTTGTCGTTAGACTTGTGTTTGTAGGGCTTGTCGTGGATGTCATAGTTGTTGTGGTGGAGGTGAATGTGGTTGTAGTTGGGCTGGTGGTTGTAGTAGTAGAGGCTGTTGTAGTTGTTGATGTGGTCGTAGTTGGGCTTGTCGTGGATGTAGTAGTGGTTGATGTTGCGGTGGTTGTAGTTGTCGTAGTTGCAGTGGTTGATGTTGCGGTGGTAGATGTTGGGCTTGTTGTGGTTGTTGTTGTAGTCGTAGTGGAGGTAGTTGTCGTAGTTGTAGTTGTGGATGTGGTCGTAGTTGTCGTAGTTGTAGTTGTACTGGTCACAGTCAGTGTGGCAAAGCTTGACGGCGTGCCTGAGAACACCACGTTAGTACCGCTTACGTCAGAGGGTAGCACAGCCTTGGAGTCATTATAGTAAACCAGCTCATAGGTGTAGTTAGTGGTAGGTGAAAGTTCTAGGGCTGGGCTACTAAATGTGCCGTCCTCAACCGAGGCATTGACAGAATAGACATTGGTGTTTCCATTGTCCACTATGACCTCCACGGTGCCATTGGGCACTGTGAAGTTCCCGTATAGCGTGGTTACCTTGCCCTTAATGACCACATAGGCCGTGCTTGAAGTGCTGTTAGAGAGCTTGTAGGCCTGGTAGTATATCTGGGTACCATATGCATAGAGTGCTGGAGGCACTTCCTGGCACACGCTAATGTAGCCACTGAATGTGCTGTTTAGAGCAAGTGCATAGACCTTGCCGTTTATAATGATTTTCTTGCCGTAGCCAAATGGCCACGCATTGTAAGCAGGCCACATTGGCACAAAGCCATTGGTAACATTGGCATAGAAGATGCCTGCGGCTGACACATTAGTCCATGCAGGGGTAAGGCTTGATGGGGAGCCTGGTCCTGTCACCTCTAAGAACGTCACGTTAGTGCCGTTGTACCATTCGGCAGGGCTTGTACTAGCATTAGCCATCTTGACGGCCAAGTTAAAAGAGTATATAGGGCCAGTCATTTTGACGGTCAGGGTCTTGTTGTATGGTATTGAGGTAAGGCCAAGTGTAGGCGTGGCAAAGGCAAGCGGTGTAAGGTGGAGATAGCCCTTGCCAGTCAAGTTATAGAAGGTGAAGACTGGCAAGGACTCATTGAACGTGGTAATCAGTACAGCACTAAATAAATAGCCATAGCCTGCAGACATGTTAATCCATGGCAGGAATACAGCCCAGCCCGTGGTGGTATTGACAGGTATAAACATGTAGGCTGTGTCATTTGCCGCATCTGCTCTATCATATAGCAGGTAGTAGGTACCTCCACCTGTAGGCGCAAGGTCTTCTCTCATAACAAAGTGAACAACAACACCTACAAGGTACTGGCTACCGTTAAGGAATGACCAGGCCACACCAGCTGGGTTCTTGTTGAGCGGGAAACCATTGCTTGCATTCTTGGTGACGCTAACGTTCTTGCCAAGTGCCCAGTACCAATAGGTGGTTGCATAGTTGGGAGCCACGATAAAGCTTGCAAGTGCATTATCACCTGTGGCTGGGGCTATGGTAAAACTGTAGGTGCCCGCGCTGTAGTAGAAGGGTAGCATTACTGTGTAGTGGGAGCCTGCGGTCGGAACCATATAGAGCCCAGAAGCTATAGCAGGCCCAGCTGACTGGTTGTAAGTCCAAGCCTCTGCGAGCTTAATGACAACCTTGGAGCCATTACACGTGTAGAAGGGCACTGGGTACACTGACACGGCCACGCTTATGTTACTGACGGTGTTAGAGGTAAACGTGGCGTCATAGATGGCGCCTACTGGGAAGGTGGTGCCGTAGTAGCCTGAGACATTGAGAAAGATATTCACTGGTGTGTTATAGGGCACTGCAAATGATATGTAGCCAGACTGGTTCACGGTAACAAGCTGTGTGGAGTAGATGGTGCCGTTAGTATATTCAACTTCCACTAGGAACTTGGCCCCAGCTAGTGATAGGGAGTCATATGACGCATTACCAGTAAGTCCCCAGCTCTCTAGGGGCACATAGTTGTAGTAGATTCCTGGCACCACCTTAAGGGTAACCGTTACCGTGTTCAGTGCCCTTGCGGACTGACCATACAGTGCAAGCGGCACAAGGGCTGACAGGGCTACAAGCGCCACCAGAAGGGCTATAGCTACCTTCCTCAGACCCATAGCTCCCTGACCCTCAGAAAAGTTCAAAAAGCCAGTCTAATAAAGGTGCCTAAAAATTAGGCCTTCTGTACATACCTGCGCCCGCTGTCCTGTGCCGTGCTCCTACTGGCCATAATGCCAGCTGGTATGGCCACCAGAATGACCACCACGGCTACAAGGACATAGATTGAGGACAGGGACAGGCCGTTTGATGTGGCTGATTTCACTGTCACCGTGGAGGTGGTTACATAGGTAGTGGTTAGGTACACTGTAGTGTTGGCCATAGTTACCGTAGAAGTCACCGTAGACGTGGTTGTGGTGGTGACAACCTTGGTGGCTGTGACCGTAGACGTAGTTGTAAGCGTAGTTGTGGTGGTTGTGGTTGTGGTGGTGGTGGTTGTGGCAGTTACCGTTGTGGTGGTTGTTGCGGTGGTTGTGGTGGTTGATGTGATGGTCGTATTTGCAACGGTTTTAGTTGTAGTGGTGGTGGTTGTGACGGTAGTCGTGGCGCCTATGGTCGTGTTATAGGCCGTAACTGTTGGGTCTGTGGAAGTGAAGATGTTGTCAGGGTCTGCCCTCAGGCCTATGTACCCTATCTGGCTCCACGGGAGCGGCAGGCTAACGTTTAATATGTAAACGGTCTTGTTTATATAGACCTTGAAAACAGAGGTATCACCAAAGGAGTCTTTAGCCAGGGTGACGGCCATGTTGAACGGCGGCTTTGGCTCAGGGAAGGCTGAGGTGTTGATAAAGGTATAAGTGCTTGCGTCAGAGGGGTGGTAGGCCACCGCGCCAGCGAATGAAACCAGGATGGCGCTGAAGCCGCTGGTTGAGTTATCACTTGTATAGTTACCCATGTTGGCTGAGTAAATTACAAGGCCTGGGAAGCCGTGAATCCCTGTGGTGTAGTTCTTTATCTGTATGGTTATGTTGAGCGTGTTGCCTTCAGGCTTGTAGCCCCAGGCTATGTACTGGCCAGAGACAGGTGTTACCGTAGCAGACGGCATTACGTTATTAGGTGGTGTTGGTATCACGATTACTGTATCTAGGTATATATATGATGCATAATTGCCATCACCTGCGCCTATGAATACAGTTGGTGTTGCTCTATCCGTCACCAAGTGGAAAGTTGTAAAATTGGATGGCAGTGTTATTTGGAACGGCAATGCATGGTCAGAGTACCCATAGTATTGGGTGTTCCCCTGAACAGCGAAATATGTCGTTACATAATAAGTACCATAACTATTAAATGATGTAGTTTCATAGACTGATGCATTCTCGATATATGCGGTTGATGAATAAAATTCGTTCTGCACCGCCATACCATTAGCCGCATATGGCGTTCCACCGCCACCATGGGTACCTCCTATATTGCCAGCGTCTGATAGTTCTGATACGTTCCCATACAATTCTTGGTCAAGGGCGTCAGCGCTACCGTTATACCACCACGACACGATTACGGTATAATTGCCGTTAAGGCTCGGTATTGAAGCGTAAACATAGGTGCCCTCATTGGAACCATCATTTAACAATTCAAGCCCAGATGTCGTAGGTGTCGGGCTGAAGCTACCAGCGTAAACGCCTGTCTCCCACCAGCTGGGCACCGTGTCATTGAAGTACCCATATTGTGCGAACGTGTAGTTGCCGTTATCGTAGCCCTTGTAAACGGCTGAGTAGATGCCTGTATATGGGTACTGGCTTGCATTAGTGAACTCCATTGTTATGTTCACGGTCCCATGGGCAGGTACCCCATTGGGGAGCTTGACCCAGACAGCGACCCAATTAGGCGTGAAGTTCTGAACCCAGGCATATAGAGGCTCGCCAGAAGACGTGTTCACAAATATGACGTTTAGGAAGTCATGGGACTCGGCCTGGCTCCACAGGTAAGAGCCAATGTTAGTGCCCAGGGCGTTCTCCACCTGTTGCAAGGATATATTTATGAATTGGTCAAAGGGTGCTGGAGTTGCGTTTGCCTGTGTGTTTTTGATTGTCACGATAACTTCAGGTGGGGCGTTTATCGTGACGGCGCCATTGGCCAGCTTGGGCTTAATCAGCCAGCCCTTTGACTCCACCACGCCTGTGCCAGAGGAACTTGGTAGCGTGGTTGTTGTCTGTGCGTTTAACAGGAAGGGCTGGAGAACCAGAAGGGTGAACGCAACAACAAGCGCAACCCCTATCACCAGCTTCCTGACCTTTGCACGCATAGTGACCTGTCCCTTGAAGGTCTTTTGAGCCCAGTCTTAAAAAGACTGTCTAGATTAAAAAAGATGGGAAAGGTTGTGGCCTCAGCCCTCTACGTAGTGCCTGTGAACCCTCTCAGCGTCACTTATATAGTGCGGCTCCCTGGGCCTGAAGGCCCTCTTAGCAAAGCCGTAGTTCTTGCTGACGTATATCAGGTAAAACAGGAGGATTAAGGCAAGCAGTAGCACGACAACATTGTAGCTGACTGCAAAGCTGTAGACTATGAGGACTACGTCAGCGGCAAAGGCCAGGAGGTAGCCCCACTTTGCCATATTGTACATTCCAAGGCCTCCAAGCAGTGTCAGGATTCCAAGGGCCAGCACGACAGCATTTGACCCAGTGCCCATTATGAACGGTAGGACTGCCTCTAATAAACCAAAGATGGCCACTATCATTCCTGGCGTCTTACCCGTGTTTAACTTGCCCATGTTTGGCATGGACATATGTCTCTTACCCTGGGTTAGGGAAAATATCTAGTCTTAAAAATCTTGTCAGATAGGAAGCTTGGCCTCAGGCCTTCCTAACATAGTGCTTCCTGTCCTTGTCTTCCTCCACCCTCCTAACGTAGCGGCCCCAGCCCTGCCCGCTCTCCCTGACCTCCCTGACAAACCTCTTACCGCTGTCAGCGTTCACCCTTCTGACATACCTATGCATGGCATTATATATGGCGTGTGATGCGCCTGAGGTTGCGTTAGCGGCTATGACTAACAGTAGCAGGATAGCAAGGAATAGCAGGAAGAACACCAGGAAGCTGTCTGAGACCACCAGCACCCTCACGACTGACTCAAACGGAACGCTCACGCCCGTCAGTATGAGGGTCATGGTGTGGTACTGCATGGGCTCTGGTATTATGCCAAGTATCTTAGAGTTCTCAATGGTCACGTACTTGGATATGTACATAACGGGCTGGAGCTGTGTGAGCAAGGTCAGCACGTACTTGTTGGTGGTGTTGTCATAGATGTTAATGAACGCAAGGTGGCTCTGTGAAGGTAGCACGTTAGACATGACCTTTAGTGTGAGCGGTATTGCCCTGCCAGACACCAGGCTTCCAAGGGTGCTCACAATGCTGACGTTAGCAACTGGGTCAATGGGCACTGTCACATTGGTGAACCATGGCACCACGTATGGGTCAGTTGAGTTATAAGATGCTGTGATAGTCAAATATGGCGCAAACGGCACCGTCACAGTGCTATTGACCCAGAAGACCCTGTTTGCCAGCGGCTTGAACCTCTGGCCAAAGCTTAGCATTGACCTTGTCATTAGCTTTGGCCACTGGCTCAGGTCAGGTGAAGTCACATTGAAGTATGCGTAGGCTGGCACTGATATGGGTGGGCCATAGTAGGCTACGTCCACAGCTATGGTGTCACCAGGCAGTAGGTATGGTGGGTGGGCCTGGTGCACTATGTGCCAATACACCAGGCCATAGAGATAGACCACCTCCCATAACGTAACCTTATAGTAGGCAACCGTGTCTGAGACATTGATTGGCGTGGAGTTCTGATAGTTGGTGAACTGTATCTTGAATATGAATGTGCCGTTTGCTGGCCTCAAAGGTATGTTGAGCGGTAGCAATAAGCTACCGTTAGACAGGCTGTAAGTCACAGCGCCAGACCCAAGGGCACTGCTATAGGTCAGGTTGGAGGCAGGCACGGCAAGCACATATGCATAGACCCTTAGCGGCAGAGTGAAGCCGTAGCCAGCCACTGCAGTTGTTGGGCCAGTAACTCCAACTATTGCCAGCACATTATCATAGAACGGAAGCTCCCAGTTTGGAGCGCTAAGCCTTACCAGGCTATTTGAAGTCAGGTTCACGGTGACATTGCTCAACACCTCACTGCCCTTGGAGGCATTGAGCGGGTAGTAGACCTTAGCTGACACAAGGTAGGTGCCCTTAGGCAGGGCAAGGTAGGCCACACCATAGGCGTTCACCTGCCTTATCAGCTTGGAGCCGTTATAGACCAGCACCGTAGCGTTTGCAGGTGCACCATCTGAATAGGTAACCCAGACAGTCAGCCAGTAGTAGGTGGCCGTACTGTTAGTAAGCGGGTAAATACCCCATGGCACAGTGGCCTTAAGAGTGCTGGGCACAGCTGGGATGTATATGACCGTGTTATTGTAGAACACTCCCAGGGTCATGTTGTACACATGCCAGCCTGCTATGTTGGCTCCGGCAAACACAATGCCCTGCACCAGTGAGCCAGAGCCAGTGCCGTTTGCGTACGCTGTGCCGTTAAGGGCCGTTAGGGAGTCTGAGCCAGGTCTTGCCATCCCAGTGCCTATCACCGTGCCATTAAGTGCATTGTAGACGTAGACCGTTATGTTTGAAAGCGGTTTGGGGCTTTGTGCTATAGAGCCAAGACCTATGCCAGGTGCCCACACCTCAGTTGTCGTGGCGTTATACTTTGGAGCACCTGAGAGCACCAGGGTCAAATTGACGTAGAACCCTATGCTTGCGGCATCTGAGGCTAAGGCTGACATCGGAATGTAAATGTAGTGGACACCTGGAGGAACTGCTAGGGTCACCCTTTGCTGTAGTATCACTGGCGTTATGTTGAACGGCGCAGACTGTAGCTGGGCTATCAGCGTGGCGTTCACCGTCCTGTTAAGCGGGTTGTACACAAGGAAGCCGTAGAACATGGGGAGGTCTGAGCCAGTTATGTTGGCCAAGGGCACTGCATACGGCCTTAGATATGACATGTTAGAGTAGAAGGTGAACGCAAGGGTCTGTCCAGCCGTTATGGTGCCAAGCGGTATGACGTGACCAGTGTAGTAGTAAAGGCCCTGGTACTGGGTGCCTGAGAGGCCTGTGACTGGCACCGTGAAGTTGTCCAGCGAGACATTGCCAGAGTAGATGGGTACTGGCAGGCCGTCAGCAATGACGGTCTGGCCAAGCTCTAGGGGTATAGAGCGGTTGTAAGTCAAATTGCCATACCATATGCCCGTGCTCGTGTTGTAGAGCGGCGTTATTAAGTAGCCGTGAACCTCCAAGGTTACGTTAGCGTAGGCCCCAGGTGAACCTCCAAGCTGAATCACCAGCCTGTCATTGGGAGGTATAGCTATAGAGGCTACGGCCTGGCCGTTCTCTACCTGGAACGGTGCCGTGAAGTTATCAATACTTGCATATTGTAATACGTCAGCTATCTGGGCTGGGTCAGTGTAGGTTACAGCGTTTGTAGTGCCCTCTATGTCAAGGTAAGTTGTGCCTATCACGGTGGCCGTTAGGAACTGCACTGGGCCAGTAATATACTGCCAGAAGGTCTCTTTAGCGTGTATCCTTGTTATTATGAGTAGCTTCACGCCAGTGAGGACAAGGTCATTCATTGGTATGCCATACTGGTAGCTCAGGCCCTGGGCCAGCTGTGTCAGGTTCACCTCTGGCTGATATGCGCCTGTGGCTATAGAGGCGTTAAGCTGTGCCCACGTGTAGAAGGGGTAGACCACCGTGAAGTAATAGCCTGAAAAGCCTGACTCATTGAAGAAAGTAGCAAGCACTTGCTCATAGTGTGGCACGTTAGCGGCTTCCTCAGCTGGTAGCACCAGCTCAACTGCAGTGTAGAGCTTGCCGTTCTGCACGTCATAGAACTCAGGGGCAAGCACAACCCAGTTCTGCACGTATGCTTGGCCAAAGCCAGCCCACTTTGCTAACGCATAGTCAATGCCAGCCCAGACCACAATGGCAATGCCTACGTAGCCGCTGACCTCCACGGCCGTGGGGAGCACGCTGGCTGACGCTATGAGGGCCGCTGAGGAAGCCGTGGCGTCAGTAACTGACGTCATGTAGGCTGATATGATTCCATTGGCCACGTAGCCCATTGCAGAAGTCGCAAAGGCTGGGCCAGCCCCTTCCTTGAACGCCGTGGCAAAGATGCCCTCTGGGTTGTTGCCCTGCATGGGCACCACGTCAGTGTAGGCCTGGAAGCCAGCCGTGGCCTGCAGGTTGCTGTAGAGGGGCACTGGCGCATTGGCTGGGATGTCTATTGAGGTGCCTATCCAGACTGACGCCGTGTAGAAATAGGGTGGTGGGTGTAGCTTCACGTTTGCCATTGTCACGATAAAGTGGTTAGACACATTGCTGAGGCCTACGTCATAGAGCTCATTGGCAAGGTACTGGGTGTAGAAGCTTGGGTATGTGATGCTTGTTGTTGTGAGGTTAGACACAGAGCCGTACTTGGCGTAGAGCACACTTGAGTTAATGAGGCCGTAGTTAAGGGCATACGCTATCTCCCCTTGCTGTAGCCACGGGTATGTCACAAGGTGCACCGTCTGCCCTGGGAGAACCGTGAGCTTATTAACCTGGACGGTAACGCCGTCAATTACGTAGGCATATTTGCTAGTAAGCGGCAAGGGCACTGAGACTGGGGTGTTTGCTGAGAGAATGGCCTGGAGGGAGCCAGTGGCTGAAATCCCAGCTACTGGCCTATTCCACAGGTTAATTGCGCCTGTCTCTATCACCTGGTATACTGTGCCATTGATATAGAGGTACTCAGGGTCATTGGTGCCCTCCACGTCGTTCACGAATGGTATTGTGTAGCCTGGAGCTGTCAAGATAAGCGTGTTCAGGTTCCAGTCCACCAAGGCTATAACGTGTGGGCCACCATAGAACGGCTTTATTGCCTTCCAGAGCGGTGGGTAGGGTAACTGCGGAAATGCCCAGTCTAACCCAGGTGCATCCCACGCTTCTGTCTGTGAATAACGCCATGTAAATATCTGTATCCATACCTGATATACAGACTCTATTAGGTTCTCAGTGACGTTTGCTGAGAAGAACGGCACCACTGGGACTGGGATTGGCTGAGTCTGCAGGTTGCTATACGTAAACAGTGGGGCATTGGACACATGTACATAGTTCAAAATCTTACCATTCAATAGGTTCACAAGCACTACATTACCTGTCTCAGTTCCTACAAGGGCGTAGTAGCCGTTTACCACAGCTGAGGTGGGGTTTCCATAGCCTGCAAAGTTAATTTCATTCACAAGGCTGAGGCTTATACTGGGCACTGAATAAGTCGAGTTCAGCGCCCCAGGGACTACATCAACCTTCAGTATGTAAAGGTGAGTTACCCCTATGCCACCAGCCACTATGAGGTAAGTGTCATAGCTCTCAGGAACTACTGCAAGCGGGTAGAACTCTGCCGTGTTGTTGATATCGCTTGGGCTGAAATAGGCCACCTGATACCAGGGGAATGCCGCCCCAGTGCCTATAAGGCCAAGTGGGGCCACAATAAGCGTGGGGCGCATTGGCCCATTAACTAAGCTACCCTGAATATTGATAGGGGTAAGGTTAGAGGAAGACAGCGAGCCGCCACCAGATGTTATAAAGCTCTGGATGCCGTTTACATATTTATAGAATGAATAGGGCAGTGTGACGGTGCCTATACCTGGGCTTACTGAGATGTTAAGGCCCGTGGTCATAAAGTATGGCGTGACAAGCGGTGTGGATACCTCCACTGGATAGAAGGCCACGCCTGAGCTTATGCCAACCCATATTGCGCTGGAGTTGATGTAGTGCACTACAGGCCTTGGAGCCATGTCAATGATAAACGGGTAGTTTGCCATCCATATCGCTATCGAGTTCAGAAAGAAGTTGTTGCCCCACGTAAAGAGCGTGAACAAGGAGCTGAGCTGAGGGACGTCAGTGGCTCCAAGGCCAAAGCCACCGGTTACATTAGCAGGCACATCCAAGGGCTCTGTTATGTTAATGTATGTGTAGTAGAAGGCTACAGGGTCTTCCAGTGCCATTAGCCAATAGCTGGAGGTGGGAACCTGGGCAAGCACGATTGGAGACACAAACGTCACCCTGCCATCTGAAAGTGTTTCAGGCGTTATTGTGCCAATCCCAGAGTTTGCAGTCCAGCTACAGCCAACCCCAATTTGCAGGAATGGGTTAATATAGAAGATAAATGATTGGATAGGGCCCGCAGATAGGCAACCAGTGCTTCCAGCTTCCATAAAATTAGTACTCGTTGGCGGGTTAAACAGGGCTAGTGCTGGGGCTGTGGAGTTGGGCATAAGGATGGCGTAGTAGATGTTGCCCCATTGGAGGCTTAGTTGATAGTTATCACCAGTGTCTCCAAAGGCCTGGGTGAGATTAAGCGTAACCCCTGAGGGCACAGTTGCCACAACCGTGTCCCCATCCCAGACCACGCCAGCCGCTATGGCGCCGCTTGCGGCTGACACGTAGTAGTTGGAGGCAACAAATGTTGTTGGGCTGATAAATGAGGCGTAAACCAGCGAGCTTGGAAGCTTAAGGACAGGTTGGAGGGCTATAGGAGGCATGTTGAGAACGCTAGGGGCGTAGCCTGCAGTTATTGACGCCCCAGCCTGAGAGGCCGCAAATAGCTCTACGGGCGTGAAGGTCAGCAATATCAAAAGTACAACCAGCACTGCGTAGAGCCTGCGCATCCTCACACCAGAGGAACAAAAAGGCAGAAAAGATAAAAACCTTCAGAACTTAGGCCCTGAACCTCACATGCTTTCAATTATCTTGTACTTGTCCTTTGTCATTGACAGCCTCTGGAGCACGTCAGGTGGTATGTTGGTTACCTCTCCACCCTTTACCTCAGAGCCGTGGCCCCAGCACGCCACTATGACTGCGCTGTTAGGGAGCGGTCTGCCACCATACTTAGTCCTTATTATTGGCACTCCACCAGCCGCATTACACTGGGCAACCCAAGACCTGAGGGCATCAACACCCGAACCTATCACGTTTGCCATGCTCTCACTCATTGCTTTTCTTCCACGACCTTGTCTTATAAACCTTATCTACTTGATATCTAAAGTGTAGAAGGCTTATAAGACCCAAGTACATTGCTGGTAATGGGGTCAGGGCTTGCCTGAGCTCCCTAGCCTTGAGGAATATGAAAAGCAGTGCCTTGAGCAATGCGAAAAGGAATGTGAAAGGGTCTGTGCATAGGAATACCAGAACCCTGTAACAAAGCGGTTGTGCACTGACATGTGCATCCTTGAATGTCATAGACAGTGCCAGGAAGCCTAAGGGCACTGTGAAGAAAAAAGCTTGGCTCAGTGCCCTTGAGGGCCCTCAGTACCCCTCAAAGTCTGCGTCCTCTAGCAGGTCTGCAAGGTAGACCATCCTGTCCTGGCACTTCTCCAGGCAGATTATCCAGCAAGCGTCATAGCAGGCCATCTTGCCCTTCCTGTCATTG
>Ga0209224_1000299_pt1 | contig 12220 bp, 16 predicted proteins | sample MonGeyMetagenome_FD_184731 | JGI IMG/M metagenome (GOLD analysis project Ga0209224, IMG submission 184731) | Hypoxic/sulfidic aquatic microbial communities from Monarch Geyser, Yellowstone National Park, USA - MG (SPAdes) v2 (version 3) | ecosystem: Environmental > Aquatic > Thermal springs >...
AGTTTGCAATACTTCCATAATAATTATTTGAATAATAATAATTACTGATTGTTATATATGGTAAATTTTCTACAATTATTGGATATATTTGTGAAACTTCACCAGATCCATTATTGTTTGTATAACTTCCATTTATTATTATATTATAACTTCCAGGATTACAATTTTCATATAAATTTAATGAAGTACAATATGAATCTCCAGGATTTAAATATGGAATATAAATTGAGGATTGATTTGAATATATGCAGTTTGGATAATATATATTTAAATTAATCAAATTTGCCTCAGATAATCCATTATTTATTATGCAAACTTCTAAATTTATATTATTATTAGTACTTACTATTACTGGTGATATTTTTGTAATATTTATTTGTAAAGAATATATACTAAAAATTAGAAGGGTTAACAAAAATGTATAGATTAATTTTTTCATGAGATTATTATATTTGAAAAATATTTATAAAATTACTTTAATAATTCTAATGTTTCGTCTATTGTAGCATTATCTTTCAATATTTTTCCATTCCTTATTACTACTATCCTATTAGTTCTTTCTGCCACTCTTAAATCATGTGTTGCTATTACAATTGTTCTATTTTCTTCTTCATTTAATTTTTTTAATATATCTAATAATTCATTTGCGGATTTTTCATCAATATTTGCAGTAGGTTCATCTGCTAAAATTAATTTAGGATCATTTGCCAATGCCCTAGCAATAACAACTCTTTGTTGTTGTCCTCCAGATAATTGATTTGGATAATTATATAATCTATCGCCTAATCCAACTTTATTTAATAATTCTTTTGCTTTTTCTAAATTTTTATTTCCAGAAATCCTTAAACCAATTTGTACATTTTCTAATGCATTTAGATAATTAAATAAATAATATTGTTGGAATATAAACCCAATATATTTTCTTCTTAATTCTGATAATTGATTATCATTTAATTTTGATATATCTTTATCAAATAAATATACTTTTCCTTTTGTTGGTCTATCTAAGCATCCCATTATTGCTAATAATGTAGATTTTCCAGATCCTGATGGTCCAACTATTGATAAAAATTCTCCTTCTTTAATTTTTAAACTTACATTTTCCAATGCTTTTATAGGATATCCTCCAACATAATATATTTTTTCAATATTTTCTAATTTAACTATCATAATTTAATATATTTTTCAATTTCAAAAATATTTATTATCTTTGGAACATCTATTTTTGGATAATACCATGCCAGTTTTAATGGATATGGTGGATAATATATTCTTTTAAATAATTTTATATTTAATTTATTTTTTATTTGATATAAGTTTGTATTTTTGTCATCTATATATATTATATCTTTATCTATATCTATTAAATATTCAAATACATCAATAATTGTTTTAAATTCTTCAGTACCATATAATAATATATCTTTAAAATATTTATCCAAATTTGTTTTCTTAATTCTTTTTATTTTAATGTCTTTTGTATCATCTTTAGATGTTACTAAATATAAATCATTATTCTTATATTTCTCTAAAAATTCTATTGTTCCTGGTAATATCATTTGATTTTCTGTTCTAATTTTCCAATAATATTCTATTATTTCATCAGGATTATCTTTTATTAAAAATCTTATCCATTTTCCCCTTTCAAAAATTCCAAAATAATCTCCAAGATCTTCTACTGCAAGCATTGCTTCAGTAAATCCTTCATATAAATTTAATTCTTCTCTTATTTTTTCATAAATTAAAGGTATAATTGAGTAGCTATCTACAAGTGTTCCGTCGTAATCTAAAGAAATTATCATTTAAAATACTTCTTGATCAAGTAATATTTTATATCTTAACAGATCCTGGGTAATTAATACAATATTATTATGTAAAATCTTTTGTATATCCAATATTTTAATAAATGTTCTATATTCATCTTCTTTTAATAAAGGTCTTTTAATTTCTTTTACATTAAATTCTTCTAATTCTTCTAATAATGTTTCCAATTCATTAATACTATCTTTTAGTTTATCAATATTTCTTTTAATATCTTTAATAATTTTTAATTCTTCTTCATTTAATCTTTTATCATGATCTATTGCATCTCTCTCAGGATCCATAAAAAATAAAAAACCATTGGAATTTATAAGCTTACTTCTATTGTTTCATTATATTCTCTTTCAACATTCCAGATTTTAATATCTTTAGTATACATTTTCTTTGGTTCTTTTGTATTGTCATCTAATACAATGACAATTGTACCAGTTATTAATTTTCCAGTTCCAATCGATTCTTCTATTTTGAATCCAAGCCTTTGTATTAATTTTGTTACATCCTTTTTATATTTATCTATTATTTCTCTATTATTTGCCGCTATTGCTCCATATACATTTGTAATAAAACTTCTACCCGTAGGATTTACGGGCCTTAATAATTCTATGGATATTTCCATTATGAATAGTTATATTAAATATATAAAAGTTTTCTTTATAGATTATCAATGAAATTTTTGGTAACTTCTGATCTTCATCTACCAACATATTATAAAGAGTTTTATGAGAGTTTAAATAAAATTAATGAAAAAATAGATTTTGTTATATTATGTGGAGATATAATTGATAATAAGGAACATATTTATATTAAAAAACTATATTATTTATTAACTAGTAAATTTGGAAATATAAAAATATTTTCAACCTTTGGTAATAATGAAGCATCCTTTTTATTAGATGGAGAAAAGGATAAAGATTTTTATAGAAAAGAATATAATTTTATTAATTGGTTAGATTATGAATATTATGATTTGGGCGAATATTATTTATTGGGATTTGAAGGTTTTCCAGAGAGAACATGGAAAATGATAAATATTGAAAATATAAAAGAATATTATACTAAGAAATTGGAAAATATATTTAATAGCTTAAATAAAAAAATAATTGTTTTTTCTCATTATGGTTTATCTAGAGATACTGTTTTAGGAGATCCTGCACCAGAATGGTCATTATATTCAAAATATATAGAAAATTTAATTAAAAAATATTCTGATAAAATTATTTATGGATTCCATGGACATGCTCATCATTCGAAAAATTATAAAACAAAGATAAATAATACTGAAATATATAATGTTGCATTTCCATTACATAAAAAACCTTTAATTTTTGAAATATAATTATTTATTATTATTTTTTTGTATGGTATAAATTATAATGCAATATATTAATAAATTAGTCAATTGCTATTATTAATAATCAATTATACAATAAAATTGCAGTAGAAGAGTATTGGGCCAGAACATATAATTTAGATCATAATTAAATTAGGAGAGAAGCTATTGAGATTTGTTTTTCTTTGAAATTATTAGGAAACCTTTTCATTTAAGATTTACATAAATTCATCCAATGTTTTTTCTAGGAGCATTACTTTCAATGTAATGGATAACTTCTTCTATTACCTTGTCTAAGGACTTATTCGTCTGAGCACCCGCTACTCTTGGATGAGGTCCTCCACCTCCAAACAATCTTGCTAATCTCCTTACATCATAAGGATAAAAAAGTGATCGGAAACTCAATAAGCCATTGCTATGCCCAATATATATTGCATCTTCTCTTTCTATTTCACATATATCTGAAATTACTTGGATAGGTTTTCCCTTTAAGTCATATATTTTTACTTTTATATCTCCTATTTGGATTATTTTTTCCTCTTTTTTAATTTCTTCGTAGATTTTATTAAGTTTACTTCTATAAATTTCTAGAGCTTTAATAAACCTCTCATTAGTTAGCAATTTCTCTGGATCATTTATATAAGCTGCTTGGAAAAGCATTTGGTAAATTGTATTTATAGAAAAATAAGAAGAATTTATTACTTTTGCTATTTGAATTAATTTAGAATTAAGTGCAGAGGCAAGATTTATCTCTTCAATATATCCGCTCTTTTTTAATTCTTCCATAAGCTCTTTGTTGTCTTCAATGCAATAATCTTGAATTGCGCCAATTCCTGCTACCCAGCTTCTTTCTCTAAAAAATCTTTCATTGAATTTCTTTGCTATTAGCCAAACTAATCCAGAAGAGTTCATATATTCCAAGTTCCAATTATGTGGATTTAAATCTAGGTAATTTTCATCTTTAATTGAAAGTAGGTCATGATGATCGAGATTAATTACTATACTTCCTTGAGCCAATATTTTTTTAATAATTTTTTCATAAGGCTTTACCAATGCATCTATAATGAGAAAGTATTTCGGTTTTAAAGATAAAATTTTGTGTAAGATTGTAGAATATCCAAATTCCTTAGATGGATGAAATCTCTTAATGAATGATTTATAAGAGTCATAATATAGCAAATCTATTAGACTGTCGGATGTAAGCCCATCGTGATCAGCGTGAGAAAGGATAACAATCTCGTTTGGCTCTGCTCTCTCTAAGAATTCTTGGCAATTTTTTAGATACGATTCTTTCATAATTATTATAATCAAATTTAAGTACATAAATCATAATCTCTTTCCCGAACCTGCTGAAATAGATAAAGAGTACTAAAATATATATTTAGGTTATCTTGTAATAGTTTATAATAAAATAAGCTAAAAATAATATAACTAAATAATGTGATATGATAAAAGTTAAGAGAGTATATGATCCTATAGAAAAGGACGATGGAGTTAGAATTTTAGTAGATAGATTATGGCCAAGGGGTATTAAAAAAGATAAAATAGATATTTGGCTTAAAGATATAGCTCCTAGCAATGAATTAAGAAAATGGTACAATCATGATCCTAATAAATGGGAAGAATTTAAAAGAAGATATTTTGATGAATTAGATAAAAATTCAAAAATTAATGAACTTCTACAATTAATTAGAAAAAATGAAAATATTACTTTACTTTATGCTTCTGAATCTCCATATAATAATGCAATTGCATTAAAAGAATATATAGAAAAGAAGATATTAAAGTAAACCAATGCCGCCGCGGGGATTTGAACCCCGGACCTCCTGGTTTCTCACAAACTCATCGATTTTATAGGTTATGAGCCAGGCGCTCCAACCCCTGAGCTACGGCGGCTTAATAAATTCCTTATTTTTAATTTTATAAGATTATTTATAATTTTAAATTTAATGGCTGAAAAAGAAAGATGGGGTATTGCATATATATATTCAAGTAAAAATAATACTATAATTCATATTACAGATATAACTGGTAGTGAAACAATTGCATTTAGTTCTGGTGGCAGAGTTGTTTTAGCTCAAAGATTAAAAGGTACACCAACTGCTGCAATCTTAGCTGCAAAACAAGCTGCTCAAAAAGCTTTGGAAAGAGGTATAAATGCTGTTCATGTTAGAGTAAGGGCACCTGGTGGACATAATGGTCCCTGGGTTCCTACACCATCTGCACAATTTGCAATTAAAACATTAATTACTTCAGGATTAAAGATTGGGGTTGTTGAAGATATAACTCCAATACCTCATGATCATTGTAGAAGGAAGGGAGGAAAAAGAGGAAGAAGATTATAAATTTTTATAGAATTATCTTTAATATTTTCTTAATCATTCTCTTTATTGCATATAAATAAAACCTAATTCTTTCCATTTGCTTTTTCTTCTAAAAATTTTATCAAATTTTCTATATCTTTTTCATATATTAATCCACCAGCTGCCTTTGGATGTCCTCCTCCATTTATTCCATATTTTTTTGCAAATTCCCTCATTAATATTCCCAAATCATATTTTCCAGATTGATTCCTTAATGATATACTATATCTTTTATATTTTCCCTTAAATAATCTTCCAAATAATTTTTCTTTTAAAGATAGTACCAATATTATTTTTTCAGGATAAAATGATGATAAAATTGTAGATATAACCGAAGATTTATCTGCTTTGTATACTAACAATTTTTTGGATTCATATATTTTTTTAGCACTTTTTAATCTATCATAATATTTTATTGCTGCATTCTTTAATTTTCTTAAATCAAATTCTTTTATAAATTCTTCAATATTCAATGCTTTATCAATATTTTTTGATATTTTATATGGATCTGATATTAAAAATAAATAAAAATATAATATGTATGGAACATAAAAATATTTACCATTATAGAATCCACTATAATTTTTTAATAGATCATTTAATAATTCTTTATCATTTTCTAACATAAAATCCCCCACAGCCCCAACAGATGCCAATAATGAATATTTTGAAAATTCTTCACCGAATAATATTTTTCCAATTCTATATGATATACTAGTTGTACATATTTCTAAATTAAATAATGCCCTTACATCAAAATATATTAAATTCTTTGGTAAAATTCTTGGAACCCTTCTTTTATGATGATCCAAATATATTATTTTTATTTTTTCATGTCTTTTAGAAAAATTAATTAAATATTTGTCATCCATTGGCGTGTCTAAAAATATTATTGTATTTATTGTTTTCTTATTAAATATTATTCCATCTAATATCTTTATTAGATCCAAATTATTTTCTCCAGTAATTCTAAAATATTCCATATATTTCTTATTTAATTTTTCTAATATTATTTTCATTAATCCCAATGCCATTTTTCCATCCAAATCAGAATCTGCTACAATCAATATTTCTTCATTTGAATCTTTTATCTCTTTTGCTATATCTGAAAAATCCATTTAATATTGAAATACAATAATATTTAAAAATATGGGCCCCGATAGCTCAGCGGTAGAGCGGTGGACTCGTAATCCACAGGCCCGGGTTCAAATCCCGGTCGGGGCTATCTTCTATATCTATAATAATTTCCATAGTAGTTTCCATAATTATATCCATAATAGTTATAATAATTACTATAATTTTGTTGATTATATTGTAAATTATTTTCAGCGAAATTATCAATATCTTCTTCATTATTTTCCTCATTTTCTTCTTCGAATTTTTCTTCTTCTTCAACGAATTCTGGTAATAATTTATCTATTACATATACTGTTATATATATTAATGGGAAGAAAATTATTATTGAAAGAAAATCTATATAATTAAATTCTATTATTCCATATATAAGTGGTGTAAACATAATCTGGAAATATGAAAAGAATCCAGTTTTTCCAAGTATTTTTGCAATCTTTTTTCTTTTTATAGATGCTATTAATATAAATAAGGATAAAAATAAGAAAAATAGTGTTATAATTAATTTATTATAATCATTAAGTTCATGATCTAAATATAGATGCCTTAACCAATCTATAGAAACCCATGAAAATATAATACTATTTGCTAATGAATGGGAATACGTAAGTTCTTTTCTTTCTATTAGAAATTCCATTGCAAACCATGTTATATAAACTGGATATGTAACCCATATAATTTCTACATTTGTAATTGTAGATATAAATATTGTTGAGAATGCTTGAAATAGTGATGTTATATCTATCATTATAATAAGTAAAAAATTTTGAAATATTAAAATATTAATTTTTAAATATAAATTCTAGAATAAAGATTATGAGTCTAGATATATTATATATATTGATTGTAATATTTGATATACTAATATCTATATGGAATGCATATAATGCTGGAAAAGCTTTGGAATATATGAAATTAAATAATATAGAGAGTGATTGGCCAAGAATGGTTGCATATTCTACATTAGTATTATCATTTGCAGGTGCAGCATATGGTAATGCATCGTTATTATCAATTGTAGCATATTATTTAGGATATATTGATATATATACATTATTAGGAGTCCTTTCATTTTCATTTTTAGTATTTGGATTTTTAATAATATTGTTTGGAATTATTGTAACTGTAAATAGTATAATTGTTGCATCAAAAACAAAAAGGTTCTTTGATATATTTATTGCAATATATAATAGTATTGCTGTTATTTGGGATATATATAGTTATATAGAAGGATTTTCTACAGCATTTAATATATTAAGAAATCAATTTGGTAATGAAGAAAGAAATTCTCAAGGAGTATTTATTTTAATAATAATTGCTGCAGTATTGATTGCAATATTTATGGTATATGGAGCATTTAAATATGGTAGAGCTTCTGTATATAAGATAGAAAGGTTATATATACAACCATCACCAATTGAAACTTAATGAAGCATTTGCAATTTTTGGGGAAATATATAGATGATATAATAAAGGGGAATAAAAATTTAACTATAAGATTATCAAAGGCAAATTTAAGGATTGGAGATATTTTTATTTTGCATGCTGGAGGAAAAGTAATTGGAAAATTTAGGGTAAAAAATATATATACAAAAAAGTTATATCAAATAACAGATGAAGAGGCAAAAAGAGATGGTTATAATAATAAAGAAGAATTAATAAATGATTTAAAAAGAATATATAAAAGGTTAGATTTAAATAGGGAGGTTGCAATTATAGAATTTGAACCTATAGAAATAATAAATAATATATCTTCTGAGGAATTTGCATGGGGTGGGAAAAAGATTGATTTAATTGAATTAGCAAAACTAATATTAAAATATGATGAAAAATTGAATGAAAAGGAAAGAAAACTATTAAATATATTAATTGAAAGTGGGAGTTTAAGAAAGGCTGCAATTAAATTAGGAGGATTAAGTAAAAGATATATAATTAGGAAAGTATTAAAGAAGGGGTTTTATAGATTAAAAGAAAAGAAAATTATATAATATTTTCTTGTCTTAAATTTATTTTTAAATTTTTAATAAATTCTTCATAATTATTTATATCTAATAAAAAACCTCCAAAGTTATCAAAACTAGAATAATAAATTAAATTATTATCAAACATCTTTTTCAATATATTATTTATTAATTTTTTATTTTCATCTTTATTTGTCTTAATTATTCCCCTATAAAAATTATTTACTTTATATAATAAAACAATAACCCTTCCATTTATTATATTTTCTTTAATTAAAAGATTTAATAATAGAGATAAGAAATAGCCATTTCCATAATTTTTTTCAATTTTTATTATCTTTAATCCATTTTCATCTTTTATTTGTATATTATTATTTATTATATCATATAATAATTTTGAAAATTGTAATCTCAAATTATTTTCAGATTCTCTTAAAATATCAATATTATATTTTTTAAAGAAATATAATATCCCTTCTCTTTTATTATTCTCAATTAATCCTTCAATATCATATAATAATTCTAATAAATCTCCAATCTCTTCATTTTTATTAATATTATATATTTCACCTATTAGATCATCTGTTCTTTGTAAATTATATTTTAACTTTAATTTTATTATGCTACTAACTAATTTTTTAATATCTTCTTCAGATAAATCTTTGTAAAATATACCTGCAGTTCCCTTATCTTTTGTATTTAATTCTTTTACCAATTCTAAAGCTTTTTCATCACTTCCAGAAATGTTTGGAATATAAAAATTAAATGGAGAACTTAATACTTTATATAAAGGTTTTGTAAATATACCTGGAAGATTTATTCCAGTATATTTTGATAATATTTCCCTATCAATTAATTCATTTAGTATTTCATTATTTGGTTTATCAAAATCATATAAATTTCCAACTAATGATAAATATAAAATATTTTTATCATATGGATTTAAACTTTGATATAAATAATATAAGACATTTGATGTAGATATTTCTTTATAACCATCCAAATTAAAAATATTTGGATTAAGATTTACAACATTATTTAATTCAATATCTTTTACTGTTGTAAAATGATGATCTATTATATATATCTTTTTATTTAAATCCTTATTTAACTTTATTACATCATCTGAAAATATAGATCCAGTATCTAAAAATATTATGTTATCATATTCATACCCACTTTCACCTAAAAATAAATTATTAACTTCTTTTTTACTTATATAATCTAAAAATGTTAGATGAACTTCAGAATTTTTTTCATATAAATATTTTAATAAAAATATTGATGAAGATAAACCATCAGGATTTAATGAAGATATAATTAAAAAATTTTGCTTATTTTCTACTGACTTATTTATTCTATTAGATATCTCTTCTATATAAGATAAAAATCTATTGTTCATGAATATCCGTACATCTTTGCTATATCTCTACTATATTCAAATGTTTGTGGTAATTTTTTATTTCTCTTATAATATTTTATTAAACTTTTCACTCTATTTTCTAATTCTTCCAATTTTTTCTTTGTTACAATATCTTTTTTATGTAATTCCAAATGTTTTAACATCATATTTATTTTTTTAAATAAATATAATAGATCTTCTGGTATTTCTTGTTTTAAATTTAAATCTTTTGTTGCATATTTTACTAACTTTTTATTTAATATTTCTTTAACCTTTATATTATATTTTTCTTTTAATTCTTTTCCAATTTGTGATGGAGTATACCCTTTATTCCATAATTCTTTTATTATATCATTAATTTGTTCTTTTGATATTTGATTATTTTCCATACTAGTTTAAATGATAAAAATATTAAAAAAATTATCTTTCATACGTACCTATAAAGTATCCATATCCAACAATATTTTCTTCTTTTACATATTTAATAAAATCTTCAAAAAACCATCCATCTATATATAATTCTTTATTTAGAAATAATATTATTGTATAATATCTATGTTTACCATGACCTCTTGGAGGACATGGACCATCATATCCAATTTTTCCAAAATCATTTTTACCTTGAATAATTTCTACATCATCTATTTTAACAATTCTTTCTTTTTTAATTCCTGGAGGTATACTCTTTATTGGTTTATTTATATATGCAATCCAATGCCTAAATATACCACCAGGTGCATCAGGATCTTCTACAAATAATAACATGCTTTTTGTATTGTTTGGTATTTCTTCAATTACTATTGGAAATGATATGTTTTTTCCTTCGCATGTATAATCCTTTGGTATTGCTTCTAAATCTCTAAAGGAACTTGAATATATATTTACTTTTATTGCATTGTCGGGTATTTTTATATCTAATATTTCCATAAAATATATTTATTTAAAAATTTAATATATTTATCTTTTATGATGAAAATCTAAAATCTGAAAAATGATGAGTTGTCGGTCTACTGATTTATAAAATTATTTAAAAATATTTTTAATATGACTGTTTTGAGAGAATATGAATATGAAGATCATACTGCAGATATAAAGATTGTTGGTTACGGGAATACACCAAAGAGAGCAATTGAGGCATTAATATTGGGAATGTTTAATATTATATATGATAATGAGAAAGTTGAGAAAAAAGAATCGAAACAATTTGTAATTGAAGGAAAAAATATATTAGAAATTATATATAATGTTGCCAGGATATGTTTAGAGGATGTTTTTTATAAAGATAAGTTTGCTATAAGAGATATAAGAGTAAAAAATTTAAAGAAAGTTAGAGTTGAAAGCAAGAAATATAAATGGGTATGTAGATTTGAAGTTTATGGAGAAAAATATGATAAAGAAAAACATGGATTTAAAAAAGAAGTTAAAGCAGTTACTTTACATGATATAAATATTACAAAAATAATGAAAACTTATTGGAGTGCAGAAATTGTTGTTGATGTCTAGCTTTCTTGTTCTTTTTTAGCTTCAAAATATTTATATAATGGTATGTTTCCAATTAAATAATATAATAGATCTAATACTATTGCAATAGATAATACAAATGCAAATTCATCAACTGATGGTTCTGGTACTATAAAATATAATAAAAGTAATGTGTATAATGCAATAATCTCCATTAGCATTCCAACTCTAAATGACATTCTTACTCTTTCAATAAATGGTTTATCCTTTTCCTTTACTATATTTGTTGATAATACTACATTATTATCTATTGCAAATCCTAAAATCATTAACATTCCAATAAATCCATTTGCTCCTATAGGATATTTTGTTATAGATAGTATTGCTAACAAACCAATAATATCAAATAATATTGTAGATATTATATTTAGGGTAATCTTAGAAGCTCTAAATGCTATAAATATTACAAATGCTGTAAGTACTATTGCTAAAAATACGAAGAATAAAAATTGATTAAATATAAGATTACCTACTAAAGAACTATAATGTTGTATTGATATATCTGTAGGTAACAAACTAATATTATAATCTTGATTTAATAAATTAATTAATAATGTTTCATTTATTTGATTTCCAGATTCAATATAAATAATATTTGGTGTATTATATAATACATAATCTGTTATATTCATATGATTCAATACATTTTGTATTTCTGAATTTGTTATATGATAATTATTGTTTATTAATG